>Ga0163210_1001065_pt1 | contig 11839 bp, 13 predicted proteins | sample Kivu_220m_FD_113536 | JGI IMG/M metagenome (GOLD analysis project Ga0163210, IMG submission 113536) | Freshwater microbial communities from Lake Kivu, Western Province, Rwanda to study Microbial Dark Matter (Phase II) - Kivu_220m | ecosystem: Environmental > Aquatic > Freshwater > Lake ... | reverse complement strand
TTGGCGTCAGCAGCGGCGCGGCCATCTTCGTCGCACAGTTCTGGGGTCAGCAAGACATACGGAACATTCGCCGTGTCCTCGGCCTCTCCCTCGCGCTCGGACTGATGGGCGCGCTTGCGTTTTCGCTCGTCGCGCTCGTCTTCCCGGAACAGGCCATCGGCATTTACTCGACCGACCGCGCGGTCATCGTACTGGGCGGCGAATATCTGCGGATTGCGGGACTCTCGTTCATCGTCTTTGCGATCAGCAATAGCTACGCCGTGACCCTACGGAGCACCGGCAATGTGCGGCTACCGGCCACCATCGGCATCTCGACATTGTGCCTGGGAGCGGTTCTGAACTATGCGCTCATCTTCGGGCAATTCGGCTTGCCCGCGCTCGGGGCACTGGGCGGCGCGATCGGTACGACCATCGCGCGGTTGATCGAATGTGCGTTCTTGCTTGGATTCGCCTACACCACGCGTTCGGTCGTCACCGCCAGTCTGCGCGAAATGCTCGCATTCGATCCCGCGTTTCTGACCAACATCCTCAAGACCGTGCTGCCGGTGACGTTAAATGAAATCCTGTGGTCGACGGGCATTTCGGCCTACAATCTGATCTACGGCAGAATTGGAACAGAGTCTGTCGCCGCGGTGAGCATCGCGTCCAGCATCGAGAACCTGGCATTTGTGCCGTTCATCGCGTTGGCGAACGTCGCCGCGATTATGATCGGCCATCGCATCGGCGCGGATGAAGAACACAAGGCAATGGAGTACGCCAAGCGGTTCCTGCAGTTGGATCTCGCGGTCGGCGTGCTCATCGGCGGCGTAATTTTCATGAGCGCGGACACCGTACTCCGCTTCTACAACATCGACCCAACGACACAGCAATTCACGCGCAACGTGCTGACGGTGATGGCGTTTGCGCTGTGGATCAAAGTGTCGAATATGATGCTCATCGTCGGCGCCTTGCGCGCGGGCGGCGACGCGCGCGTGAGCGCGTTGATCGACGTGGGCACTCTGTGGCTCGTGGGGCTGCCGGCGGCAACGCTCGGCGCGTTTGCGTTCGGATTACCCGTGTATTGGGTGTACCTCTTGACGATCACCGACGAGGCGTGCAAGCTGATCCTTGCCTCGTGGCGCGTGATCTCAAAACGGTGGATCAACAACCTGGCGCGGCAGCACGCGCGGGCCAGTGAGGTCACGCAATGAAAAGGGGGTGCTCAAACAATGATCCCCACGCCAGCTTCCTCCTCGAACGCCGCGTCGAGTCGTTTGCTGCAGAAAGGTGTGCGAGCGCTTGGCATCAAAACGCCCCGCGACAAGTCGCAGGGCGTTTCAATTCCCAATCCGATGCAGCTTCTGAACTCGCTACCCTCCCGGCGCAAGAGTCGGCGTTGGAGTGTCAGGCACTGACAAAGTCGTGGTGATAGTTGATGTCGGTGTCTCGGTCGATGACAGCGTCGTGCTCATAGTCGATGTGAGGGTCAATGTCGGCGTTCCGTTTGATGATAGCGTCGCAGTGATGGTCGCTGTCGGCGTTTCGGTTGCCGATAACGTCGCCGTAATCGTTGGCGTCAGCGTGAGTGTTGGCGCGCCGACCGGCTGCACAGTCACCAGCGGATACGGGTTCTCCGTGAACGAATGCAGGGACAAGGTGTACGCGCTGTTGCCGCAATCATGGCGGCCGCGCAGTTCAGTCGCGCGGACGTAAACGAACCGCTCGGCGTTGGTGTTCCACCACCAGATTTCGGCGTCGTTGCCAAAGTAGTGATCGTTTTGCGCGATGCGCGTGCTGCCGTCCCATTCGAACAAATCCAAATGGGGTTCGGTCGGGTAGTTCGACGGCGGCTCCGCGCGGATCTGATAGAGAATGTTCGATTGCGCCATGAACATGACCCAATCTTCATCGCCGGGCTGGCAAGAGTTGAGGAACATGGGACCGGTCAGCGTGTGCGCGAGGAACGGGCAATCGTCCGGCTCGTAGCCATCTTCGCCATTGGCGAGCATGTCGGCGATCTCGTCATCTGTGTAGTTCTTCTCACAACGGCGCAACAACTTGGCCGGGGCGGAAGGCGGATTCCCCATCGCTGGATTCGCCTCTGCCCGATTGACGGTGATCACGGCGAGCAGAATCGCCGCAACGCCCAACCCGAAAACCCATCGCAGGTTCATCGCTCTGCTCCTTGATCGAATAATCACTCCGGACACATTCTATCACAAATCGGCGGCGAACAAAAAAAAGGGCGAGAGAGTTTTTCCCTCGCCCCTGATTTCAATTTTCGCTTCTACTTGATCGGCGGATCGATCGTGATGTTCGCGTTATAGTCAGAGTAGACAATCACAGTTTTCCCGCCGGTCTTGGGTGTGCTCTCCATCTTGCGCGGAAGTTGGTCCGCGACCGCGATCCACACTTTGGACGTAAGCGTCGAAGGCGTCGGCGTTTTGATCGTGGTGGTATATTGATAGACGACCATGGGCGCTCCATCCAGCACATCCGGGCCGATCAGCTTTACTTCAGTGCTCGCGCCGAGCTGCGCCTCGAGTGTCTTGATATCAAAGGAACTGATATCAAAGCCCTTGGGCAGCGCGATCTTTTGCCACTGGTTGCCGATTTTGACATAGTACGTGGCGCCAATGATAATGACCTCGAACTGCTTCGACACGGCGTGAAAACGATCCGGCATCACGGCGTCAAGATTCATTTCTGTCACCGCTCCCGTGCTCGTCGTGGTGGTGATTTTGGCGCGGAAGGATTTGACGCCGAGCCAGCCGCGGAAGATCTGCGAGAGCGCGTCGAGCGGCTCGGCGCTGGTTGGCGCGGCCGTTGGCCTCGCGGTGGGCGCGGGGGTTGGCGTTGCCGCGGATGCCGCTGTTGCGGCCGGCGTCGGCGGCGCCTGGGTTGGCGCGGCGGCCGGCACAGCCGAGCACGCGCTCGCGGTGAGCGCAACAAACAGCATACCAAGGACAATCACTCTTCCCATCTTTCTCCCTCCTGGTCTGGTGAGTCGATCCTGAGGATGCAGCAAAACAAGACCACAGACACTCTAGTGCGCCAAAAGAAAGTCTCTGCGCGCCGCGGCTCTGCGGTCAGATCCTTGAGGATTTGGTTATTGCGGACTCGATTATATCTGGATTCGCGCGCCGGTCAAGGGGGGTGTCGCGGTGATTGCACCCAAGTGCTGTAACGCGGGCTGCCAGCCCGCAGGCGAGCCGCCTGCGCCACAGAGATGTGTACAATCACGCGGGGTGTCGTTGACTATTCGATTGACTCGTGCTAATATCGCGTTAGTTGATTGTACGTCAGCCCTCAAAGAGGCAACGCGATGTCACCGCCGGTTATTCCTTCGCAATTTCCGTCGTACATCTATGGACTGCACGACATCAGCGGGCAAGACGGTCTGGCGAGCGCTGGCCACGCCGGCTGGCTGCTGGACACCGTCGATGTGCATGCCCAGAGTGCCGCCGACTATTTCTCGCTGATTAGCGCGGGCTGTGGCATCATCGTGCGGTTGAACCATGGCTATGGAGCGATCGGCACGATTCCCCCATCCTACGAGTACGACGCGTTCGCCGCGCGCTGCGCGGCGTATGTGCAGAAATCGCCGGGCGCGTCCATATGGCTCATCGGCAACGAGATGAACATCAGCGCCGAGCGCCCCGAACTCCCCGACGGCTCGCGCGAGACGATCACGCCACAGAAATACGCACAGTGCTTTTCGAAATGCCGCGACGCGATCCGAAGTGTGCCGGGGCACGCAAACGATTGGGTCATCCCTGGCGCGGTTGGCCCATACAACGCCGAGACCGGCGACTGGGTGCAGTACCTCCTCGACATCCTCAGTCTACTCAAGAATCAAGTCGACGGCATCGCGCTGCACTGCTACACCCACGATTTCAATGCCGATCAAATCACCAGCGACGACATGATGGCTGCGCCTTTCACGAATCGGCATTTCAACTTCCGCGCCTATCGCGATTTCCTGAATGCGCTGCCGGACGATTTCCGGACGCTGCCGGTTTTCATCACCGAGACGAATCCGTACGCCGGCTGGCGGAACTCGAACCTCAAATGGATCCAGACCGCATATGCGGAAATCAACACATGGAACGCCGACCCCGCACACCAGCCGATCCAGGCGCTCATCCTCTTTCGCTGGCAGACGCTTGCCGATCATCCCGAGTGGGGAATTCAGGACAAAAGCGCGCTGATGGACGACCTCCAGGCCGCGCTGACGGCGGGCTATCGCGTTCGGTGGCCCGCCGCCGTACCGACACCGCCGACGGCGCCAGCCCCTCCGCCGTCCGCGCCTCCTGCACCTCCAGACTATCGCGTGGAGTGGGGAGGAACCATCGACGTGCCGAACAAGACCATGGAGGCCGACAGTACTTTGACCGGTACCGTCGTCGTCACGAACAAGGGCAGCAGGACGTGGCCCGCGCGCGGCGCAAACCCGGTGCGCCTGGGTTATCACTGGTACAACGCGCAGGGAAGCGAGACGCCGGTTGTTCCGTATGCAGGTAACTTTCCAATGGGGCGCGATGCTGCGACTGGTGAGACTGCCGCATTTGAAAACGTCGAACTGCGCGCACCAACGGCGGTCGGCGAGTACACCCTCAAGTGGGATATGGTGCACGAGGGCATCACGTGGTTCAGCGCGCGCGGCAGCCCGACCAAGGACTTGAAGATCAGGGTTGTTCCGCCTGCAACTCCTCCGCCTCCTCCAGGACCGCCGGAATGGCAAGTCGCTTTTCTGGCGCACGATACGCCGGTGAGCGAGCGCGCCGGGCAGACCATCACAGTGAATTTACGCCTCAAAAACGTGGGCACGCACGTCTGGGAACAAGGCGGCAGCAACCCGGTCCATGTCGGCTACAAGTGGTTTGACGCAGCGGGACAGCAACAACTCAACGTGGAAGACCGCCGGACGGCGCTGCAAATGGACATCCTGCCGGGTCAGGAAACCGCACTCGGCGCGACCCTCGCCGCGCCGAAAACGCCGGGGAGATACACCTTGCGCTGGGACCTGGTCGCCGAGGGAATCGCGTGGTTCGCCGACGCCGGCGGCGAGCCACTCGTCGTGCCGGTCACCGTGACCTCACTGCCGGTCGACGTGAGCGGCTGGCGCGCCGAAGCCAGCGTCAATGCAACTCAGGTCGCATTCGCATTAGACGGGGATCTCTCGACTTGCTGGGATGGCGACGTGCCGCAAGCGCCGGGACAATGGTACCGGCTCAACCTTTCCGGGCCGCGAATGATCGACGGCGTCCAGTTCCTCAGCCCCGGCAAGGGCTTTCCAGCCGGGTACGCGCTGCGCGTCTCGGGCGATGGCAGCGCGTGGGCGGAGATTGCGCGCATCCCCGCCGACAATCTCAGCGATGTGATGGCGGTCTTTGCGCCGCAGCCCATTCAGTTCCTGCAGGTCGATCTGCTGGCCGCATCGCCGCAGAGCTGGATGATTTCCGAGATCCTGGTCCATTCGGCTGTCGCGTGGACGGCGCGCGCAAGTCACAACGCGCCGGCCGCGAGCCAAGCGATCGATAATCGGCCGGACACGGCCTGGTCGAGCGGTGCGCCGCAGACACCCGGCATGTGGTTTCAGATCGACCTGGGGCGCGTCGAAGCCGTCAGCGGCGTCATGCTCGATGCGCCAGCCAACGCGAGTCCCGTGAGTTTTCGCATCACAACCTGGAACGCCGCCGCGAGCCGCTGGCAGATCGCGTGCGAGGTGACGAACAACCGCGCCCCGGTCGACGTGGTCTTCGCGACGACGCAGACGCAATTCATCAGCGTGCAACTGCTCGCCGCCAGCACACAGCCATGGACGATCCAGCACGCGCACGTGATTCGCGAGATGGACACCTGGCTGGGACCGTCAAGAGCATAAGGAAAGCCCCTGCGCCAGATAGTCCCCGCACGCGCCCGCTCAACCGGGAAGATCTGTAATGCATTGCACTTGGCCGTGACACTCGATGAACCAGCCTCGCGGTCACGGACAATATGGGGAAACGCCACCCGAGCACGGTGGAGGAGCGAGATTGATGCCACCTGGTTGTCCCGGTTGTCCCTGATCTGCCGGAACAGTGATGATGAAGCTAGATACTGTCCCCGGGCAACTTACGAGGTGATTATCTGTGTCGCGGATGCGCACCGTCACCCATATCTTGCCCGGTCCTGGATTGGCTAGGCCATTATCGATTCCAACGGTACACTTGTTTTGTTGTGGGTTACATCCTTTATCAACGCCAAAGTCCCGCCAATTCAAGGGTTGACAAACGCAGTTTACTTCTTTGCACATCGCAAGTTCATAATAGGCATTTCTTGGCAGTCCAATATACTGCCACTCGACCTCAAAACGGTTGCCGACCGGTTTGCCCGGCGGCATTGGAAGTTGCAATTTCGGAGGATTGAACAATCTGCAGTCCATAACAGCATTGACACCATATTGGGCGATGAATTCTGCCTCGGCTGCATAATCCTTCTGCACAAGATCCTGAGGGCACTGTGGCGCTTGCCCGGACAATTCACCCTCCGACAGAACAATCGATCCCAAGGGTATGCTCGCGCGCGTTGGAGTTGGCGTCTTGGTGGGGGTTGAGGTCGGCGTCGGCGTCCAGGTCGCTGTGGGAGTCCACGTTGGCGTCGGCGTGAAGGTTGGCATCGACGTTGCAGTCGGCGTGGGAGTGGATGTGCTCGTTGGCCATGGCGTTGGCGTCGCGGTTGACGTCGCAGTTGGTGTCGGCGACGTCGGAATGGCAATCGCCGCGAGCGTAGGCGTCACTTCGGTGCCGCCTAGCATGATGTTGATGCCACCCTTGGTCGATAGCACCGCAAGCGCGGCAATACTAACGACGCAGAGCAAGAGGATCAGGCAGATTGCGAGAATCACGGCGGTGCTAGACTGGCGCACCGCGCGGCTCTCTGCCGCGAGCGGAGGCGGAGCAGGCATTCGATCGGTCTCGCTGGGCATCGGCGTCGCCTCCACCCACGCGCGGCCGTCGAAAACCATCCACCTGCCAGTCTCGCCGTTAAGGGTCCAGTGACGCCCCTGGCTGTCCTGGATCACCAACGTCTTGAGCGCGCTCTCGAACTGTTCGCGCGTGATACGGCCGGTCGCGAGTTCTCCCTTAAGCCGGAAGTATTGGTCTTCTATCTTCTTGAAACGGTTCGACGATTCCATAGCGGCCTCCATCTTGCACGCGATTCACACAAAACAAAAAGAGACAGACTGGAACATCTGCCTCTTCGTGAGCAACTTCTCGCTCCGCCGCCCCGCGGAAGTGGGCTTTTCGATTAGCAATATTCTAGCCCGGAATTCCGGGTTGTCAATTGGCAACCGTCAGCCGAAATTCACACGGCGTCGCAAAGTTGCCATACAAAAACGCTCCGATGCTGAAAGCATCAGAACGTTTTTGAGACACCGGTTCCGTCCAAGAAAACGCGTCTCTCGTTATTTGATCTCGACGGTCGCGCCGACTTCTTCCAGCTTCTTCTTGGCATCGGCGGCCTCTTCCTTGGTCGCGCCTTTCTTGATCGATGCGGGCGCGGACTCGACGAGGTCTTTCGCCTCTTTCAAGCCGAGCGTGCCGCCGGTCAGTTCGCGCACCACCTTGATGACCGGAATCTTCTGCGAGCCGGCATCCTTCAAGACGATCTCGAACTCGGTTTTCTCTTCGGCGGCTGCCGCCGCGGGAGCACCGCCCGCGCCAGCTGCGGCCATACCCGGCATCGCCGCCATCGCCACCGGCGCTGCCGCGCTCACGCCCAACTTCTCTTCGAGCACTTTGACAAGCTCGGATGCTTCGATGAGCGTCAGCCCTTGAATTTCATCCGCGATCTTGGTCAGTTTCTCAGAAGCCATTTCTTGATTCTCCTTATGATTGATTTCGATTTTGCATTTTGCAATCTACGCTTTACGCTCGATCAAACGTGCTGCGTGACGCGTAGAACGTCATGCCAACGGCGGCTAACCGGCCGTCGGCGCCGCGCCTTGCTTTTCGAGCTGTTCGACGCGCGATTTGAGCGCGTACAGGACCTGACGAATGCCGGCGGCAACCACACCAGCCGCTTGCGTGCCCGGCGCGTTGATCGTTCCGAGCAGACGTCCAAAGAGTTGCTCGCGCGAGGGGAGCGAAGCCAGCGCTGCGGCTTCCGCGCCGCGCAGCACATTTCCGCTCATGATCGCGCCCTTGACCTTGATTTCCTTGTCCCTCAAGAAATCGTTGATCGCTTTCGCGGGGCCGGCGATGTCGCCGTGGCAAAAGGCGACGGCCGAGGGGCCTTCTAGCAAATCCTCCGGCACCGGCAGATTGGCGCGCTTGAGTGCGAGCGCTAACAGCGTATTCTTGGTAACGTGCAAGCCACTCTTCATACCGCGCAACTGATTGCGCAGCGAAGCCAACTCTGCGGTCGGCAGACCCCGATAATCAGTGATGATGACGGCCTGCGACTTGCTCAGGTCTTGTGCCAGTGCGGCGACCAGTTCTTCTTTTCGTTCGCGTGTAACGGGCAATTGAACTCACCTCCTTGGTAGAGATTGGAGATTGGAGATTGGAAATTGGATATTCCAGTATCGGCGCTCCAACTTCAAATAAAAAGTCTTTGTGTCGATAGATGCCGTGCCGACACAAAGACTGGTTTGTAGTATGCGCCGTGGCGCAATTGAGGAGCGGCCAACCGCTCACTACGAACGCTCTATCTTTGCCTCGGCAGGCAATTAAGCACCATCTTGCGATGATGCACCTGCGGTCATTGGCGATTCAAGTATATTCAGTTTTCGATTTTGCGCAACTCAGCCAGGATTTCGCGCCTGCACACTGGGTAAGCCAACGGACACAGCCGAACGACCAGGCCCACGCTCATTCCTTTCACTGAGACAAGATTTCGCACCTGCGAGCATGAATAGACCGACTCGCCCATTTGTGGTAGACGTCCAAAGCGTTTTCTATCGCTTGGGCAAGGGTGCGAAAGCGTGGCTCAGGCAGCCGCCGTGCGAGCATTCACGACTTCATTCGCATCGAGCTTGATGCCGGGTCCCATTGTGCTGGCGACGACGACTTTTTTGATGTACTGTCCCTTCGCGGCCGAGGGCCTGGCGCGCACGATCGCGTCGAGCATCGCCGTGAGATTCTCGAGCAATTGCTCCTCGGTGAAACCGGTTTTTCCAACGATGGTATGGATGTTGCCGGTCTTGTCGGTCCGGAATTCCACCCGGCCCAAGCGCAACTCTTTGATCAGGCGAGGCAACTGCTCCGGCGGAACGATCGTGCCGGCTTTCGGGCTGGGCATCAAGCCGCGCGTGCCCAGAATCTTGCCCAGCCGTCCAACCTTCGCCATCATTTGCGGCACGGCGATCGCCACGTCGAAATCGAGAAAGCCGCCCTCGATCTGCTTGATCAGATCGTCGCCGCCAACCCTGTCCGCGCCGGCTTCCTTGGCGATACGCTCGCCATCGCCTTCCGCGAAGACGAGGATACGGACTTGCTTGCCCGTTCCGTTCGGCAGAAGCGTTACCCCGCGCACCATCTGATCGGCTTGCTTCACGTCAACGCCGAGTTTCAAGTGCAGCTCGACCGTGGCGTTGAACTTGGTGTAGGCCGTCTTCTTCAAAAGCCCTACCGCTTCTTTAGGGCTGTAGAACTTGCTCGCATCCACCAGTTTGGATGCTTCCAAGTACTTTTTCCCGTGCTTTGCCATTTCTTCCTCCGGTGGTCTTTTCGCGCGTTGTCGCGCTCCCACGTAGTCAAGTAACAAGTGACGGGTGACAGGTGACGTGATACCTCCCATGTCACTTGTCCCTTGCCACATTATTCCTTTACATCGATTCCCATGCTGCGCGCGGTGCCTTCGATCATTTTCATCGCGCCTTCGACGTCTACGGCGTTCAGGTCCTTCATCTTCATTTCGGCGATCTCACGCACTTGCTTGCGCGTTACGGTACCCACCTTGTTGCGGTTCGGCACACCGGATGCCTTTTCGATGCCCGCCGCCTTCTTCAGCAGCACCGGCGCGGGCGGCGTCTTTAGAACGAACGAAAACGATCGATCCTGATAGATCGTGATCTCAACCGGCACGATCGTACCCGCCTGGCTCGCGGTCTTGGCATTATACTCTTTGCAGAATTGCATGATGTTGATGCCGTGCGGACCCAACGCGGTACCGACCGGGGGAGCCGGGGTGGCCTTGCCCGCCGGAACCTGGAGCTTGACAATTGCTTTTGCTTTCTTGCCCACAATCCCTCCAAAATTGCCAAACCTGCCAAAGGAGCCAAATATGCCAAAACTGCACTTGGCTGATTTGGCGCGTTTGGCAAATTTGGCTTATTTGACTATACCTTTTCTACCTGCAGCAGATCCAGTTCCACGGGTGTCTCGCGTCCGAAAAATGAGACCATCACGCGCACCTTGCCCTTTTCCATGTTCACTTCGTCGACTGTGCCACGGAAATCGGCAAAAGGCCCGTCGATGATGTGCACCGCCTGGCCGGGCCGATAGGTGACGCGCACCTTGGGCTGATCGGTCTCCATCCGCTTTAGGATCTTGGCAACCTCATCCTCGCGCAGCGGCGTAGGGATGTCGCCTGAGCTGACGAAACCGGTGACGCCGGGCGTGTTGCGCACGACATACCAAGCTTCCTTGGACCGGGGATCGTCCGGGCTGTACTGCACCATTTCGACCAGGATATAGCCGGGGAAGACGCGCCGCTGGACCACTTTGCGCTGCCCCTCCCGCAAATCGATTTCCTCTTCTGTCGGCACGACTGCGCGAAAGATCAACTCCTGCATGCCGGGAATCGTGAGGAGACGTTGCTCTAGCCCTTTCTTGACCTTGTTCTCATAACCCGAATAGCAATGGACGACGTACCACGCGCGCTTGGGCCCCTCGGCCTTCGGAGCCGCCGCTTCCGCCGGTGCGCCTTCCAGCTGCGGTTCTCCCGCCTGGGGCGCGTTCGATTCGGCGACTACTTCAGAATCTGCCGCTGGAGATTCCGGAGACGCCTCCAATGCCGTCGGCAAATCCTTCGCTCCTTCGTCCGCCGGCGGGATATTCTTTTCTTCAGCGCTTGAAACCGGGTCATCCACTTTGAACCAATTCTGCCTTCCCAAAACCTGATGCGAAGATCGAATTCAAGAATACGAGCCGGGCGCTCTAACGCGCCAGCAGGGCTCTAAACAAGGCGGTAAACAAATAGTCGATGACGCCAAAGAACGCGCTCATCACGACGATGGTGCCAACGACAATCATCGTGAGGTTGGTCGCTTCCTCGCGCGTGGGCCACACCACCTTGCGCATTTCCGCACGCGTCTCACGGACGTATTGAACGACCCGATTCTCTTTTTGGACTTCTCTAACCACCGTTTGCTCCTGATACCCTGCCGGTCTCAAACAAGCCAAGACACCGTCCGCCTTCGCAAGACAGTGCCCTGGCCCAATGTGTCATTCCAAGCGACTTGCGTCACTTGGTTTCGCGATGAACCGTATGCCGCCGATCGTGCGGACAGTATTTTTTGATTTCCAACCGCGCCGTATCGTTCTTCTTGTTCTTCTCGCTCGTATAATTCCGATTCTTGCATTCGGTGCACTCGAGCGTAACCACCAAACGATTCTCTTTCTTGGCCATTTATTCCATCACCTTCGTAATCACGCCCGAGCCAACGGTATGCCCACCTTCTCGAATCGCAAACCGCTCCCCTTTGTCCAACGCCACCGGCGTGATCAACTTCACCTTGATCGTCACATTGTCTCCCGGCATCACCATCTCCACCCCCGCCGGCAACTCCACGTCTCCCGTCACATCCAACGTCCGTATGTAAAACTGCGGCCGATACCCCTTGAAGAACGGCGTGTGCCGGCCCCCTTCT
>Ga0163210_1001064_pt1 | contig 11840 bp, 13 predicted proteins | sample Kivu_220m_FD_113536 | JGI IMG/M metagenome (GOLD analysis project Ga0163210, IMG submission 113536) | Freshwater microbial communities from Lake Kivu, Western Province, Rwanda to study Microbial Dark Matter (Phase II) - Kivu_220m | ecosystem: Environmental > Aquatic > Freshwater > Lake ... | reverse complement strand
TTTCTGGAGCGGGCGTTCGCCGCCAACGGGGGAATGCTTCTGCCGCAGCCTGGGCGGCGGCTTCAATGTCGGCACGTGGCGAAAGAGGAACCTTGCCTATCACCTCTGCGGTCGCTGGGTTCAAGACCTCCAGTAAGTCTGAGCTGCTCGACGTCCGCCATTCACCTCCAATGTAGTTCATGACTTCTGATTCCATTCTGAATCTCCCTGTGTTTACTTGAACTGGTGGTGACTGTACTCCGCCCTTGGCTTTCGGGCTAGTCCTGGAGGGATTTGCCGCAAATGTGCGGCCGCATCCAGAGTGTCCTCCATCGAATGGTAGAGCCGAGCGCGTATACGGCCCTCGGTGCTCCGAGCTGCCGTTGGACGGAAGAGGAACCCATGTGACGTTCGCACATTGTATGGGGATATTTCGCCAACGTTGCGGAGAACGGCATCTGAGTTCGCCACTGCACTACCTTTATTCACAAATTGTTTATCGCGGCGATGCAGCGGCACGTTCGCTCGGGCGGCAAGCCAGTTCTCACGAAGCATCCAGTAAATGGCATCGCGTGCAAAAATGACACCTGGCAGGGTTAAGTCTCATTGCATTTCCGTCCAGTCTTGTCTTACTCTGCGGTGGGCATCAGAGTTAAGCCGTATTCACTTTCCCGTCGTTCACCTATCGCAAATGAGCCCATCGAGGCCGCTGGAATACTTCTGGGTTCACAACTGAGTGGGGGCGCCTGCCAGCGAGAATTGCCGCGACGTTTTTCGCTGCTTTGATTTCCAACTCGATGACCGATTCTTCGGAATAGAACGCGACGTGTGGCGTGGCAACCAGATTTGACACCTTGAGCAGTGGGTGATCCGCAGGCAATCGTTCCGGTTCGAACACATCGAGCGCTGCACCGGCAATGCAATGATCCTCCAGGGCTTTGAGCAAGGCTTCTTGGTCCAGGATGGCGCCACGCGAGGTGTTGATCACAAATGCCGTCGGTTTCATCCGTCGTAATCTCTTCTCGTTCACCATATGGCGTGTCTCCGTTGTCAGCGGAATATGAATGCTCAGGAAATCGGCCTGCACGAACAATTCCTCTAGCCCGACCGCTACAACTTGATTCTGTTCGAAGATCGCGGGAGGCAGATACGGGTCATACGCGATGATACGCAATCCCAATCCACGTGCCTTGCTAGCGAGCGTCCGTCCGATTTTTCCGAAGCCGAGAATTCCAAGCGTTCGCCCTTTGATGCGGTACATCGGCATCCCAGTATCAAGCGCCCAGTTTCCTGTGTGCAGCGCTAAATCGTAACAAACAACATGGCGCGCACCTGCAAAAAGAAGCGCTAACGCGTGCTCGGCAACTTCGTCCAGACAATACTCTGGCACATTTGTCACGGGGATTCCGTGGCGAGTCGCCTCCTCCACAGCGATGTTGTCCACCCCGATGCCATACCGACCGATCACTTGCAGACGCTGACCAGCGAGTACGACCCTGGGCGTGACGCGGGCAAAACAAGTGAGAATCGCATCAGCTTGGGGCACAAGGGCGACCAATTCCTCCTCATTACCGGTCTTGGCAACTAGCAACCTTGCTCCGATCTCTGCGAGGACTTTCGCTTCAGGTTCAGTCGAAGGCCATGTATAATCGGTCACTAGAACTATTTTGTCGTTCATGCGAACCTCCTCACTTGCCCAGAGTGACTCCGCGTAGCTCTCGGTGCTCGTTCGAGGTTGCCTTCTTTTGCTGTCAATTCCTTCGTTTCCTTCGCCACATCACATTCTTGCATGACTGCCCCGTGTCGACATACTGAGTGTCATTTCGCCTGCACGTCTGTTCATTCGAACTCCTGCAGGGCGACAGCGCTTGGCCCAGGGAGTCCTGAATGCCATTACCCGTGAGCTGATTACCGTCACAGATGATACACACGTCACGGCCGAAACCATCTGTGCGCTCTTGCACAAGTTAGCGGAGCTGAACCTGGGAGTGCCCGTCACGGTGTTTTCAGATAATGCCCGGTATCAGAAACGCGCTTTGTTCCCCACGACAGCCGCCCACCTGCACCTCGAACTTTTTCCACCGGCGTACTCACCCAATTTGAATTTGATTGAACGACTCTGGAAGTTCGTCAAGAAGGAATGTCTCTTCCAGGTACTATGCTGACTTCGTCCCTCAAAAGCACAAGTACCACGCGCTTGAGTGAAACATGCACCAAGCACAAGTCGGCACTAGATTCCTTAATCACCGTGCGTTTCCAGACTTTTAGCAAAGCCCAACCTGTGCCCGTGTGAAGCATAATTTGCTGATCTACTTTCGGTCAGTATTTTGGCCTCTTCGCCGAGTCCCACTGAATTGCACTCCTGCATAAGCCATGTCATTTCCACTTCATGGTCCGTGACTTGGTCTCCCCTTCCAGGAGTCAGCCTTTGCGATTGTCTTCACAGGTCTTGACGATTTCGATGAGGTTTTCCAACTTCGTTTGCAACGGGACCGCACATTCGGGGGAGATGATGTGAATGCCTGCGTCAATCGCCCGCTGAGCTTCAATTCGAACCTCTGTAAGACTGCCCAAGAACAAAGTCGTTGGATTGTTGATATTGCCCGTGAGCTTCATCTTGTCTTGTGCTTCCGCGATTGCTCTCTCCGGTGCCACCTGCGACTCGAAATGAAAAGCGTCAAACCCTGCCTCACGAAAGAATTGGATACGGTCCGTAGTAGGACCGCAGCAATGCAAAATGACTGGGCCTGGCACTTGCGGAACCAACTCCTGATGGACTGGCAACAAAAAATCTCTGTACATCGTATTGCGTACTAAATCGCCTGTGGCATGATCTGCCCACACAATCGCATCTGCCCCGGCCTCGAGTTGAGCCTTGGCAAAAACTATTGGCACCTGCTTGAGGGTATCGAGCGAACGGCGTACGCGATCAGGATTCATCAGTGCATCGTAAAGAAACTCCTGAATGTTGTTGAGGTGATACGATAGCGTCCAGGGTCCCATCACTTTGCCGAGAATCATCACCTCATCTTTGAAATGCTTCTTGAGGAGACGAATTGCTTCAATCGCACACTTGACGTATTTGTCGTTCAGAAGACTATCAGGAAAGCCGTCGGGTAGTTTCATCTCCACGTTTCGGTCTTCCCATGGGTGCGACGTTGGGGTTGGCATCATCGAAGTGCTAGACCAATCCACTTTGCAGCCGAGAGCTGTGGCTTCTTGAGCGATACTGAAAATGGGCATCACGCTGTCGAACCCCATCACTTCGTGTGCCCCAGAGGCGAGAGTCGCCATCGCCTCGGGCTCAGTATTCGCCGCAGGAAAATGCGAGGCGACCTTATCCATCAATTGATAGCTGATGACGGACGTAATGCTGGCGGCTGGGGGACGATCAACCGGCTCGCCTCTCAGCGCGGCAAGAAACCGTTGTTTACCCGTCATGCGCTCCATCTTTCACCTCCTTGGGCTCGTTTTCCAGACCCGGCTGACAAGGCACTTACCGCAAGGGCCGCACGTATCGCGCACGACCCGGCCCCCGGGCGAAATCCGTGACGCCTGCCGCGAGCTCTACGACTGTGCCCGAAACCTCGTGCCCCAATATTCTTGGCAAAATGATCAGGTCAGCAACATTGGTCGACCACCCAAAGAAATCTAGGTTGGTCCCTCACAGGCCGCAAGCTGCAACTTCAATTTGGACTTGACCCTCTTCAGCCAGACCAGGCATTGGGCGGTCGAGTAAATCGATGCCCGGCTCGGACGACAATTTGACTACAGCCAGCACTGTTTTCTGCTCCTTTCGATCACGATCGACTCTCTTCCAGACCGGCATCCAACTGCGCTGGCCTTGCGGTCGGCTAGTTTCCTGGAGCCGTTGCCCCGCCCAGATAGAGCTTCTGCACATCTGGGTCTTTCGACAGAGTAGTTCCCGATGATGATAAATCAATTCGGCCATTCTTGAAGACATGGACTCGGTCGACAATCTCCAAGCCCGGGCGCATTCTGTTCCGCCATCAGCATAATGACACTTGTGGATCTCAATTCGCGAATCGTAGGAAAAGTAGCCTGAGGCATACCTGGCTTCAGCCCCGGTGCGGGCTCGTTCAGCAACAGAAGCGCGGGCCGTAACATCGAAGAGCGGACGATCGAACCGCCAGGAAAATGGTGTGCGAGACCCTCGGCAATTCCTTGCCAGAATAACGGAGCATTGAAGGGCTCCTTCTACTGTGGTGCGGATCAACATATCAACGAGGACGGGCAAGATTGTGTGGTTTCAGATCCTGAGCAACTCCGCCGCGTTCTCGTAGAGAACTTTCGGGAAGACCTTGGGATGAAAGGGCATATGCACAAACCGCTGGAGCATTTCCTCAACGGGGTACACCGGATAGCCGCTGGCATAGATGAATCGATCCTGGAGGATGGTGTTTGCCGCGTCCACATAATCGATGCTGCCCGGGAAGATCGTATAGAAGTCCGGTTGTATGTAGATGTTCCTGTAACGGTGGGCCAGCGCAACCACCTCCCTGACACAGGGCCAGGCGCCATGGACAACGACGATTTTTAGATTCGGGAAATCGGAAGCAACATGTCCGAGATAAAGCGGGTTGCCATAGCTTGAGTCGGGTCCCACCTGGTGGCTGAGTTTCACAAAGACGGGCGTATTCAACTGATCACAGAGGTCGTAGATGGGAGTCAATCGCTTGTCATCGGGATACATGGCTATCATCCCCTGGCCCGGACCGATGGCAATGCCCCGAACCCCCAACTCTTTGATGACCCGTTCCGTCTCATCGAGGACGTTCTCCTCCATTGGATCCACGGCGCCTACGCCGACAAACGTGTCGGGATAGAGCCGCACTAACTCGGCGATTTCCTCATTCGGCACCATCTCGAGCGTCTGACCTTTCTCCGCAGGCAAGCCCTTGAGTACTCCGGCGCATTCGGGTTTTGCAATACAATTTCCAGGAATAACCGCGCGATCTATGCCTGCTCTTTTGAGTTCCTCCAACAACTCCGGGAGGGAGCTGTGAAGGTAGGAGGGCGACGGCTCAAAACCCATTTGCCGAGCAACGGCGCAAGTCCACTCTTTGTTAGTAAAGAGGGACATATCGAGCCAACTTTTGTAGGGAGGTCGTACTCGCATGTCGATGATCATGTTCCGTCCCCTCGGAATGGGAATTCCTGAACTCAGGCTACCTACATGTTGTAAGGTCTCATCCTGCATGCCGGCGGCCGGTTAACAGCGCTGTGTCGTCCGATCATTGCCGCGTCATAAGGATTTTCATGGCTTTGCCTTCGAGCAGGAGAGCGAGAGCCTCTTTTGCTTCCGAGATCACGAGGCGATCAGAGGTGAGCGGTCGTACGTCGAGCTTGTGTATCGACACTAGACTGATCACCCAATCCCAGATCCCGGGCCGGTCGGCCAGGGGAAGGCGGCGCTAGCGTTCCGTCGGGAGCGAGACGGCCTCGAGTGGCGGTGGGCAGTGCAGGGCCGCGAGGTGATCGATTTGGCAGAGGAGACCAGGGATCAGGACAAAGACTGGTCCGCTCGGGAGCCGCGCGAGGAATAGGCCAATTGCGGATGTCATGCTACAATTCATGGTGACTGCTCCCTGGGTTGACTTATGGAGATTTCGGTAATCGCCATTGTAGCAAAAGTCGCGTCACCGGTCACCGTCTATTCTGGCACAAATGGCTCGGGATACCTCGTTCTGCCGGTCGCATTCTGTCGCTCGGCCAAACGCCCTATCGAGATTCGCTGTCTTTCCCACGTGCAGGGTTGCTCCAATTCGTAGCCCCGATGAGCCCAGCCCTAGGATCGTTCACTCACGGTAGCCTCGACGACACTTGTCGTGACAGTGATCTGCCCTAGGCCCACCGCTCGGCGCGCCTGATTCAAGAAGCGGTTTGCATCCCTCAGCATGAATTCATAATCGGAACCCAGGAAGATCGGGTTGATTCCTCGAGCACGCCAACTTTCAAAGTTTTCCGTAGTCGCTGAATGGCCCACCGGAATGTGCACAACCCTGGCCTTGGTGATTATCGTATCGATGGCCTGCTCCACCTTCGGATGGGTTATCTGCCACGGTAATCCCATTGAGTAAGATAAATCGGTTGGACCAAGCACCAGTGCGTCCACGCCAGGCACCCGCAGAATCTCGTCCAGGTTGTTGACAGCATCGATGTGCTCAATCCAGAGGATTACGACAACGCGGTTCTCGATCGTTGACCTGTAGTGGTCTATATTCTGATAGAAATTGGAGGCGTCGCGGGGGCCACAGCCTCGAATTCCAAAGGGCGGGTAGTGGCAGGCCATCACGGCCCGGCGGGCATCATCCGCTGTCCGGATCATGGGCACCGCGATACCCTCAGCACCCATGTCGAGCACTTGTTTGATGATTGCCTCGTCATTTGCTCTTACCCGGACCAGGGGCACAACATCTCTCGAACGCATGGTTGCGATCAGGCTCCGCAACGTCTCGGCATTGTAGGGTAGATGCTCAGCGTCGATCATTAACCATTTGTAGCCAGCGTTGCACATAACGGCCGTCACTGCCGGATCCGTAAGGCTGATCCAAGCGCCAAAACTAGGTTGGCCAGAAAGCCACTCTTGCTTGAGCTCTGCTCCGTCCATTTGCCGCCTCCTGAGCTATTGGTTTCCAGTCGCCTTACGAACAAGGTCCAGAATTCCTCCGCCTGCCTGCATAATGAACTCGTAGTCAGAACCAAGAGTTACAAAGTCAATCCCCCGCGCAAACCACTCCTGAAAGTCGTCCGCCGTTACGGAAATACCCACTGGCACCTGTGCTGCATTGGCTTTCTTGATGACAACGTCGATGGCCTCCTGCACTTTGGCCTGACCTGTCTGGTGCAGACGGCCACCTGCCGCATGCAGCGGCAATCCCAGCGAGTACGACAAGTCTGCAGGCCCAAGGATCAGGCCATCGACTCCAGGTACCTGCAGAATCTCGTCCAGGTTGTTGACAGCGTTGATATGCTCAATGATCAACAGCACTATCATCCGCTTGTTGATGGTTGCCTGATAGTGTTCGATGTTCCTGTAATAATCTGATGCTTCTCGTGGGCCGAATCCCCTTAGTCCCTCTGGTGGGTAACGACACGCCATGACGGCGCGCCGGGCTTCCTCCGCCGTCTGAACCATTGGCACTACGATACCTTCCGCCCCTGTGTCCAGCATCTGCTTAATAATCGCGTCATCATTTGCGCGCACCCGCACAATCGGGACGACTTGCTTGGACAGCATCAGCAGAATTATTGTCCGCAGGGTCTCGGGGTTGAACATACGGTGCTCGCAATCGATGATCAGCCACTCGTACCCAATGTTGCACATGACCGCTACAATAGCTTGGTCTGTAGAGGTGATCCATGCCCCCATACTCTTGCCTGGCTGGCCACTGTGCCATATTTTCTTTAGCTGGGCTCCGTCCATTTTTGCCTCCTATCAAGGGTCTTCGATCTTAATCCTTGATCAAGATTGCCACCATTTTGATCATTGTTCAGCTGCAAGCTTGTCTTCCAAGGATCTTTGCCATTGGCGCAGATGTGATTGTCTTAGAAGATCTTCTGAACCGAACGAGGCGAGGCATCCGCAATTCTGAGCTATTACCCCAGGCGAGTACCTCTGCGTCGGCTCTACAAGACGAGGCAGCCCCCTTCCAGGGCAATCGCATTTGAACTTTCTCGAACCTAGAGGGGCGATTTGCGGCGCTTTTCTGCTGTGATCTGCCTTCCCTTGGCGATGTCCATCAACATGAGGCAGAGAATTACGTAGCCAGAAATGCCGAATTTGCCATCTATGCCCGTGAAGATGTAGCGTCAAGACCTTGCTTTGCCCCTTGCACGCAGAAAGACATTCCAAATGCGATTGCCCTGGCCCCCTTCCAATGCTCTTGCGAAATTCCGTAAACGTGCGCTTGGCGCTCCGCCGTACTTCGAGTTCGCTAGCGTGTCCCGAGTGCAGCGCTGTCACATCGTCCACGCAGCTATCCATACTAGCTCCGTCTGCCCTCGCTGATGTCTCCAGGGGAATACCGCAGGCCAACGTGTCGAGAGACAGTCATGTGTCGATCACTGCTTTCCCATTGCTTTCTCGACACGGACCTTCACAACAATCTTGTAGACTTCGCTGGGCTTTTCTCGCTGTTTTAGTGGCATGTGTCCATCGTCGGGGAGGAAAAGTGCGAAGCGCCCTGGATCCATCTTCACCAGGGTTGGGTCCGGCGGAAGGTCATAGAAAGTCACGTCTCCTTTGGGATCGTGTTCCGAATGTGCGCGCAAGCATTTCCGGGGAGCCCAGCCGATAGTCTCTCGTCCGGACATAACGCAGTGCAGATCCGCGTACCTGTCGTGAGTCTCGAACTGCGCGCCCTCAATGGGTGTGGTGACCCTGTGCAGGACTACAGCGTACACATTTCTCCCATCGATCTCATAGTCCCCTTCCGGCAGATCAGCACGGGCGTTGTCGACAAGGAATCTAAACGCCGCAGCAAGCCCCGGAAGGACCTTCTCATAGACAGCCGAGTTTTCAAGTTCATCAACGATCATTTTCCTACTCCTCCTTTTGCTCTTAGTATTGCTGCGCCAAATCATCAGGCGCTCATCGCAATATGCACGCTAGTCCAATTGTGCGCGTAGTTGACATGGAATGTCCCTTCTAGAGTCTCGACGCCACGCGGTTTGGCCCAAGTAATTTGGCCGTAAGGGCTTGACCCTCCTCAAGGGTGGAAACTGTGGCTTGAACCGAAAGGCCTCTGGGCGGGAACTCACTCCAAACCCTATGTAGCCAAGAGTTGGGTAGTGGGTCGTACGGTCCCCAAGCGACCAGGGGTTTCTGCTCCAGGATCTGCTTCCAGCCTGTGAATATTCCTTCTACGCCGCCCGGGGCTGCCTCAAAGTTCAGTTCTATGACGTCCAGTTCGGGCACCTTAACGAGATCATGAACAGCCCACAAAGCCGAGCCATGTAGATGAAAAGCAACATAGGGAAACTCACTTGCGATGCGCCTGTCCCACGGAAGGATGAACTCGCGGAACAGTCTTGGAGACAACAGAGCCATGGCGTCTTCCTGAAGCCAGATGATTTTGTCCGGAGCCCAGAATCGCAAGCCGTGACCACTTGCAATGTAGCCGCTTGAAGACTCGGGCACAAGTGCCATTTGAGCTTTGCCAACCTCTAGCCAGACCTCTGTACACAACTCCGCCGCTCGCCGCACCGCAGCGGGATAGTCGTAAAAGTCAAGGGCAAAGCGGGTCGCTCCACGCATGGCAGAGAGCATGTCTGCTGGGCCCCGCATGAGGGTGGGGGCTACCGGATATCGACCAGCGGAGTGCTCCACGACCGCTTTCGTCAGCTCCATCAGTTTCAGCGCCCAGGGGTTTCTATCAAGAGATGGCTTCTCCCAGTGCCATGTTTCCCAGTCAGGAACGGCTGGCTCGGCCCACATGGTCGTCCCTGAACTTCGGATCGGGCAACCCATAATGGCCTCCATCCATGGCACGTAGATGAAGGCTGCTCCAACGAATGGGTAATCATCATTGAGTTCGCAGAAGGATTGGTAGAGACGCTCACACTCTTCTAGGAACAGGTCTACTCGAATCTGATTAGGTGTTACCTGCCCCGCGGGTATGGATTTCGCCAAGCTGGGGAACACTTCGTGCATCAGCAAACCCATGTTGCACCCGAACAGTGGACGGTCCGAGGGTTCCCTCTTCAGGAAAGCGCGATGCCTTTCAATGCGATCGGATGTGGGGAATACTCCCATGAGAGTCTCCTGTTTGCCTTGTCATCACTAGCCACCCGGCCGACCTTTGAACAATGGGCACAGGTGCCGGGGCAACTGAGCGATTGGGGCGTATGTACATCAGGAAATGATCGCTCAGCGCCGATGCGTCATCTCGGCTAGTCGCTTGCGATAATAGCTAAAGTTCTCCCACGGTATATCTGGTGGCGCCAGGTGATCAATCGTGGGAACGAACCCGCCTGAGCGTAGCGTCTGTGATATTTTGGGCTCAAGTTCCTGATCGATATCCTGTTTCCCACCAGCCACGGCCCGCTTGTCCACTCCACCGACCATGTGCAACCTCGGAAAAGCCTGGCGCAGCTCCCATACGTCCATGTTTGCAGCAACCTCTAGTGGCCATATGCCAGTGGCACCCCCCTCGAGGAACAAAGGGATCAGCTTCCAGTTGTCGCCGTCGCTATCTATCAGTATTACCTTGACGCCATGGTCATGCAATAACCCATTCAGCTTCTTGTAGCAAGGGAGCAGGAACTCACGAAACATTGCAGGCGAAATGAATGGTCCGTTCTTGAAGGCCATGTCTTCGTTGTAGAAAGCCAAGTCCACGCTGATCTGAGATAGGACCTGGTCGCACAGAGCGGACCAAAAATCTGCCAGATAGTTCATCATATCTCTTACGAGGTCCGGCTGGTCATAGAAGCTGTACAAGATGCGCATCGGCCCCAGCAAGTACCGCAGCGTGTGGAAGAAGCCAAATTGGCCGCCGAAGTTGCCGATAGCAAGAGGAAAATCCCTCTGGCGCAGTTGCTCGCACTGTTGTGGCCAGTCGGCTGGTAATCTTCCTTCCAGGTTGGGCTGGAGCCGCTCATCCTTGTATCGCTCCCAGTCCTCCCGAGTCTGCACAGGACCTGTCATGATCACGGACATGCTGCTTCGATCTTTCTTGTCGCGTCGAATAACCCCCTTGCCATCCTGCCAGACAATTTCGTCTCCATGCTCCTCGAGAGTGTGCATCTCAAAGGCCGGGTAGGCAAATGTGTTCAAGGGAATCCGACGGATGCCGGGATCGAGGTCCAATTCTTGATGAACATCCTCATCGCGTGCCGTGTAAGGAAGCTGGCTTGGATCCCAAGGGCAGGCCTCTCCGTTGGCCACTACAAGGTCGGGATGTTCTGGTAAGCCCACACGGCAAGGCAAGCCCTCCTTATACCAACGACGCAGAGTCGGCGCCCAATAGCCGTATTCCCAGATCGGCGGATGGTCCACGGGTTCGAAGGCCATCGTGGCAAGGAACCTCTCGCGACAGTTCATCTTCGGCATAACCTCTCCCTATTCCCTTCGGTCTGATTAAATAGATTAGCGAGCAGGCCACAAGTACAGCACGGTGTGGTTGAGCTATATTACTCCGCGCCACGCGGAAAGTTGGTTGAGTAGGGGATCTACGATTGACCCATAGCATACATTCCGGTGAGCAGGGTGATGATCCAAGCGGCCACGGCGGCCCAGCAATACCCGATTCTCATGAGAAACTGGCAGGTTCAAGATATTCTGGGTGTGGGCCGGATGCTGACGACGGAAGAGCTTCTATTCTTGCTAACCATGATTCACGACCTTCTGATCGACCGGCCTCCTCCAGCATTCGTCAAGCCGTGCGCGAAGAGTCGAGATGCCCAATTTCGAGCAGAATCTGTTCGCACTGCAACTAGGATCTCGGTGATGTGATGACGGATTCGAGACTGCTTTGATTGAGCCGCTTGTACCTTCGATGCGTGATTCATCAAATAATGTCACCCTTCATGTCGGGGAACTGCCTAAGGATACGACGTTTTCAGGCATTGATTGAAGGGGCTTGTTGCTGGATTCTTACGCCTTGGAACTGGCGCATAGCTCTGCGGACATTATTCTGGAGCATGCCTTTCGTGACTGTCTTTGCGCCTGCTTCTGAATGAGCATACGTTCAAATTATATCATATTATAGGATATCCGTCAACAGGCTATGGGGTTGACGAATATCCTATAATGTGATATAATGCGTAAAGAAACATCCTCGGAATCCATGACAAGAATTGCTTGACTCTTCAGAGAAATATCGTTTCACGGGCCG
>Ga0163210_1001063_pt1 | contig 11842 bp, 9 predicted proteins | sample Kivu_220m_FD_113536 | JGI IMG/M metagenome (GOLD analysis project Ga0163210, IMG submission 113536) | Freshwater microbial communities from Lake Kivu, Western Province, Rwanda to study Microbial Dark Matter (Phase II) - Kivu_220m | ecosystem: Environmental > Aquatic > Freshwater > Lake ... | reverse complement strand
TTTGGCCTTGGAGTAGTTTTAAGCGGCTGGTGTGAAGTATGAAAGAATTTGAACTGCTCAAGTTGGCCGATCTGAATCTCATCGAGTTCTGGCGCGAGAGTTCGAAATGGATTCCGAACACGGAGATTCTTGAGACCCATGAAACTGTATTCATAGATTCCGGCCTTGGTTTCCCGGGTTGCAGCCTTGTATTCAATCTGTCGGAAGAGGCGGTTGAACAGCCTGCAGAATTTTTGGCCCGCGCTAAAGCTTTTTTCTCCAGCAGAAAGCGAGGTTTTTCACTCTTGCTGCGGGGCCATCGTGACCAGAACATAATTCAATACTGCAAAGACCAAAAAATATTCCTGGTCGGCGAGCAGCCCGGCATGGTGCTGGACGGGAAAGCGAAAGGCGGAGAGGCGCTTGCCGGAGCGGAGTTGCGCTGGGTAAATAGCGCCAGGGAACTGCAGGACTTCAAGATGGTTGCAGCAGAATCCTTTTTGGACCTGGCCTTTCCCCGGGAGGTCAGTGAAAGTTATTTCGCACATGCTGAGCGCGTGCTAAGTCCGTTCTCCGTATTAGCAACGGTCTATTTTGATGGGGAGCCTGCATGCAGCGCTATGGCCATGCTCAGCCACGGCATTGCCGGAGTCTATTGGGTAGGCACGGTCAAGAAAGCTCGCGGCAAGGGACTGGCCAAATACTGTGTACAGGAAGTCAGCAATGCCGCACTCGACCTGGGCGCACGAAAGGTTGTGCTCCAAGCAAGCAAATTCGGAAGCCCCGTATATACGAAGATCGGCTACCGTGAATTCAGCACATATCCTCATTTTATTTGCTCGAGCAAATGAGCGGATGCCAGGGGTAAGCGAATGCCGCAACGGGCACTGCACGAGCGGCAGGTGAATAAGTTCAGATAGATCCCGGACACTTTACAATAGTGTTCTTATGAAAATAGTTGGTGGGATAACGCTAGGTGCCCTAACTGTGGACACAAGTATGCCGACTTTTCAGTTAAAGTGCCGGCTAAGAGTAATAGTCCTTTTACAACTAACTGGTTTAATAACTTAATAAAAGGAATAATAGATGAAGCTTTCATAATATTTCCTGCCGTCTAAGAAGAATAATAAACTGGACAAACGAGGTAACGATGCCAACTGCCATTACGATCCATGCCCACAGCGGCGCAGATCCGTTTCTTTCAGCAGGCGCTTGATCAGGTTGGGCGGACTGGACCTGGAAACTGAATGTTGCGCTCCAGTCACCGGGCACAGGTTCCAGAGCCATCACTCGCCAGAAATAGTTCTTGTTGCACTCAAACTGCCCGTTGTACCGGTATGCGGTCGTCTTTAAACTTGCCGACACCAGCGGGCGGCTCATATCGGCATTTTCGGAGAACTCAAATTTATATTTCGTGGCCTCCTTATACGGTGACCAGGAAAAAGAGACCGGCGTGTTACAGGGGCATCCGCAACCATCTTCCGGAGACAGCAGGTGCGGACCATAATAGGGGGAGGTCACCGGAAAACCGGGCTTGACCAGGAAACGCGCCGTATCAGACCACGGGCTCCTGATAAACTCCCATGTAGCAGCGTGGTAACACCTGATCCGCCAGTAATAGAAGGCGCCAGCTTCCGGCAGTGAACCGGGCGGCAGCCATACCGCGGGGCTGGTGACGTTTACAGGATCGGTATTAATCAGTATGGACCCTGTTACCGACGAAACATTGTCTGCCGCAGATATTTCAGGATTAATCTTAAGTGTAAAATTCCTGTCCTTGGCGAGCTGCAGTTGATAGCGGTCCGTTAATGAGAGCTGCTCCCAGGCAAGGTCAACCTGCTGGTTTCTGCCGCTGACCGGGTCGCAGCCGATTTCTTCCGGGCTATTGATCCATGGCCCGATCTTGCAGAGGTTGTCCCGGAACCTGAAAATTTGAGATGTATTGTCAGCAATGGGCAGCAGCAATAGGTTAGCCGTATCAATGGCCCACAACATATTTTCTTCTGAGTTGCCCGACAGTTTAAGCCAGGGCGGATTATTAGCCAACCGAAGCGGTTCCGGGGTGAATGCAATCCTGCTGTCGGTTAATGTACGGTTCACAATATCCCATTCAATATTAATCACCAGGCCAACAGTGGGATTTAATGTGCGGTTCATGCCGCCCGTGTGATTATCTGATACCATGATGCGGTTGTCTGGTTTGGGCCGCTCTGCGCGCAGCGCATAAAGCGTACCTTCCGGCCCAACCATCAGGCCGCTTATTATTTGCCCTGAGCCCAGCCCGGTTATCGTTTCGTCCATCTGCTCCCATTGTGTGGACTGGCCGATGATCCGGCGCCAGACACCCTTATCTGATACATTGTCGGCGGCATAAATTATGTTGTTGCGGCTGTAGTTAGCATCAGCCACAACCTGCACAAAACCGGCGCCGAGACCCATGGGGTCAATGATTTCCGTAAAGCTGGTACCGTTGTCCGTTGAGTAAGCAACTTTGCTGTCCCTGCTTCCGGCAAATAAGTGACCGTTATCGGCAAGGGTCAGCATGTTGATATTGTCTAGGCCGGTCATCACACTTACTCCCCAGGTGATTCCGCTATCCGTACTTTTACGGACGCACCCGCCCGGCAGCGCTAAATAGAGAGTGTTTTTACCCGCGGCGACCATATCGATTACCGGTCCCGGTATGTAGCGTTTTTTCCAGGTGTTGCCCCGGTTTTTCGAAACCGCCATCATCATCGTCTGGTTGTCGCTGCCAGCTTCGACTGCATAAATCGTGTAATCGTTCCTGTAGTCCGGGCTTAACCGGAGGAGGACCCTGTTGGAAAAGGTCCTCATGCTCAGCAGGCGCGACCAGTAGGTCCCCAGCGGCTCCCCTGCACTGCGCCAGACACCCTCGGGACCGAAAGTGTTGAACGTGGCCATGAACAAGCTCCTTGAGTCTGGGGCGGGCGCTATGTCCGACATGCGTATTAACGTGTTGATCAGGCTGGTCTGTTCCCAGTTATCACCGTTATCGTAGCTCTGCGAGAAGGCGCTTTCGTCGAGTGGAGCTCCGGACAACTGACCTGTGCCGCAGAAAGCCACGGTGCCCAGGTTGCTCCAGGCCACCTGTGCGTTTCCCGGCCCCGAGGGAGGCTGTGTGGCGATATTCCAGGTAGTCGTATTCGGTGTGCCAATAGGCGTACCGAGGGGGTAGAGTGTCCGCCTGACCTGCACCATATTCAGCGCAGCCGGATTAGGATTAGATTCACCTGCCAGAAGTTTACCTGAAATCAGTGTGCCATAATATGCGATGCTGCTGATATTGTCAGCCGCGCCGCCGGCAACATTAAGCGCTTGACACTGCGGTGCCTTGTCATCCCAGACCCGATAGACATCATCGTGCCCATCAGGGTCCCTGTTATAGCTCACAAATGCTAACCTTGAGCTAGCGATCGTGCTGCTATAGTCAGACGGTAAAGATAAAGTACAGGAAATACGGCTTACTCCTGGAGTATCACCAAAAGAATCGATCCTTACCGGGTATCCCGGATAACTGGCAGCATTGTTCCAGGTCGTTGTCTGCAAACTGGTATCTCTTAATCCAATGCACAGCCAGGTATTATTATCTGGTGGTGGGACAAGATCATCAGCAGTAGAGGCAACGGCCAGGATAGTTGAATCGGAATTGTACTGCGGAGAGAAAGCGATGGCCGATACCTCAGCGCCCGGATGCCCCGGGAAGATCAAGGCTTGATTCTGCCAGCCGGCGAACGACTTACCGACTTTGAGAGTCCAGATTTGCCCCGTTGTGATAGCATCACCCCAGGCTGCTGTGCCTATTGCAAGGTCGTGGTAAAGGTCGGCGCCCACCCGATATCCATTGGATATGGCAATGCATTGAATGATACCAGTGACGGCGGGAAAACCGGTATCGTTCCAGGTTGCCCCGTTATCGTCGGACCAATAGACGCTTGATACATTGTCAGATACGGCCACGTACTGCGGCCGATCGGGCGCGACGCCTATCTCGTGGACAGGCAACTGCGCTCCTGCATTACTTAAAGCAGTTGTAATTTCAGTGAAGGTCAGCCCGCCGTTATCCGACCTGTGCAACCTGCTGTTGGCGGTGTCGACGGCGTAGACAATGTCACGGCTGGTTGCAATCCGGTTAACCTCCGAGGGGACGATAACAATCTCACCCCTGATGCTGGGCTTATCCACCACTTCCCATTTTAACGGTAACACCGCCCCCTCCTGGGCGCTGACGCTGACAGCGGGACCGATGAATGCGGCCACTGGTAGCATTGCCAGCAGGCAGAAATATATTATTATCCTGTTTAAGCTTTCTATCTGGAATACCTCAAGAAAAAATCAGGAATAATCCCAAATTACTATACAGCCAAAATATTAATCAATTATTAATCTCTGGATTCGGGCTTTGCCCCATAAGTCCTAATTTCCAAGTAGTTTTGGGGCAAACAGATAACTTTTGAGGCAAGTCGCACTTATAAGGCAAAGCCCTGGATTCGATCGGTGATGCCCCGTTCTTAATAATATCCTAATAATTTCTGCATATAATACACTGGAGTTACGGATAATCCCGGCCATCGAGTATTAAACGTAATTTGTAGTATGATGAAAAATATGAAAATATCGGCGGCTATCGTTATCATAACGTGCATGGTCTATGTCCTGCTTCTGCCCGGTTGCACAGGTAAGGCCGAATCGTCAACAGGGAGCCAGGCGACTGTCCAGCGCGGCAATCTCAATATCAATATCCTGGCCAGCGGCAACCTGCTGACAGCCCACGAAGAAAAACTCGCTTTCTACTCGGCAGGCACGGTCCAGCAGGTGCTGGTTAAAGTCGGCGACCGCGTGCAGGCAGGACAGGTACTGGCAAAACTCGATACAGCTCCCCTGGAAAGCTCCCTGGCCCAGTCCAAAATAAGTGTGAAACAGGCCCAGATGGACCTGGAAAACGCCGAGGAACCCAAGACCAATTCTTCGGGGACTGAAGTTACCGCAGCTCCCGATCCTCTCAACATCGAGATCAAGGAATTACAGTTGCAGAATAAGCGTGCTGACCTGGCTGAGGCGCAAAAGAAACTGGACAAGGCCACCCTTACCGCTCCTTTCGCCGGGCTCGTGACAGACGTAAATATCGTGCCGGGCGACCAGGTCGCAGCCAACGCCGTCGGCGTGCGCGTCATCGACCCGGTAAATTTCCAGACCGAGGTACTGGTTAATGAGATGGAGATATACGAGCTGAGTATAGGCACGCCGGCAACGGTCCAGGCGGTCGCGCTGGCCTCGTATACTTTCCCGGCCAAAATCTCGCTCATAGCAGAAACACCCACAATTCAATCAAACGTGGTGAACTACAAGGTGACCGTACAGATGGACCCTGTGGACGCGGCTACAGTCCAGGCACAATCGACGGGTCGAACGCCCTCGGGAATTACATCGGCCCGCGTCAGGACGACGGGCGCCGGGGCGCAGACATCAAACACGCAGGCGTCCACTAATCCGCAGCCCGGCAATCAAGCGACGTCCGATAATCGAACATCCAACCGGCAGATGTCTTCCGGTCAGCAATCCGACAATCAGACGGCCGCCAGTCAAACCTCCACAAGACGTTCATTTGCGGGACAGACGCCGGTCGCCGGCGGACAAAATCAGCAGGTTCAAGCAGCGACAACCCTGCCCCAGGACTTCCGCTTGAGGGAAGGGCTGACCGTTACCGTCAGCATCATAGCCGAACAGAGAACAGATATCCTCCTGGTACCGAATAAAGCGATTACCAGCCGGGGCGGAAAATACTATGTAAAACTGGTGTCGGCAGGAAAGACCGAGGAGAAAATGATTCAGGCGGGCATCACCGACGGCCAGAATACGGAGGTCATCAGCGGCCTCAGCGAAGGGGACCTTGTATCTACCGCGACCAATATCGCCGCCCCGACGTCAACGACCAACACTCAACAACAAAGGAATCAGATGCCCGGGGGAATCCGTATACCTTGATGATCGAGTTGCACGACATTCAAAAGATATACCCGATCGGGGACAGGCAGCTCAAGGTATTAAATGGCGTAAGTTTCACCATAGAAAAAGGGGAGCTTGTCGCCATCATGGGCCCGTCAGGGTCAGGTAAATCAACCATTTTGAATTTGCTGGGCTGCCTAGACGTACCAACCTCCGGCAGCTACCATATAGACGGCCAGGAAGTTAGCCGGCTTAACAGCAGGGAGCTGGCTCACATCAGGGCAAAAAAGATCGGATTCGTCTTTCAACAATTCAACCTGCTGCCCAGATTGTCGGCTTTAGCCAATGTTAAATTGGGGCTGGAATATGCCGACAGTACCAACCTTAGCAGCGCTGTTGAATCACTGACCAGGGTTGGCCTGGCCGACCGGGCTCATCACCGTCCTACCGAACTTTCCGGTGGAGAACAGCAACGCGTGGCCATCGCGCGCGCCCTGGCTAAGAATCCGCCTTTGATACTGGCCGATGAGCCCACGGGCAATTTGGACAGCAAGTCCGGCGACGAGATAATCTCAATGCTCACCTCACTTCATGCAGAGCAGAAGATCACCCTGGTAATGATTACGCACGACCCCAGGATTGCCCGGGCCTGCCAGCGCATCATACATATCAAGGATGGCATGGTAGAGAAGGATGAAAAAGTACAGTAAACTGCTCAGGCCTTTCGGCAACGCCTGGGGAGGCGTCACTTCTCACAAGCTCCGCAGCCTGTTGACCATACTCGGGATTGTCATAGGTGTCTCGGCGGTGATCGCCCTGATGTCAATCGGCAAGGGCGCCGAGGCGGACATTCTTGCCAGGATACAGACACTGGGGGCGGACCTGATGATGGTCACCCCGGGATCACAGATGGGAGCAGGCGGGGTCAGAGGTGCAGCCGGTAGCTCAGTGACGCTGACCATGGAAGACGCCGCGGCCATCGAGGAAAAAACCGACCTGGTCACTTCAGTCTCCCCGATCTTTTCCAGAAACATGCAATTGATCGCCGGCAGCCAGAATATGAATGCGCAGGTCACAGGCACAACTCCATCCTATGTGCCGACATACAATTTGAATACGACCAGCGGCACATTCTTCTCCGATTACGATTATCAACGCGGGAGCGCTGTGGCCGTTTTGGGGTCTACCGTTGCGCAGACGCTTTACGGCAGTAATGAACCGCTGGGGCAGAACTTGAGGCTTGGAAGTATCATCGTGCGCGTGATCGGCGTACTTGCCGGCAAGGGTTCCGTCAGCGGATCGCCCGATAACATGGTATTTATTCCGCTCACCGCCATGCAGCAGGCGGTGGCGCAGCAGCGTACCGCACGCGGAGAGCAGGTCATTTCCTCTATATCACTAAAGGTGAAAGACTTAAACAACAGCGAGTACATCAAGCAGCAACTCACAGACCTCCTGCGCACGCGGCACCGCCTGATCGCGTCGGCGGCTAATGACTTTACAGTCACTTCGATGCAGGAAGTGGCCGAAACCGTATCCGAGACCATGGCTACCACCACGATGTTACTGGGCGCCATAGCCGCCATTTCCTTGCTGGTTGGCGGCATAGGCGTCATGAATATCATGCTGGTTTCGGTGCTGGAGAGGACAAGGGAGATTGGCATCCGCAAAGCACTGGGGGCCCAGGATACCGACATCTGGATCCAATTCCTTATAGAGTCGGCATTTCTTTCACTTGTCGGCGGCCTTATCGGGGTTGCTCTCGGCTGGGGGTCAGCCTACTTGGTGTCAAAGGTATGGTCAATGCGTACGCTGGTCAGTGTGGATATTGTCATCCTCGCCGTCTCAGTTTCGGTCGGCATCGGCCTGTTCTTCGGTTTTTATCCCGCCTGGCAGGCATCAAGACTCAACCCGATCGAAGCACTGAGACATGAATAGAGGAATAACTCCTTATTACTGAATGCTTGGCAGAAACAAGTTAATAAATAACTACGCAAGGAAATAATCGATGCATAACAAAAAGATGTTGGTCGCAATGCTATCACTAGCGGTGATAACAATAACTGTGCCGATAGCTTGCAGGTCTTCGGCGCCTTCAGCGCAGTTTGAGATAACTTCCCTGGATATCAAGCCCACGGAAGTTACCGTGGGGGAAACAGCTAGCATCAGCGCTCAGGTCACAAATATTGGTAGAGCCGTAGGTGTTTACAGCGCCACTCTGTCCGTTGATGGTAAAAAAATCGACACGAAAGATATTATCGTGGACCCGGGGTCCACCCAAACTGTAACCTTCTCACTCTCAAAAGATAAAGCAAGCACCTATGAAATTGGAATTGGAGAAGGGCGTGCTACGTTTACGGTTAAATCAAAGCTTGTAGCAAAGCAAGTGGAGCTAGAATATGATGACGGTCTTGCCAAAGATTGTTTATCTTTGGTCAAACCCTGTACGGGATATTTGGTTGGTTTTGTGTCACCTCCGGACCCGTTTACTATAAGTAAGGTACGGGTATTCGGGCTGGTTTACGGCTCGCCTGGATTTCACATCGGGGATAGCGACCTGCAAATCTGGGATAAAGATAAAAAAGTCCTCTATGCCACATCATTTCCCGGGGAAAAATTCCCTCTGCGAACACGTATGGGGGCCAACATCGATTCAACTGGCGCCTGGGCTGACATAGAAATACCCGATGTTAAAGTGGAAGGTAGTTTTTATGTCCATATCTATACCGGCAGCCCTACAGGTCAGGGATTTCGAATTGGATCCGAGGAAAATGTGATAAATACCCATTCCGATGTAACGGTCCGGGGTGACAACAATGTCGATAATTTAGCACCAAACTGGCCTTATGCGGCCGTCTATTGGTATGGAGACAAGAGCCGTGTGAATTGGATGGTAAGAGTCGTCGGCAATGCTATGGTTCCGCAAGAATAGTTTTAACTCATAGAGCTGTATAAATACTGATGTAGTTATTAAAAATGCAGCAGCCAGGATGGATTTTGAATTACAGAATTAAAGACATAATAAGCCTGCTAGCAGGATTGTTAATAGGATTTACATTCATTGCCTCTGGAACCGGCAAGCTATTCGGTGATATGGAAACACCGGCCCAGGTAATGGCCTTCATCAATGCGATAATACCGGAAGTGTTATTAACGCCCCTGATTGTAAATTTTTTATATAAAATGCTGGTACCTATTGTTTTTCCATGGGCCGAGCTGATCTTAGGTATTGCACTTCTCATCGGTTTAATACCAAGGCTGGCTGCTGTGTTCACGCTGCCGCTGATTGCCGCATTCATGGGAACCAATATCTGGACCATTACCACGGGAGAATATTCGCAATGTGCGAGTTGCTTTGGTATATGGGAAAAAATTTTCGGATACCTCACTCCATACCAATCACTGGGTATAGATATCATACTCAGCCTGCTTGCCTTTGCAGTAATATTCCTGCAACCAGGCCGTTTTTTCTCTAACCGATGGCCGATTTCACGATTAGCTGGCTTATTTTTACCAAAGCAACAAAAGGGAGAGACAGCGCCGGTTTTGCCTCCAGGTGCAAATAATTGCGCAATGTCCGTAGCTTCTGCTGATACGCTTCTCGTTTATGTGCGCCGCAATATCTGGTCTATAGCTGGTTATGTCCTGGGCATCATAGGTATTATCCTAATATTAATAACTGCTTTAATCAGCGCTTCACCTGTAAATAAGAACTCCAGTTCGATGGGATCCCAATTCTCTTTTACCGATAACATCACAGTTTCAGACTTGACCACCAATAGCGGCATTATTAATTTCATCACAAGTAGCGATGAGGTTGCAGATGTCATCATATATGATAAGAATGGAAAAATCACCGGTCTCTTTTCAGACCTCAGCCCGGCAACCACATATTATTTCCAGTTGCTATCCGGTGATATCACAAGTGGCAAGCGTATATCGGGGAAACATTCATTTACCACGCTGGAACCGCCACCTGTGATCTTAAATGTCCGCATCTCAAAAACCACAGATTCAGCGGCCTGGATTACCTGGGAAACCGACCGACCTACGACCACAGAAGTGACATATTGGGAGGAGGGAACAAAGGAACATAACACAATTAGTGATGATATCAGCAATACAAGTCATGAAGCCGTGATCCATTCACTGGACATGGAACGGGTCTACGCTTTTGTGATCAAGGCAAGGGACGCTTACGGCCATCAACTTATTGCTGAATACGAGGGTGTTTTATCTTTAAAGACCGGCCACACAGCTAACCCAGCGCGCACCCGATTTTGCACTTCCTACAGTTACAGGTGAGACCCTGGAATTAAGCCGGTACCGCGGCAGGGTTGTTCTGCTGGTATTCTGGAACATGACATGCCCGGCCTGCCAGAAAAAGATGCCGCTGCTGCAAAAGGCATTTGATCGCGAGGACACCAATAAAATTAGCATAATCACCGTGCATGGACCCGGACGTGAAGCGGCGATAAAAAGTTTTTGCTTGAGCCAGGGTCTGACTTTGCCGGTTTTACTGGACATTCAGGGTGACGTAGGTTCCTCCTATAACGTTATGCAGCTTCCCTCTACATTTATCCTCGATCAATCCGGAGTAATTCGTTCCATAGACCCTGAATTTGAAACTCAAGAGGAATTTGACAAGCTTATCACTCAATTTCTATCTAAGTAAGGATAGCAACATGAAAATTCTGTCAATGTCACGGCGGTTCGCGTTACTTATCATTTTAGTTCCATTAATCCCTGGTTGCATTGGCCCTGTAACAAAGGAGAGTCCGGCATCAATTCTTACTCCCTCAGCTAATTCAACAACCACGTCCATCCAGGGAGATACTAATGCGTTGACAAGCCCAGCTCTGCAGATAGCGACCACAAATTTAAAGCTACCTGAACCCAGGCTAAAGAGCGAAGTATCTTTGGAGGAAGCATTATATAAAAGAAGATCAATTCGACAATATGCAGACTCGCCATTGACACTAAGCGATGTTTCGCAGCTCCTCTGGGCAGCCCAGGGCATTACTGATAGCAGCAAAGGAGGACGTACAGCACCCTCAGCGGTCGCAATTTATCCATTGGAGATTTACTTGGTAGCTGGTAATGTTGAGAGTTTAGCTCCCGGTATTTACCGCTATATCCCCGAAGGCCATGAGCTGCTGAAAATCAAAGATGGAGATTCGAGAGCTGATCTGGGTACACAATCCACAATTAAAAAAGCCGCCATAGACCTAATCATTGTTGCCAATTATAAGAAGGTGCCGGAGAGATTCGGTGTCAATAGTACGAAATGGGTCTACCTGGAAGGCGGGCATATTGCACAAAATATTTGCCTGCAGGCAACTGCGCTTAACCTTGGCACAGTAACTGTTGGCGGCTTTTCAGAAGAGCAGGTGAAAAGCCTGCTCGGTATACCGGCGGATATGGGCATTTTGTATGTGCTTCCAGTAGGAAAGAAGACTTAAAAAAAGTATCATTGTTCAATAATCACTGAGGAGGCTGCCATTGATAGTACACGTGGTAGCTTGATTGCGGACAAGGTAAACCGGATTTATTAAATTAGAAGGTGCTATTGGGACCTACAAAATCGGTAATCTTGTAAATTGTGCCGTTGATATCCACTGCTACATCCTTAAGTGACCACGCGCTGTGTTTGTTTTGCACGCTGATATAGTATTCACAACTGGAAAATTTGGGGTCCCGAGAACCGATCCTATCGCTTATCCTGACAAAAGATTTATCAGGCTTTGCCTGCTCTGCCTGTGAAGGTGGCGGTTTGTCGTTGTTTTCAACGGCTTCAGGGGTTACTGTGACAGGACTTATAAATTGGTCAGCAGGTTTATTTACAGGCTGCTCACACGAAACAAAGGCTACTATCATAAGGTTCAGAATCCCTATAAGC
>Ga0163210_1001060_pt1 | contig 11853 bp, 10 predicted proteins | sample Kivu_220m_FD_113536 | JGI IMG/M metagenome (GOLD analysis project Ga0163210, IMG submission 113536) | Freshwater microbial communities from Lake Kivu, Western Province, Rwanda to study Microbial Dark Matter (Phase II) - Kivu_220m | ecosystem: Environmental > Aquatic > Freshwater > Lake ... | reverse complement strand
CCCGCAGCGACTGTGCCTACCCCAACTTCAGCCACTAATTTGACGTGTACTCGCGCTCGATCGTTGGCATTCTTTAAATCGAAAATCAGCTGCTTTAGATCTTCGATGGAATAAATATCGTGGTGCGGCGGCGGCGAAATAAGCCCTACCCCAGGGGTGGAGTACCTGGTCTTGGCAATCCACGGGTAGACCTTGTTGCCGGGGAGTTGACCCCCCTCACCGGGTTTTGCACCCTGGGCCATCTTGATTTGAAGGTCGTCAGCGTTGACTAAGTACTCACTAGTTACCCCGAAACGCCCACTGGCGACTTGCTTAATTGCTGAGCGCCTGAGATCGCCCTTTTCATCGACAAGGTAACGCTCGGGGTCTTCGCCACCTTCACCAGTGTTGGACTTACCGCCTAAGCGGTTCATTGCTATCGCCAAAGTTTCATGTGCCTCTGCTGATATCGATCCATAAGACATCGCACCAGTAGAAAAACGCTTGATGATACTTTCTTCACTCTCGACTTCGTCGATTGAGATTGGCTGGTTCACACCCTCACGAATCTTGAAGAGACCACGCAAAGTCATCAAACGTTTCGATTGTTCGTTTACCCGATCGGTGTACTGCTTGAAAATCTCGAATTGGCCAGTCTGGGTCGAATGCTGCAGTCGAAACACGGTTTCAGGGTCGAACAAATGGGGCTCGCCTTCACGGCGCCACTGGTATTCACCACCAGCATTAAGCGATCTGTGGGCAGAAGTGATGCCACTTGGGGGGTACGCGATTCGGTGGCGTAGGGCCACCTCTTCGGCGATCACGTCAAGACCGACACCACCAAGTTGTGAGGGAGTGCCAGTGAAGTATGGCTCGATGATCTCTTCACCGAGGCCGATTGCTTCAAAAATCTGCGCGCCTCGATAAGAGGCCACGGTTGAGACACCCATCTTGCTCATGACTTTCAACACGCCTTTACCGAGTGCCTTGACCAAATTTCTTACCGCAGCGTTTTCGTCCACACCACTTAAAGCACCGCGGCGCACCATGTCTTCGACGGTTTCCATGGCTAGGTAAGGGTTTACGGCCGCAGCTCCGTACCCAATTAGCAAGGCAACGTGATGGACTTCTCGCACGTCGCCGGCTTCGACGAAGAGACTCACCTGAGTGCGCTGGCGGGTTCGCACCAAATGATGATGAACCGCGCCAACTAATAGAAGTGACGGAATGGGCGCCTTCTCGGCTGTGCTGTCGCGGTCAGAAAGAACGATGAACCGCTTACCGTTTGCGATGGCTGAGTCAATTTCGGCACAGATTTCAGCCAATCTCGCTCTTAGGCCTTCACCCCCGTTAGCAACTGGGTACAGACCAGAGATCTTGATCGCGGCGAAGCTCGGGTGGTCACCATCGTCGTTTATATGCACCAACTTGGCTAGTTCGTCGTTATCAATCACCGGGAAGGGCAGCAAGACTTGCTGGCAATGCTCTTGGGTCTCTGACAACAAATTGCCCTCAGCACCAACGAGCGTCGCTAAAGACGTCACGATCTCTTCACGAATGGCGTCTAGCGGCGGGTTCGTCACTTGCGCGAATAGCTGTTGAAAATAATCGAATAACAACCGCGGTCTGTCTGAGAGCGCGGCAATCGGAGTATCGGTGCCCATTGACCCGATGGGTTCGTAACCGTTCTTTGCCATCGGAGCCAAGATCAGGCGCAACTCTTCTTCGGTGTAGCCGAAAGTTTGTTGCCGGCGTGCAACCGACAAAGAAGAGTGGACGACGTGTTCGCGAGGCGGCAAGTCTTCGAGCATCACTATGCCCTCGTCCAACCATTTTTGGTAAGGCCGTCTGGCGGCAAGTTCGGCCTTTACCTCGGAATCTTCGATGATGCGCCCAGCATTGGTGTCGACTAAGAACATCTTGCCCGGCTGCAAGCGCCCCTTGCGCACGATGCTGCTTGGTTCAAGATCGAGCACACCGGCTTCACTTGCGAGCACCACCAACCCGTCGTCCGTCACCCAGAATCTGCCCGGACGAAGCCCGTTTCTATCGAGCACAGCACCAACGACTTCGCCGTCGGTAAACGTCACACACGCCGGGCCGTCCCAAGCTTCAATCAAGGTGGCGTGGTACTCATAAAAGGCGCGTCTCGCCTCGTCCATATCTTTTGAGTTCTCCCACGCTTCAGGAATCATCATCAGCACTGCATGCGGCAGAGATCTACCGCCAAGGTGTAAAAGCTCTAACACCTCGTCAAAGCTGGCAGAGTCACTAACACCGCTGGTGCAAATTGGCAAGATATTTTCGATCTCACCATGAATCGTTTCAGTCGCAAGTAAAGCTTCGCGCGCCCGCATCCAGTTACGGTTACCTTGAACCGTATTGATCTCACCGTTATGGGCAATGAATCTGTACGGGTGTGCCAGAGACCACGCTGGAAAAGTGTTTGTACTAAACCGCGAATGAACTAGCGCCAGACGGGTTCGGTAGCGCTCGTCTGCAAGATCTGGGAAGAAATTGCCGAGTTGGTCGGTGGTGAGCATGCCCTTGTAAACGATCGTGCGAGCCGAAAGAGTCGCGATGTAGAGACCTTTGATGTGCTCGGCACGTTTTCGAAGTGGGTAAACGATGCGATCGACCTCGAGCGCATTAGCGACCGGCGCTTTGGGGGTGAGAAAAACTTGCCAGAAACTCGGCATAGTGCGCCGTGCTTGCTTGCCGACACCAGTTGCGTCAATTGGTACTTCACGCCAGCCCAAGACCTTGCAACCTTGCAGTTCACATAGATTCTCGAACTCTGACTTGGCGGCGCTAAAGAATGATTCATCTGACTCACCGTCTTGGCCAGCAAACATCATCTGCCCGACTGCATATAAGCCCGGTTTCGGCAAATCAAATTTCGTTACCGATCGGAAGAACTCGTCGGGAATCGTGGTGAGTACGCCAGCGCCGTCACCAGAATCAACTTCAGCACCGGATGCCCCTCGGTGATCGAGGTTTCGTAGCGCGGTTAGCCCGAGTTCGAGCAACTCGTGATCGTTTCGCCCCGTCAAAGAGGTGACCATCGCCACCCCGCAGGCATCGTGTTCGCGACTTGGGTGGTACAAACCGACTGCCGGCCCACCCATGGGCTCGAATGGCCAACGCTTGGTCACGATTGGTTACACCTTCTAGAGATTCGCTCCGATCAACGAACCAACAGCATAAGTCAATCCGGCTGCTGCCACACCTAGAAGCATCTGCCTGGTGCCCGAATACCACCAAGACCTCGTGGTGACCCGCGACACAAGTGCGCCAGCGATGAAAAGGCCAACGGCCGAAACGCCAATCAGCCAACCGATGTTGGCGATGTCCAACGATTCGCCAAACGGCAAGGCCGAGACCAGATACGGGAGCAGCGGGACGATCGCGCCGATGCAAAATGCCACGAAAGACGAAATTGCCGCAGCCCACGGCGAAGGCAGGTCACCTACTGAGAAACCGAGCTCTTCTCGCACGTGAACTCGCACTGCTTCGTCAGGATCTTTGGTGAGGGCCGTAGCGACTTCTAAGGCAAGCTTGGGTGAAAGTCCACGAGACTCCCAGAGTCGGGCTAACTCTCGTAGCTCTGCGTCGGGGTTATCTCGTAACTCTTTTCTTTCGACTTCGACTTCTTGGTAAGCCATCTCAACTTGGCTCGACACCGAGACGTACTCACCCACGGCCATTGAGAACGCGCCAGCTAGTAGACCCGCAACGCCGGCCAATATGACTTCTTGCGTACCGGCACCGGCTGCACTCGCACCACCGGCGAAGCCCGCCATCAATGCGAAGTTAGATACCAACCCGTCCATTGCGCCGAATACAGCGGGACGTAGCCAGCCACCCGTTACGTCGCGGTGGGTGTGCCCAACTTCTTTGCTAGTCACGCGTCTTACCAGTCACGGGCGCTTGACCTGCTCTCTAAAGAAGACTGTATCTGGGCCAGGGCGCAACTTAGCGCTTATCAAGATAAATGCCAAAGCACCTAGACCGACCAAAGTGGCGGTTAACACATTTATTCGTAAGCCAAAGACGGTATTGGCTGGGTCGATCCGCAAAGCCTCGACCCAAATACGCCCTAGGCAATAGGTGAAGACATAAAGTGCAAAAGCGCGGCCGTGGCCTAACTTGAATCGCCTATCGGCCCAGACAATGAAGATGGCAACACCTAGGCACCACAAAGACTCATAGAGAAAAGTTGGGTGGAACGTATCGAAACTTTCGAAACCGGTCGGCCGATTTCTAGCATCGATTGCTAGAGCCCACGGTAAATCCGTTGGTCGTCCAAATAATTCTTGGTTCGCCCAGTTGCCCCAGCGACCGATCGCTTGGGCTACTGCCAAGCCCGGTGCAAGTGCGTCTGCAAAAGGCGGCAGTGTTACACCGCACCGCCTTGCACCAACCCAGGCTCCGAGCGCACCAAATGCAATCGCACCCCAAATACCTAGACCGCCCTGCCAAATTTTCAAGGCATCAAGCGGGTCACGACCTGGGCCGAAGTACAACTGATAATCGGTTAACACGTGGTAGACGCGCCCACCGATGATTCCAAATGGCACTGCCCAGAAAGCGATATCTAATGTCGCATTGCTCGGGCCACCGCGCTTCACATAACGACGATTAGTGATTATGTAAGCGACGATGATCGCTGCAACCAAGATCAGCGCATAAGCCCTAAACGGGACGGGGCCTAGGTACCAGACCGATTCACTCGGGCTAGGTATTGCCCCCGGGAGCGAGAAGGCTCGCTCGCCTATCAATTTTGCGCTTGAGCCTTAGTAGCTGACTCGATTGCTTTGTCTATCGCGGCCGGGTCGAACAAAACCGAACTATCGAGTAACTGCTCGTTGTTTAGCAGGGCACTAGGGGTTCCCAAGATGCCACGCTCTTCGGCGGCGATTTGTGAGTTACGCGCCCACTGTTCGTATCGCTTCTCTTCTCGACACGACTCAAATTGAGCAAGCGCATCACCACTAAGACCCGCGCTTGCTGCTGCCAAGCTCAGAATCTCGTCGGGGTAGCCGACGCCACCTTCAGGTTGCTGAAGAGCAAAAACGGCGGCGTGGTACTCGCGGGTCTTGCCCTGTTCGATTGCGCAACCCCAAGCGTTGACCGCCCGAAGCGATGAGTCCAGAGATTGGGGCAAGTTTGAGTCCATGAAGATCATCGGATGCAACGTCAGATTGATTCGGCCCTCGTCCACCGCTTTATAGACCGCACCTGCACCTGTTTGCTCGAATTGCTTACAGGCAGGGCACTGAAAGTCTTCGTAGAGCTCGAATGTCGGAACCCCCTCTTTGAACTCACCAACTGGGGCACCGAAATAAGGCGCGGTGACGCCTGGGGGCAACTTCGCATTTGCGTCAACGCTGGTTTTGCTAGTGCGCTCACTTTGTGCAACGAAGAAACCAACACCCACAATCGCAGCCACCACGACACCGACGCCAACGAAACTCGCGATACGTATGTTTCTGGCCCGGCGGTCTTCACCAGCTTGTAGCAATGCTCGAGCTTCGGCTGCCTTTTCTCGAGCTTCACGCGATTGATTCAACTTGTCCCTTTCGTCGCTGCTGCTAATTCTGCCACGAGCGGGCCCAGTGAGCGCACGGCTGGTGAAAAGTCACCTGAGTTGGAGTCAATTGCCTCTGCAATCGTCTTTACTAACAGTGAACCAACGATGACCCCATCGGCATAAGCGGCAGTCGCCTTGACCTGTTGTGCACTCGAGATCCCGATGCCAACCGCGACAGGGGTGTCACTGACCTCTTTGATGCGCCGAACCAAGTCGAAAGCGCGGTCAGATTGACCCGCGTCGGTGCGCGGGCGACTTGCAACCTGGTCTCGCACACCAGTCACCCCCATCAAAGACGCTGCATAAATGAATCCATTGCTTACTGATGCAATCTCTGCCACGCGGTTAGGTGTGGTAGTCGGGGCCACCAAAAAAACCCGAGAAAGCCCGAACTCATTAGTGGTATCGACCCAAGGTGTTGCTTCTTCAGGCGTTAGGTCTGGCGTGATTACCCCAACACCCCCACCTGCGGCAAGAGTGCGAGCGAAACGCTCTAACCCGAAGCGCTCGATCGGGTTCCAATAAGACATGACCAAGATTGGCGCGCCGAATTTTGTGGCTTCGGCTGCTAACTCAAGCACCTTCGAAGTCGTGATGCCGTTTGCCAAAGCCATCTCAACCGCTCGTTGAATGACAGGGCCATCCATCAGTGGGTCGCTATAGGGAAGACCGATTTCGACAACGTCAACTCCTGAGGTAACCAACGTTTCAATGGCAAGTAGCGAACTTTCAAAATCAGGAAACCCTGCCGGCAAATAGCCGATCAACAACGCACGGTTCTCAGCCCTGGCGCGTGAAAAAGACTCGGTGAGCTGATTCATTACTGCTGCCCTTGCTGAAACCACCTCTGTGCGGTCTCTACATCTTTATCGCCGCGGCCAGACAAGTTGACCAAGATGATTGCATCTGGCCCGAGTTGTTTGCCTAGCGTCATGACACCTGCTAATGCGTGCGCAGTTTCAATGGCAGGCAATATTCCTTCAGTCTTGGCTAATTTCGAAAATGCATTCATTGCTTCTGTGTCAGTTACTGGGTGGTACTGCACCCGTCCGCTCTCATGCAAGAAGGCGTGTTCTGGCCCGACACCTGGGTAATCCAAACCCGCCGAGATTGAGTGGCTCTCAAGGGTTTGTCCGTCGTCGTCTTGTAGCACGTAAGAGCGAGCACCGTGCAAAACCCCGGGGGTGCCGCCGCTTATCGCGGCCGCATGAAAACCAGTTGCCACCCCGTCGCCACCTGCTTCGTAGCCATGCAGTTGCACCGATTCGTCATCGATGAAAGGTGCGAAGATGCCGATCGCATTCGAGCCACCTCCTACGCATGCAGCTACTGCGTGTGGCAGCCTGCCAAAGTTTTGAAGAACTTGCGCCCTGGCCTCGTCACCGATGACCCGCTGAAACTCCCGCACCATAGAAGGAAACGGATGCGGGCCGGTAACGGTGCCTAACACGTAATGGGTGCTTTCGACATTAGTTACCCAATCACGCATGGCCTCGTTTATCGCGTCTTTGAGTGTTCGGCTGCCAGTGGTAACGGGCACTACTTCAGCACCTAACAACTTCATTCTTGTGACGTTTAAGGCTTGGCGCCTGGTGTCTTCTTCACCCATATAAACAACGCAATCAAGCCCCATCAACGCAGCTGCTGTTGCGGTTGCGACCCCGTGCTGGCCGGCGCCTGTCTCGGCGATGACTCGCGTCTTACCCATCCGTTTGGTCAGCAGGGTTTGCCCGAGCACGTTGTTTATCTTGTGAGATCCGGTGTGATTTAGGTCTTCACGTTTTAACAATATTGTCGCACCACCGCACTCAGCACCAAACCGCTTTGCGTTAGTCAGAGCAGTAGGACGACCGTCGAAATCCCGCAAAAGCGAATCGAGTTCTGCGCGAAAGTTTGGTTCAGAGAGTGCACTTCGATAAGCGACATCAAGTTCATCGAGTGCACTAATCAAGGCTTCGGGAACAAAACGACCACCGAAACGGCCGAAGTGACCGACCGGCTGTTCGACTAGCTGCTGGGCTTGTTGGTGTCTAGTTGCAGCAGTCACGATCTGGCATGGCGAGCCGACGGGTGTGCCCCTGCGGTAACCAACTCATGCACCATCGCTTGCGGGTCGCCACTTTTCACAAGGGATTGCCCGACTAACACAGCATCAACGCCTGCGTATGCGTATGAGAGCAAGTCGTGGGGCCCTCGAATGCCCGATTCAGCGACGGTAATGAGTTCATCTGGCACCTTCGGAACAAGTCGCACGACGGACTCACGTGAGATCTCTAACGAATGAAGATTACGAGCGTTGATACCAATTATCTGAGCACCTGCGGCAACTGCTCTGTCGAGCTCATCTACGTCGTGCACCTCAACCAAAGGCATGAGGCCGATTGATTGTGCTCTCTCGATCAAGGCAACTAGTGCGTTTTGGTCTAGCGCTGCAACGATCAATAGGGCTGCGTCGGCACCGGCTGCACGTGCCTCCCACAGTTGGTAACTCGTCAAGATGAAGTCTTTGCATAAGACGGGCACTTCGACGGCGTTGGCAACTTCTTTCAGGTCTTGCATGCTGCCTTCAAATTTCGAAGGTTCAGTTAGAACGCTCACCATCGAAGCCCCGCCTGCGATGTATTGCTCGGCCAACTTCACTGGGTCAGCTATGTCTGCTAGGTGCCCCTTACTCGGTGATGCGCGTTTGATCTCAGCGATCACTGCGACCCCGGGCCCGCTTAGGGCGCTGATGACATCGCGCGGCGGTCTGGCCAAATCAGCCAATCTCTTTACTTCTTCGAGTGCAACCTTGGCTTGACGAACCGAGAGATCTGCTCGCACGCTTGCGAGCATGTCGTTTAAGAAAGTTACCTGGGTGCGGACTATTACTTAGCTCCGAAACCCATGACTTGCAAAATCTTGCCAACGACCAAGGCAACGAAAACCAAAGCTACGCAGCCCCAAAACCATGCCCAGGCCCCGAGGATCACGGCAAGTGTTCCGACGGCAAAAGCCACGATTATCAGAAAGACTGTCACCCACGAAGCTAAAGACTGACCGTGATTGTCTTTTTCTTCCGACTCAGATTCTTCTGATTTTTGGCCGTAAGTGTTCACGAAGGACATTCTGGCATCAAGGCTTCGGGGTGCCTTTTGTGAGGTCTAACCCGGCATCTTGTGCGTCCCAAATGGCTAAGTGGTCGGTAGCACCGGTGCGGTAAGAATCACGCTCGTACTTCGTAGCTTTTTGGCTCTCGGCTAGCCGCGTTCTGGCTGTTACCGCTAACCAGATGGAAACTGCTAAAACCCCAACGCAGGCGATCGTGTAAATCGACGCTGTGACGTACGAAACGCCAGCAACCAAGATCTCACCTTGACTAGTAAGCGTTGATTTGGCGGCATCAACGCCTGACTGTGACGGATCTAGCAAGAAGCTCAGGCCCTCGTATGCACTAGCCCCGCCTGCACCCAACCAGAAGAAGACGATTACATAAATTAAAAAACCACGAACCGCCAGTAGGGCCAATGAGGCAGCTAGAACGACTAATAGCGCCGGTGACCCGATCTGCGCGATGGCTGAGCCAGTAAGGGGCTCTTCGACCACAGGCAGGCCTGGCTCGATTAGTTCTAGCCTCACCCAAACCTGGGGTAGGCACAAAAGTGCCGCCCCGGCTAGAAGCGCAGATATGAATGCGGCCCAAACCTTCTTGCGCGTTGTCAATTCAGGCCTGCTTTCGCGCGGGTAATTGCATCAATAACTACCTGGGCTTTGGCTTGGCATTCAGCATCTTCTCTCTCGGGTACTGAGTCGAGTACGACACCAGCCCCAGCTTGTACTACTACTCGATCGGCGAATGCCACTGCAGTTCGAATCGCTATTGCCATATCAGCATTTCCTGCGAAGTCAAAATAACCGACCGCCCCGCCGTAAACACCCCGTCCAACAGGTTCAAGTTCGTCGATTATTTCGATAGCGCGAACTTTCGGGGCGCCTGAAAGAGTTCCTGCCGGAAAGGTGGCCATCACCGCGGTGACAGGGTCAACACCTTGGGCTAACTCTGACTCTAAAGTTGAAACCAGATGCATCACGTGGCTGTACTTCTCGACCTTCATGAACTCCGTGACGCTCACACTGCCTGGTGTGCTGACCCTCGACAAATCGTTTCGACCGAGGTCAACCAGCATCAGATGTTCTGACCTTTCTTTTTCATCTTCGAGAAGGTCTTGTTCGATTCGCGCATCATCAATTGAATCTGTGCCTCTTGGCCTTGTTCCAGCGATCGGGTGCATCTTCAGGCGCCCCTGACTTAGGGTCACCAAAGCCTCGGGGCTCGAGCCAGCTATGGCGAACAGTGATTTTGGCGGGCTCTCTTGGTTGGGCACGCGCAGAAAATAGAGATACGGCGAGGGGTTCGTGGCTCTGAGCGCTCTATATATATCGAGGGGGTCAGTTGGGGCCTCTACCTCAAAGCGCTGCGAAAGCACGATTTGAAACGCATCGCCAGCCTGAATATGAGCCTGGGCTCGCCTGACTGAGCTCACGTACTGATCGGGTTTGGTGATTCGTGTCAAAACGCCTTTACTTTTTTCGGCTGATGAGGGTCTGCTTGGTTGCTTGGCGGCTGGGGCCAATTCAAGTTGAGATTTCATTTTCGTCAAGCGCTCACAAGCGCTAGCCCACGCCTCGTCAACGCCTTGGTCAGTTCCGTCAAAATTGATGGCGTTTGCTATTAGCGTCAAGTGGCCGTCGTGATGATCAAGTACCGCAAGGTCTGTCACCAGCCAAAAGACCCCGTCCGGCACATTTTCATCGTTTGAGGTCTGCTTGGGTAATTGTTCGACGTGGCGAACCACGTCAAACCCGAGGTAGCCAACCAAGCCGCCGGTAAATGGCGGAAGGGAATCATCGGCTCGGGTGTGAAGAAGTGCGACAGCTTGTCGCAGCAAACTTAAGAAATCACCGTGATGATCTAGCCCTACGGGCACTCGGCCCGACCACTTAGCCAGCGGGCCGTTTGCAGTAAGAACTGCCACAGCACCTAGGCCAACGAACGAGTAGCGAGACCAAGACTTGCCGTTCTCTGCCGATTCGAACAAGAAAGACCCGGGCACCTCTGCCGCCAGCGCGCGATAGAGGCTTACCGGGGTCAGGTCATCGGCGAGGAATCTCGTCCAAACGGGGATGACCTTGGCGTCTTGGGCCATACGGCGAAACTCGCTTAAGTTCGGGGTGATTGCAGGCGTTGGCGTTGGCGTTGGCGAAGTCACCCGGTCATTGTGTACGTGCAGCTGAGATACCTTCTTTCGCGCCCGCGCTGTGAAATTGCCAAATCTCACTTATGGTTTTGGCGTGCCAACTGCAGGTAGCGCCGATTCAAACTTGGGTTCATTGCCGTTGTTTCCTCTCTCGACGGTGTTCGTGCCCGGCATGGTGCTACCACTTCGCATATTCGAACCTCGCTATCGCCAGTTGATCGTGGATCTGAAGTCACAACCCCAAAACCGGCGCTGTTTTGGCATCGTTGCCATAAAGGACGGGTGGGAGGTAGGCGAACAGGCCGCACGAACCCTCTACCCAGTAGGCACGAAGGCGCAGTTGCAACAAGTGACAGACCTTCCTGAGGGCGAATACTTCATCACCGTTTTAGGCGGCCCCAGATTTCAACTAGAAGATGTCGATACCGAAAGCCGTAGCTACTTGACCGCCTCGGTTACCGATTTGCCAGACGATTCAGGGGTTTGTGCGCCCGAATTGGTCGAAACCGCACAGGCGTTATTGCTGGAGTATCGGGGGGTCACCCAGGGTTGGCTCGGCGGGAACGACGCAGGGCGACCAGTGCCTAACAACCCGGTTGATCTTTCTTACGCAATCACCTCTTCGGTGTTGCTAGAAGTACGCGAACGCCAGTCACTATTGCAGTGCAGCGACGCCTGTTCGAGGCTCGAATTAGGAATCGATTTCATGCGCCGAGAGATCACGTTGGCTGAGCAGCTACCGAGCGTGCCGGCACCGCAAATGATGCAGGTGACTCACTCAACCAACTAGAAGTTGGTTTTCTTAAGCCGCACCCGCAAGGCAACTCGGGCCCAAAAGCGCCTTTAAGTCTGAATAAAGCGCTGGCGTTGGGGTCACCCGAAACTTCTCATCGAGTTTCATGACGGTCACCTTCGCGCCGTCGATTAGCTGCATGCGAACTTCGATGGTGCCCGGGTGCGTGGCCAAAACCTCTTGGAACTTCTCCATCACTGGCGGCACACACTTGTTCATTGGTATTCGCACCAAGATCGGCCCACTTTGTG
>Ga0163210_1001058_pt1 | contig 11859 bp, 17 predicted proteins | sample Kivu_220m_FD_113536 | JGI IMG/M metagenome (GOLD analysis project Ga0163210, IMG submission 113536) | Freshwater microbial communities from Lake Kivu, Western Province, Rwanda to study Microbial Dark Matter (Phase II) - Kivu_220m | ecosystem: Environmental > Aquatic > Freshwater > Lake ... | reverse complement strand
GGCCCACCCCTGCGCCCGCCCATATATTCGGGCGCCGGCCGCGCTAGGCGGGGAGCTAGCGGTGCCCTGTACCCGCAAGCCGCTGCAGCGGGGCTGAATCGCCCTGTGCGGCATAGCGCAGCGGTTCCGCGAGACGCAAGCGGCGTCGAGGAACAGGACCCGCACGGCGGCAGCCCGTGAACCCCGTCAGGACCGGAAGGTAGCAGCGGTAAGCGGTGTCTGCCGGGCGATGCGGGCCAACCTGCTCTGAGTTGGCTGCGTCGGACGGTCCGCGAGGCATGACAAGCAGGGATGCGCGGTCGGCCTCGCCCCAACGGAACGGGGGTGCCCATGAGCTACCTTGTCTTCGCGAGGAAGTGGCGGCCTCAGTCCTTCGACGAGGTCCTGGCGCAGGATCACGTGACGACCACGCTGAGGAACGCCATCTCGACCGGGAGGATCGGGCACTCCTACCTGCTCACCGGACCCCGCGGCGTGGGGAAGACCACCATCGCCCGGATCTTCGCGAAATCCCTCAACTGCGAGAGGGGTCCGACCGCGGATCCCTGCCAGGTCTGCGACTCGTGCACGCGGATCACCGCCGGCACGCACCTCGACGTGCAGGAGATCGACGGCGCCAGCAACAGGGGCATCGACCAGATCAGGGAGCTCCGAGAGAAGGCCATGTACGCCACCGCCTCGGCGAAGTACCGCGTGTACATCATCGACGAGGTCCACATGCTCACGTCCGAGGCGTTCAACGCGCTGCTCAAGATCCTCGAGGAGCCGCCCGACTCCGTCGTGTTCGTCTTCGCCACCACCCAGCCCCGGAAGGTCCCGGACACCATCATGAGCCGCTGCCAGCGGTTCGACCTGCGCCGGATCCCCGCCCCCGTGATGTCGGCCTACCTCCAGAGGGAGGCCTCGGGCGAGGGCATCGTCATGGATGCAGGCACCGTCGGCCTCCTCTGCAGCGCGAGCGGCGGCAGCATGAGGGACGCCCTCTCCCTGATGGACCAGATGGTCAGCTTCTGCGGGAGCACGGTCCGCGGCGAGGAGGTCCGGAAGCTGCTCGGCATGGTGGAGATCGAGCTGCTCGGCAGGCTCACCTCCGCGCTCTTCCGCGGACGGACCGCGGAAGCCCTGGAGGAGGTCTCCCGGGCGCTCGCCGAAGGATACGGCGTGGAGGAGTTGCTCGACGCGCTGACAGGATTCCTGAGGAACGTCCTCATGACGGCCTCCGGCGCCTCGGAGGGGCTCGACGACGTCCCCGAGTCCGAGATGGAGGTCGTCCGGGAGGTCTCCGCCGGGGTGCCCGACATCGCGGCGCTCAACGTGCTCCGGATCGTCACCGCCGCCGCCGGCGAGGCGAAACGGAGCGACCTCCCCAGGATCGTCATGGAGACGGCCCTGATGACGGCCTCGAAGCTCTCCTGTGCCTTCGGCATCGACCAGCTTCCCCCGGTCGCCTCCCGCATCGCGCGGACCCGGACCCCGGAGGCGACCGTCCCCGCACCGCGCGGGACCTCCCCGGACCCGACGCCTCCGATCCCGGTGGAGGACCGCCCGGCGGCCGTCCCGCCGGAGCCCCCGCAGGAGACCGCTCCGGACGGGAAGGACGCCGGGATCGCCCGGGAGCGGGAGAAGGAAGTCACCCGGGAGATCATGGGTCTCTTCGACGCCATCTGACCGTCCGTAGGAGGAACATGAACCAGAAGATGCTCAAGAAGATGATGGACCAGGCACAGCAGATGCAGTCCGGCGTCATGCGTGTCCAGGAGGAGCTGGCCGAGGCCCGCGTGGAGGGCATGGCGGCGGAGGGGCTGGTCCGCGCGACGGTGACCGGGCAGGGGGAGCTGGTGGAGATCCGCATCTCCCCGGACGCCGTGGATCCCTCCGACGTCGAGATGCTGGAGGATCTGATCCTGGTGGCGGTGAGGAACGCCGTCGCGTCGAGCCGCGAGCTCTCGCGCAACAGGATGGAGGCGCTCGGCCTCCCCGGGATCGGGGGCCTGATGTGAGCTCCATGCTCTTCGACAGGCTGGTGGAGCAGCTCGGCCGGCTCCCCGGGATCGGCCGGAAGACGGCGCTCCGCCTGGCCTTCAGCCTCGTCGACCAGCCCGGGCTCGCCAGGGACCTGGCGGAGGCCCTGAACGAGACCTGGGCCCATGTCGGCGAGTGCGGGGTCTGCCGGAACCTGACCGAGCGCGAGGTCTGCGACGTCTGCACCGCGAGGGCCGGCAGCGACACCATCTGCGTGGTGCACACGCCTGCCGACATGAGGGCCATCGAGGACGCGGGGCTCTACCGCGGCCGATACTTCGTCCTCCACGGCTTCCTCTCTCCGCTGGACGGGGTCGGTCCCGGAGAGCTCGGGGTCGACCGCCTGAAGCGGATGGCCGGAGAGCCCGGCATCGCGGAGGTCATCCTCGCGCTCGACGCCACCGCCGACGGCGAGGCGACCTGCACCTACATCGCGAAGGTCCTGGAGCGGGAGGGGGTCCGCGTCAGCAGGCTGGCGAGGGGTCTGCCGCCCGGAGCCTCCGTCGAGTTCGCCGATTCCCTCACGCTGGCGCAGGCGTTCGAGGGCAGACGGAGGGTCTGAAGGGCCGTGCTCAACTGGCCCAACCGGATCTCGCTCCTCAGGATCCTGCTCAGTCCGCTCTTCATGGTGCTCCTCATGGACAACAGGCAGGGATCCAGGATCGCCGCGCTCGCGGTCTTCATGGTCGCATCGCTCACCGACCTGTACGACGGATACCTCGCCCGCAGGTACGGGTGGGTCACGAACCTCGGCAAGTTCCTCGATCCCCTCGCCGACAAGCTCCTGGTGGCGCTCGCCCTGATCGGCCTCAACCAGCTTGATCTCGTCCCGGCGTGGGCGCTGTACCTGATCATCGGTCGCGAGATCCTCGTCACCGGTCTCCGGACGATCGCGGCCTACGCCGGCGTGCTGATCCTCCCCTCGAGGATCGGGAAGCTCAAGACCGCCGCGCAGATGCTCTCCCTCTTCCTCTATCTCCTCTATGCCGTCCTCTTCTTCGAGCACTTCCCCGTACGCGCCGGCTTCCTGGCGGCGCGCAGGATCGGGGGCGCCCCCTCCGCCGTTCCCCTCCTCATGGGTGCGGACGTCGTGATGCTGGCCGCGGTGCTCCTGGCGATGCTCTCCGGCCTGGACTACCTGTGGCGCAACCGCTCCATCCTCCGCAGGCTCGTGCTGTGAGAGGGAGGTTCTCCAGGCTCGCGGGCACGGCCGCCGCGACGGTGCTCGGGACCGGCTACTCCCCGGTCGCGCCGGGGACCGTCGGCAGCCTCGTGTCGGCCGCGGCATTCGCCGCCCTGGACACCGCCGGCGACGGGCGTCTCGCCACCCTCCTCCTCGCCCCGGCGATCGTCTTCCTCGGCTACCTGGGCTGCCGCGCCGGATACGCGATGTGGGGCGGGGATCCCTCGAGGGTGACCGCCGACGAGTTCGCCGGGTGCTGGCTGGCCTGCCTCGCCTCCCCGCCGTCGTGGGGTCCGGCCGGACCCGCGGCCGCGTTCGCCCTCTTCCGGCTCTTCGACATCCTCAAGCCGTGGCCGGTCAGCCGGTTCGACCGGATGGAGGGCGCCGCGGGGATCCTCCTGGACGACCTGGCCGCCGGAGCGCTCGCGGCCATCCCCCTGCTCGTCGCACGCATCGTCTGCCATGCCGCCTGATCCGGCCGCGGTCCGCTGCGGGGTGCTGCTCGTCGGCTCCGAGCTCCTCGACGGCCGGGTGCGGGACTTGAATCTGGGCATCCTGGCGCGTATCCTGTACGGGGAGGGCATCGTCGTGGTCGAGGGCAGGACGGTCCCGGACTCCTCGGAGGACGTGGCCCGGGCGCTCCTCGACCTGTCGTCCCGGCACGGGCTGGTGGTCTCGACCGGCGGCCTGGGATCCACGTGCGACGATGTGACGGTCGAGGCGGCCGCGGCGGCCCTCGGGCTGCCCTGGCGGCGAACGGAGAGGCGGAGGCGATGATCCGCGGGAGATACCGGTCCTGGGGCGCGGAGGTGTCCTCGATGGCGCTGCGCCAGTCGGTCCTGCCCCTCGGGGCCATCCCGGTGGGGAATCCCTGCGGCACCGCCCCGGGGATCGCGATCCCCGGGGAGCCGGGCCGCTGCCCGATCGTCCTCCTCCCGGGCTTCCCGACCGAGGCGGGTCCCCTGCTCCCCCTGTGCCTCGGCGCGCTCGGGCTCCATGGTCGCGTCGTCAGGGAGGAGAGGAGGACGATCCGGCTGTGGGGCGTCGGCGAGAGCCAGCTCGTGGAGGCGGTCCCCGGCCTGCAGCGCCCTGCGGGGACGTCGGTCTCGATCGTGCCGTCCCACGGCAGGCTGGACGTGGCGCTCGATGGCGGCGACGCCGCCGTGCTGGAGGCGCGGATCCGGGAGGCCTTTCCCCGGCACGTCTACTCGGACTCGCAGGAGCGCTCGCTGGAGGACGCGCTGGCGGACCTGCTCGGCGCCCGCGACCTCACCCTGGCCGTGGCGGAGTCCTGCACGGGGGGGCTGGTGGCCAAGCTCCTCACGGATCGCCCCGGGGCGTCCGCCTGGTTCCTCGGGGGGGTGACCGTCTACGCCGACGCACTCAAGACCTCGCTCCTCGGGGTGCCGCGGGAGCTCCTGGAGGAGCACGGGGCGGTGAGCACGGCCTGCGCGGAGGCGATGGCCGCGGGGGTGTGGCGGCTGACCGGTGCCGGCCTCTCCGGGGCGGTCACCGGGATCGCCGGTCCCGGGGGAGCCGTGCCCGGGAAGCCCGTCGGCACGGTGTGCTTCGCCGTACGCGGGCCGGGAGACCGGTCGGTCTCGGAGGAGAGGAGGTTCCGCGGCACGCGGGAGGCGGTGCGCTCGGCCGCTTCCGCGTGGCTCCTCGGGATGCTCCTCGAGGCGCCGTCCGGAGAGGCGGGGCGGTGAGGTGAGGATCTTCGCGGCGCTCGAGCTGCCCCCGGGCACGAGGGCGGAGATCGCATCCTGGCAGGCGGAGATGGGGAGATCGTACGACGGACTGAAGTGGGTCGATCCCCGGCTCTGCCACGTGACGCTGAGGTTCCTGGGGGAGGTCGGGCCCGACCGCGTGGAGGAGACGATGGGGATCCTGGCCTCCTGGAAGCCGGGGCCGCTGCCCTTCACCCTCGAGAGCGCCGGGATCTTCGGAGGCCCCGGGAGGACCTCCGTCCACTGGATGGGCGGTTCCTTCCCCCTGGAGATCGAGGCGCTGGCGCTCCGTCTGGGCAGGGTGCCCGACGACAGGGGCAGGGTTCATCACGGGAGCTTCGTCCCCCATATTACGGTGGCGAGGAGCAGGGCGGAGGACGACCGGCGCAGGCTGCCCGATCCCCCGCGAATGAGCGGGTCGATCGGGACGGCGTCGGTGATCGACAGCCTCCTCACGCCCCGCGGTCCGGAATACAGGATCGTGCGTAGGTTCGACCTCTCCGCGACTGACGGAGCGGCCGGTGGCCTGAGCGATGGAAGGTGATGCGATGGCAAAGGACAGGGAGAGCCCGTCGTCCGAGAAGGACAAGGCGCTGAAGGCCGCGTTCCTGCAGATCCAGAAGCAGTTCGGGCAGGGAGCGGTGATGAGGCTCGGGGACAGCCCGCAGATGAAGGTGGACTTCATCCCCACCGGATCGATCGCCCTCGACTCCGTCCTGGGGATCGGCGGGATCCCGCGCGGCCGGATCACGGAGATCTACGGCGCGGAGGCCTCCGGGAAGACCACGCTCGCGCTCCACATCATCGCGAGCGCACAGAAGCTCGGCGGAGAGGTCGCCTTCATCGACGCGGAGCACGCGCTGGATCCGATCTACGCGGAGAGGCTCGGCGTCGACATCGACAAGCTCCTCGTCTCCCAGCCCTCCAACGGGGAGCAGGCCCTCGAGATCACCGAGATGCTCGTGCGGAGCAATGCGGTGGACGCGATCGTGATCGACTCCGTGGCCGCGCTGGTCCCGAAGGCCGAGATCGAGGGGGAGATGGGGGACAGCCACGTGGGCCTGCAGGCGCGGCTGATGTCGCAGGCGCTCCGGAAGCTGACCGCGGCGGTGTCGCAGTCGAACGCCTCCGTCATCTTCATCAACCAGGTGCGCATGAAGATCGGCGTGATGTTCGGCAACCCGGAGACGACGACCGGGGGGAACGCCCTCAAGTTCTACAGCAGCATCCGGCTGGACGTCCGGAGGGTGGCTTCCCTCAAGCAGGGCGAGGAGGTCGTCGGGAGCAGGACCCGCGTGAAGGTCGTGAAGAACAAGCTCGCGCCGCCGTTCCGCAACACGGAGTTCGACATCCTCCACGGGTACGGCATCTCCCGCGAGGGGGAGCTCATCGACCTCGGTCTCGAGACCGGGGTCATCCAGCGCCGGGGCACCTGGTACTCGCTCGACGACGTGCAGATCGGCCAGGGGAGGGACAACTCCCGGGTCTTCCTGCAGGAGAACCCCGAGAAGGCCGCCGCCCTGGAGTCCCGGATCCGGGAGATCATGGGCATCCCGACCATCGGACAGGCCCCCTCGGGGAGGCGTGCGGAGGCTGCGGAATAGAACCCGTCCAGGTGACCGGCATCGTCCCGGTCCGCAAGGGCTGGGTCAGGGTGGAGGCGGGACGCCTTTCGTGGATGCTGCCCGTCGACAGGGCTCCCGTCCCGGACGCCGTCCCGGGTGCCGACATCGATCCGGAGTCGCTGGACGCGCTCGAGGACGAGTGTCAGCCCCCCGCCGCCAGGAGGGACGCCCTCCGGCACCTGGCCGGATCCGAGCGCACCTGCGCCGGGCTGACCGGATACCTCGCGGGGAGGGGATACGCCCCCAGGATTGTCGAGGCGGCGGTCTCGTGGGCCCGTGCGAACCGCTTCGTGGACGACGGAAGATACGCCGCCGCCTTCGTCGACGGCCGGGCGGGCCGCTCGCCCATGGGCTCCGCGAGGATCCGTCTCGAGCTGCGGAGACGGGGAGTCCCGGACGGGGAGGCGGACTCGGTCCTCCGGGACCGGGACGACGAGGACCAGATCGACGCTCTCGTGGAGACGGTCCGGAGGAGGTACGGCGGACTCCCGCGGGAGACGGCCTTCCGACGGGCGGCGGGTTACCTGTCCCGGCGGGGGTTCTCGACGGGGCTCGCGCTCCGGGTGATCGCCCGCGCCTTCCGGGACGGCGGGGAGGGACCGGGGTGAGGGACCGCAGGACGCTCTGGTTCTGGACGGAGATGGGGCGCCGGATGCTGGGCCTGCCCCCCGGCACGGACACCGCGCCGGGAAGGATTCTGCCCTGGATGACCACGGCGCTCGATGCGGCGCAGGCGACGGTCCGCCGGGGCGACATCCTCCTCGGAGAGCCGGTGTCGCCGAGGGCGGCCCGGCACGTCTACGAATCCGCGTGGAGGGAGCTCCGACCGCTGGGATTCCGCCGTGCCCGGTGGGTCGAGCCCTGGCCCGGAGCCAGGCTCTTCCTGCCCTTCCACCGCGGTTCCTCGGCGGTCGTGCCGCAGGGGTTCCCCGCCAGGGTGCCCGCCGCGGAGAGGCTGCTCTCGCTCGCGGGCAGGAGGGGAGCCGCCCTGACGCTGGGCATCGATCTCTGGGTGCTCGCCGCCCGCTGGGACGGGGAGCTCCTGGAGGGGATGGAGCGCTGCGGGCTCGCGGTCCTGTCCCTCGACCGGATCGGGGAGGCGTTCGGGCGATGACCCTGTTCCTGCTCCTCCTCCTCGCCGCACCCGACACCGCGGGGGTGCCCTCCGTCCCCGGGGAGCCCGGGGAGTCGGGGATCGCGGACGTGCTCTTCGCCGAGTACAGGCTCCTCTTCCGCGACCTGCTGGGCAGGACCTGCGCCTTCTCTCCGAGCTGCTCCGTCTACGGTCAGGAGGCGATGGGCACCTATGGCCCGGTGCTCGGGACCATGATGGCTCTGGAGCGGTGGACGCGCTGCCACGGGGGAGTCTCCGACTCGCACGGGTATGCGGGCAGGGGACCCGACGGACGGGTGCCGGATCCGCTGAGGCCGGCCGGGGAGACGACATGCTGGGGACGATCGCTGCTGCCCTTCTGATCGCGGCCGGACCCGGCGCGGACGAAGGGTTCGCCGACTGGCTCTATGCCTCGGGCGAGTTCTCGACGGCCGCTTCGGAGTACCTCCGCATCCTCTACGAGAACGGGGGGGACACCCTCGCCGTGCCCGGGGCCTCGCTCCGGCTCGCGAGGTGCTGGCAGGAGCTGGGACGCCCCCTCGACGCGCTCGGGCTGTACGACAGGCTCTCCATCGGTCTGGACGGGGACGGGGGAGCCGCCGCGCTCCTCGGGATCGGCTCCGTCCTCGAGGAGATGGACCGGATCGACGGATCGAGGGCCGCCTACCTCGACGCAGCCTCCCGTGCGGAGTCGCCGGACCTCCGGGACCGGGGGCTCGTGCTCGCCGCGCTGATGCTGGCCCGGGAGGGACGCTGGGAGGAATCCGCCGCCGAGATCGGCGCGGTGGCCGGGCGCGGGGGTCCCCTGGCCGGGTCGGCGCCCGGGCTGGCCGGGATGGTCGCCTCCGGAGCCGATCTCCCATCGAGGAGCCCCTTCTGGTGCGGGTTCGCCAGCGCGGTGCTCCCCGGGAGCGGCCAGATGCTCTGCGGGAACGTCACGGACGGTCTGATCGCCCTCGGCGTGAACGGGGCGATGGCGTTCCTTCTCGTCGAGTCGATCCGCCGGGAGGAGGTCGCCGCATCCGTGCTGACGGGCTGGCTCGGACTCTCCTTCTACGGGGGAAACGTCTACGGCGGCGCGAGGGCCGCGGAGGGATACAACGCCGCGAGGCGCAGGGAGCTCCTCGAGCGCATCACCGAGCTGCTGGAGGAGGTCCCGTCCGCATCCGGGTCCCTGCCTTGACGTCCGCGTCGGTTTCTAGCAGTTTAGCCAGCACCTTTCGCCCCTTCCCAGGGTCTCCGGCAGGGTTGGTCCCCTGTCGCCCGGGACGGGACGAACGGGGCAACCGCCACCAGTTCCCGCCCGACCGGACAGCGGCCGGCGGCAACCTCGGGAGCGGCTGCCCACGGCCGCATGCGTTGCGCGGCCGCGGGCGGGCCACCGGAGGCGCGGGGTCACGGGTCATGCGAGGATCATTCTCCGGGACGGCGCTTCTCACGGCGCCCCGGGGGCGGCGCCATGCGCCGGTGTTTGTCGGAAGAGATCACGGAGGTTCCTTGAAGTGAGGACGTTCTCGGCGAAGTCCGGTGAGATCGAGAGGAGCTGGTGGGTCGTGGACGCCACCGGCCACTCCCCCGGGAGGCTCGCGGCCAAGATCGCCATGATCCTCCAGGGCAAGAACAAGCCCGCCTATACCAGGCACATCGACACCGGTGACTTCGTCATCGTCACCAACGTCGAGAAGATGCTGTTCACGGGCAGGAAGCTCGACCAGAAGCGGTACGTAAGGCACACGGGCTATCCCGGCGGCCAGAAGAGCACCTCCATGATGGAGATGCTGAACAACCACCCGGAGCGGATCCTCCAGCACGCGGTCCGGGGCATGCTTCCCAGGAACCGCCTGGCGAGCGCCCAGCTGAAGAAGCTGAAGATCTACGCCGGTAGCGAGCATCCGCACGAGGCCCAGAACCCCGCGGTTCTGGTCCTGTAACGGCCGGGGGACGGACCAGATGGAACAGTACAACGGAGTCGGGAGAAGGAAGACCGCCACGGCCAGGTGCTACCTGAGACCGGGGAGCGGCAGGGTCGTCGTGAACAACCGCGAGCCCGGCGAATACTTCAGCCACCTCTGCCAGGTGGACCATGCGCTCGAACCCCTGTCGGTCGTCTCGGCCAACAGGACGTTCGACGTGGTGGTCAACGTGCACGGGGGAGGCATCACCGGGCAGGCCGGAGCCATCCGCCTCGGCATCGCCAGGGCGCTGGTCACCGTGAACCCGGAGTTCCGTGCGACCCTCAAGTCGCACGGCATGCTCCGCCGCGATCCGAGGGAAGTCGAACGGAAGAAGTACGGCAGGCCCAAGGCCCGCAAGAGATTCCAGTTCTCGAAGAGGTAACGGTCGAGGGAGGGCCGGGTCTCTCCGGCCCTCCCGCCAATACGCACGGTCGGCGATGGAGGGCCCGGTGTCCCCGAGGGGATTGGCCCGTTGCAGCCGACCGGAGGCCAACCGGAAGGACATGAGGCCATGGAGATCCCTACCCTGCAGGACATGCTGGAGGCCGGCATCCACTTCGGCCACCAGAAGAGCCGTTGGAACCCCAAGATGGGGCGCTACATCTTCATGGAGCGCAACGGCATCCACATCATCGACCTCAAACTGACGAGGGAGTGCCTCGAGGAGGCCGCGAACCTCGTCTCGCGACAGGTCGCCGCCGGCAAGAGCATCCTCTTCGTCGCCACGAAGAAGCAGGGCCGCGAGACCCTCAAGGAGCACGCCATCCGTGCCGGTCAGCACTACGTCACCGAGAGGTGGATGGGCGGGACGCTCACCAATTTCCTGACGATCTCCCAGGGCATCAAGACCCTCGAGGAGCTCGAGAGGATCGAGCAGACCGGGTATCCCGTCAGCCTCACGAAGAAGGAGATCCTCCACAAGCAGAGGCACCGCGAGAAGCTCGAGAAGTACCTCAGCGGCATCCGCGAGATGCGGAACCTCCCCGGGGTGCTCGTCGTGGTCGACATCAAGAAGGAGCAGATCGCGATCCGCGAGGCCAGGAAGCTGGGCATCCCCTGCATCGGCATCGTCGACACGAACTGCGATCCCACCGAGGTCGACTACCCGATCCCCGGCAACGATGACGCCATCAAGTCGATCTCCCTGATCATCGGGACACTCGCCGACTTCGCCATCCTGGGCGCCGAGGGCAGGGATGCCGAGCGCCGCAGGATCGACGAGGAGGAGAAGAGGACGCCTGTCCAGACCGATCTGTCGGAGATCGCGGCGGCCGTCGACGTGACCGACGACGAGGACGGCAGCCCGCTGAAGAAGAGGACCGCCCCCCGCAAGGCGGCAGGGAAGCAGGAAGGGGAGGATCACGCCCCCGCTCCCAGGAAGCCGGTCTCCCGGAAGACCGTGAGCGAGCGCAAGAGCCCGAGGGCCGCGGGCACGCAGGATGCAGCCCCCGCCAGGCCGAGGACCGCTCCGAGGACCCCCAGGCCGCAGGCGGACGGAAAGGAGTAGCGATGCCGATCAGCATGGACGAGCTCAAGCAGCTCAGGAAGGCCACCGGAGCCGGAATGCTGGACTGCAAGAACGCCCTCGACGAGAGCGGCGGCGATCTGCAGGGCGCCATCAACATCCTCCGGGAGAAGGGGATCAAGGTCGCCTCGAAGAAGGCCGACCGGAACGCCGACGAAGGACTCGTCGTGGCCTACATCCACCCGCCCGGGAAGCTGGGCGTCCTCCTGGAGATCAACTGCGAGACGGACTTCGTCGCCAGGACCGAGGAGTTCCAGCAGTTCGCGAAGAAGGTGGCGATGCAGATCGCGGCCTACCCTCCGCTGGTGGTCTCCCGCGAGCAGCTGTCCGCCGCGGAGCTCGAGGCCGAGAGGAACATCTACCTGACCCAGATGGAGGGTTCCAACAAGCCGGCGAACATCCTCGAGAAGATCATCGACGGGAAGATGGAGAAGTACTACTCGGAGGTCTGCCTCCTCGACCAGGAGTGGTCCGACGACCCGGACGTCGGAACCGTGCGGAACGCCCTGACCGACCTCATCGGGAGGCTCAGGGAGAACATCGTCCTCCACAGGTTCGCCAGGTTCCTCATAGGGTCGGAATGACCGGAGCGGACCGCGGCTCCCCGGGCCGCATCCTCCTCAAGATGAGCGGGGAGGTGCTGGCGGGGGCCTCCGGTCACGGGATCGTCCCCGCCACGCTCCATGCCCTCGCACACGAATTGGT
>Ga0163210_1001056_pt1 | contig 11864 bp, 8 predicted proteins | sample Kivu_220m_FD_113536 | JGI IMG/M metagenome (GOLD analysis project Ga0163210, IMG submission 113536) | Freshwater microbial communities from Lake Kivu, Western Province, Rwanda to study Microbial Dark Matter (Phase II) - Kivu_220m | ecosystem: Environmental > Aquatic > Freshwater > Lake ... | reverse complement strand
TTGTGATCCTGGTCGGTGGAAGCGCTATCACCATGGACAGGTGGATCGATGAGGTTGACGGAATTGTGGACGTCTGGTATCCGGGTGAAGCCGGGGGGGAAGCCGTGGCTTCGGTCCTGTTTGGCGACTGCAATCCGGCAGGCCGGCTGCCGATCTCCTTTCCCGTTCACGAAGGCCAGTTGCCGCTGGTGTACAATCACAAACCGACCGGTCGCGGTGACGATTATGTGAACCTTACCGGCCAGCCTCTGTTTCCGTTCGGTTACGGCCTGAGCTATACCACCTTCGATTATTCGGATGTGCGCCTGGACAACCCGTCTGTTCGTGCGGGTGAAACCACCCGTGTCAGCTTTCTTTTGACCAATTCGGGGCCGGTCGCCGGAGAGGAAGTGGTTCAGCTGTACATCCGCGACGAATATGCTTCCGTCGTCAGGCCTGTCAGGGAACTAAAAGGTTTTCAGCGTATTGCGCTGAAACCGGGTGAATCCAGGGCCTGTTCCTTCGAGATCACACCCGAGATGCTAACCATGCTTGACCTCAACCTCAAGCCGGTCATTGAACCGGGAGATTTCCGGCTGATGATCGGGAGCTCTTCGGCAGATATACGGCTGCAGACGGTTTTGACAGTAAAATGACCCGTGAATAGTAAATGATGAACCGCTCTATTCTCTTCCCGGCCCTACTCGCCCTGGCCGCTTGCCAGCCCAACGATCATTACGACCTGATTATCCGGAACGGGATCCTCTATGATGGATCGGGATCGGCACCCGTTATTGCAGACCTGGCCATAAGAAATGACAAGATTGCTGCGATGGGCAACCTGGACAGTTGCGAGGCCGTTCGTGAAATTGACGCGACCGGTCTTGCCGTTGCACCCGGATTCATTAATATCCTGAGCTGGGCCAATGAATCTCTCATCGCAGACGGGCGGTCAATGAGCGATATTAAACAGGGAGTGACCCTGGAGGTCTTTGGCGAAGGCAGTTCGGACGGGCCATTGAACAGCGGGATGAAAAAGCTCCGTCAGGAATCCCAGGGAGAAATCAAATATGAAATAGAATGGACATCCCTTAAGGAATACCTTGATTATCTGGTCAGGCGGGGCGTTTCTTGCAATGTAGCTTCCTTTGTCGGCGCCACAACGGTCAGGGTCCATGAGCTCGGTTACAGTGATCGCACACCCACGGATCAGGAGATGTCCCGCATGAAAAAGCTGGTCAGGCAAGCCATGAAGGACGGAGCTATGGGGCTCTCCACCTCCTTGATTTATGCCCCGGCATGTTATTCCCGAACAGATGAACTGGTCGAATTGGCGAAGGTTGCGGCTGAGTATGACGGTTTGTACATTACCCATTTAAGGAGCGAGGGAGACCGCCTCCTGGAAGCGTTCGACGAGATGTTAACCATAGCACGGGAAGCCGGGATACGTTCTGAGATCTATCACCTGAAAGCAGCCGGGCTGAAAAACTGGACCAAAATGGCGGAAGTCATTGCCCGGATTGATGCGGCAAGGGCATCCGGGATTGAAATTACCGCAGACATGTACACTTACACGGCAGCCGCCACGGGACTCGACGCCTGTATGCCGCCATGGGTTCAGGAGGGAGGAACCGAAGCCTGGATCGGCCGGCTCAGGGACCCGGAAATCCGGGCCAGGCTGGTTGAGGAGATCAGCGAACCGGGAGATAACTGGGAGAACTTTTATGACCTCGCCGGATCGCCGGATAATATCGTGCTGGTCCGTTTTACCAACGACACCCTGAAAAAGTATTCAGGAATGACTCTGAGCGAAATTTCCGAGGCCCGTTCTGCGGGACCGGTGGAAACTCTGACCGGTTTGCTGGCTGACAATGGCCGGGACATTGATGCAGTCTATTTCCTGATGTCCGAAGAAAACCTCGTCAGGCAGATCCGTCAGCCTTTTGTAAGCTTCGGGTCAGATGCCGAATCCCAGGCAGCGGAAGGGATTTTTCTTAGATCAGGCCTTCACCCCCGGGCTTACGGCAATTTCGCGCGGTTGATCGGGAGATATGTCATGGACCGGGAAACCATCACCCTTGAAGAAGCCATCCGCAGATTAACCTCCTTGCCGGCTGACAACCTGCGGCTTGACAGGCGCGGGAAGCTCTTTCCCGGTCATTATGCTGATATCGTGGTTTTCGATCCGCTGCAGGTGGAGGATCGTGCCACTTTTACCGAGCCCCAGCAGTATTCAACCGGGATGATCCATGTCTTTGTCAACGGTACTCAGGTTCTCGCTAACGGTGAGCATACCGGGGAGAAGCCGGGGGTGGCGGTCAGGAGGCTCGCCAAGGCTCGCCTAATAGGCTCCGCTGCGCTGCGCTAAAAGGTCGCTGCGCTCCTAAAAGGCCTCGCTAAAGCTCGGCTAAATGATCGCTTCGCTCCTAAAAGGCCTCCCTTTGGTCGGCTAATAGGCTCGCTTTCGCTCGCTAAATTGCGCTTCGCGCTAATTAATAATTAGTGAGGCGTAGCCGAACCAATTAGGCGAACGTAGTGAGCCCTATTAGCCGAGCTTTAGCGAGGCCTATTAGCGTAGCGCAGCGGAGCCTATTAGCCGACCAAAGGGAGGCCTTATAGGCGAGCCTTGGCGAGCCCAATTAGTGAGGCGTCAGCCGAACCAAAATGACCCCGTGATAGGGCACTGTCGCCGTGAAGGATCCGTCGAATGTGCCGAGGTCTTTCTGGCGCCAGAGGTCGCGAACGACTGCTTTACCCGTGATTCCGAGATCGGACCAGCTTACCGTTATATCCTTACCCCTGGCTTCCGTATCCCACACGAACGATTCAACAGGTGATTGCTCGCCGGTAAAGAAAATCCCGACGGCTTTCGATCCGTCGGCCAGGTTACGGGCCCAGATCTCTACACCCGTATCTTGCCTGACCGGCATAGCCGGTTCGCCTTTGGGATCCTGGTTGATCGCCAGGATCTCATCATTGGTCAGCAGGTTCAGGGTGAAAGCATCCATTTGGGTCATGTCGCAGCCGATCAGCAGGGGGGATGCCAGCAACGACCATAATGAGATATGGGTGTACTGTTCATCGGGAGTCAGACGTGACGCATGGAGCGAGGGACCCCAGCCGACCTTCCCGACCACCAGCATGTCGGGATCATTCCAGTGGCCCGGACCTCCGTGGGGAGCAGCCTCCTTCTGGGCAAATCCGATACCGGCCATGCTGTTCCAGGTGTCGTTAATGTCACCAGTGGTACGCCAGGCATCACCGCCAACACTGTCGCCCCATTCCCATACTTTACCCATTCCATACTGGCACAGGCTGAACACGATATCACGATCAATATTGTCAAGGCATTCCCTCATCAGGATATAGGGTTTCTTCAACTCATCCCGGTTCGGCTTGGGAGCAATATCACCATAGGAACACCAGTCATACTTCAAGTAGTCGATGCCCCATTTGGCATAAGTTTTAGCGTCTTGCAGCTCATGCTGGTAGCTTCCCAGGTATCCGCCACACGTCTGGGGTCCGGGCGAGGAATAGATGCCTATCTTCAATCCATACGAATGGCAGTAATCAGAAACCGATTTCATGTCGGGGAACTTCTCGTTGGCCACAATTTCTCCGGATGCAGCCCGTTCGGCAGCTTCCCAGCCATCGTCAATGTTGATGTACGTCCAGCCGTGATCAGCCAGGCCGCTGTTCACCATCGCATCTGCTGCGGCTTTCACTTTATCCTGATCTACGCTGAGCCCCCAGACATTCCAGGAATTCCATCCCAGCGGAGGCGTCATAGCCAGACCGCTATCCGTCTTTATGGTCAATACTTTTTCTGATTCGCCAACTTCATTTTTAGCCGTTATGGTAACCTGATACTCTCCTTTCGCCGGAGTGGTTCCACTGATGACCCGGGTATCGGGATTGAATTTCAATCCGGCAGGCAAGCCTTTAAGCGTTATCGCGACCGGCTGCTTTCCCGTCACAGGAACCCTGAAAATAAAAGGATGGCCCGGATTGGCACCGATGATCGAAGCGCCGTTGATCCGGGGTGCATCGCCAACCGGGGGAGTCAGTATGTAAGCCTGGCTGGCCGGTGGAACTACCGCCACCGGGGCAACTTTGACATACTGAATCTTTGCATCGATCCAGTCGGCATGATCATAGTTTATGTTGTCTCCCCCATCGGAGATATAGAGCGCCAGCTTCCGGATGCCTTTCAGGTTCACATTGACGTCCCTGGCAGGCTCTCCCGCTTTCATCACGCCGCTCTGCCACAGGATTTGCTGATCACCCATCACGATGAATTCAACCGTGGCCTTTTTGTCTTTCATTTCATCATCAACCCCGACTTTAGCCGTCAACTGCCGACCGTTACCCTCAAGGGAAAGCATATACTTGAAAATGGAATGAACCCCCAAGCCTCGTTCATAGGTCGTTCCACCGACCGACAGGGGTTTCCCGTCCACACTTTTGTTAATCCTGATTTCCCCCCAGCCGGTTTGCATCCGGGAAAGATCCATTTCATCCAGCCAGAGGGTCTGTGTTTTCATCGAACAGGCTGACAACAGGACAGCCAGTAGAACAGCAAGAATCGTTAGTTTTCTCATCGTTGGAAATATTTACGGAAAATAGTGATAATTCGATGCACTTGAGCTGATTTATTGCAGGAGCTGGCAGGTTGATTCCAGTGCCTGTTTGTTGGTAGTAACCACCGTCAACAGGTCGCCTTCCTGAATCATGGTTGATCCGTTGGGAATCAGGAACTGGTCATCTCGTTGAATCAAAATAATGAGAGCCTGGCTGGGAAGTTTTAAATCCAATACTTTTTTCCCGTGGAGGTGGGATCCGGCAGGTATTGTCATTTCAACTTTCTCATAGTGAGCACTTTCTGATAGGATCAGATCCGATGGAGTGGTAGCCTTAACCTGGTCGGGCAAGGAAACATGCAGCCATTTTGCCACCCGGGTCAGGGTGGTGCCCTGGATCAGTACGGAGGAAATGGAGACAAAGAAGACTATATTGAAGATCATGTCGGCCTTTTCGACACCGGCCAGCAGCGGGTAGGTGGCAAAGACAATGGGGACCGCACCCCTCAGTCCCACCCAGGAGATGAACCATTTCTTGCGGCTTCGCAGACGGAAGGGCAGCAAGCTGACAAACACAGCGATCGGGCGGGCCAGGAATATCTGCAACAGGGTGACCAGAAGCCCGATGCCGATTACCGGGACAATGTGACTCGGGAAAACCAGTAAGCCCAAGGTCAGGAAGAGGATGATCTGCATGAGCCAGGACAATCCGTCAAACATCTTGATAATGGTCTTCTTATGGATCAGATCCTGGTTACCCAGGTAGATTCCTGCCAGGTAAACGGCCAGGAAACCATTCCCGTCGACCAATGAGGTAGTTGAGAAAGTCATATACATCCAGGTCAGTGCGAGTACCGGATAGAGCCCTTCATATGTCAGGTTGATGTGGTTGATGATCCATTTCCCGAGCAATCCGAATCCAAAGCCCAACGCCACACCAAAGACAATCTCCTTTAAAATGAGGATAAACATGCCCCAGAAACCTTGTTCCGGATTTTGAACCATGCTGATACAGGCGAGCACCAGCATAAAAGCCATCGGGTCGTTGCTGCCGCTTTCCAGTTCCAGAACCGGTCTGAGGTTCCCTTTGAGGGCGGTTTTCCTGGATCGGAGAATGGAAAACACGGCAGCCGCATCGGTGGATGAAATGATCGATCCCAATAGAAGGCCTTCAACCAGAGAAAAATCAGTCACGGCCCAGACAAAGATCCCCACTGTTGCCGCGGTCAGGATCACTCCCAGCGTGGAGAGAGAGACACCTTGCCAAAGGATGGGTCTGACGGATTTCCAATCGGTCTCGAGCCCTCCGGCAAACAGGATGACACACAAGGCTATGATCCCGATGAATTGAGCGAAACCCGGATTATCAAAAGGGATACCCCCGATCCCCTCGGAACCCGCCAGCATCCCGATAAAAACAAAGAGGATAAGGATGGGGATCCCCGTCCGGTAGGATGTCTTACCTGCCAATACGCTGGCCAGTATCAGGACTGATCCGATCAGGATGATATGCTCGGCGGAAAGGTTCACGCCTGACAAATTACGAAAAACAAGGAGAAAGGAGAAAGGAGGAAGGAGGAAGGAAAAGGAAAAAGGTTAATTTACTTGAGCCTTGTGCCTTGAGCCTTGAGCCTTGAGCCTTTGTTAAAATCCTTGCTACATTTAGGCTTTTAATCTTTTTCTCCCATGCCAGCCAAGTACAACACTCCTTACATTCTGGGTATTTCATTTATCTCCGCCCTGGGAGGTTATCTTTTTGGTTTCGATTTCGCCGTAATATCCGGTGCCCTTCCGTTCCTGCGTGAGCAATTTGCCCTGACCGCCTGGTGGGAGGGATTCCTGACCGGTTCACTGGCTCTGGGATGTATCGTGGGATGCCTGTTTGCCGGCAACCTGGCCGACAGGTATGGCCGCAAGCCGGGATTAATGATCGCAGCGCTGATCTTTGCAGCTTCCGCTATCGGCATGTCAATGGCACCCTCATTGTCGGTTTTTATCGTGATGCGGTTTGCCGCCGGCATCGGAGTGGGAATGGCTTCCATTTTAAGCCCGATGTACATCGCTGAAGTTTCCCCCGCACATGTCAGGGGACGGAATGTAGCCATCAATCAGCTTACCATTGTGATCGGAATTCTGATCACTAACCTGGTCAATTACTCGTTGGCCGATCAGGGACCCGAAGCCTGGCGCTGGATGTTCGGCCTCGGATGCGTTCCCTCGAGTTTGTTCTTCCTGGGAGTTTTTCTTCTTCCGGAAAGTCCGCGATACCTGGTAAAAGCAGGTAAATCCGAAAAGGCACTGAAGGTATTGGGAAAGATTGGTAATGCTGATTTTGTCAACACAACTTTCAGCAGTATCGAAGGGTCGCTTCAGGGAGGAAAACGGGTACCGTTCCGCGAAGTCTTCAACAAAGTGGTGAGGCCGGTTGTTCTGATCGGAATGACAATGGCTGTACTGCAGCAACTCTGTGGGATCAACGTGGTGTTCAATTATACCTCCACGATCTTTCAATCTGTCGGAGCCAACCTCGACCGGCAATTACTTGAAACCGTGCTGATCGGGGTGGTCAACATGCTATTCACCCTGGTGGCCATGTGGCAGGTCGACCGGCTGGGCCGCCGTCCGCTGATGCTGTTTGGATTCGCAGGCCTTGTGGTCAGCTACCTGGTCCTTTCGACCCTTCTCCGGGCTCAGGCAGCTCCCCTGTTCATCAGTATTTTTGTCCTGATATCCATTGCCATCTACGCCACCTCCCTCGCACCGGTAACCTGGGTTCTGATCTCCGAGATCTTCCCCAACCGTATCCGTGGAAAGGCCTCTTCAATGGCAGTGGTAGCCTTGTGGGCAGCCTATTTTGTCCTGGTGTTCACCTTCCCGGTGCTAGCTGAAAACCTTGGAACCTACGGACCCTTCTATGTTTACGCCTGTATCTGCGCTCTTGGATTTGCATTCGTAAAAACCCGGGTGAAAGAGACCAAAGGGAAAACCCTCGAAGAACTTGAAAGAGTGATGAAAAGTCATTGAGGACACAGACCACTAACAATTTCTTACCCGGGAATTTATCTCTTCTGTTTTACATGCAAAAGCAGAAGTAAAGGATTTTCAGCCCCCGTATAGCTGTCCAAATACTGTATGACCTGATCCCTTTTATCCGGCTTAAGAACATTTAGGTTTTTAAGACAGCTTTTGTCTAAAGGCCACACATCTTCGATATACATAGGCGAAGTAATGAAACCGAATTCGGGATAATAGCTCGAGAGAATGATTTGCGGTATTCCGAAAACATCATTTTCCCAAACTGATATTATTTCAGGCCCAGCTTCCGCTTCAATACAATTTCTGGAACGCTGTACGGCAAAAGCCTCATTTGTCTTTTTATCAAGGATCATTGGCTGAAGCCTGTCATTACTGCAAAAAATAAAGATGAAATAATCGGGCAGGTCAACAGGACCGATAATTAAGTTGAAGTCAAAACCCGTTTTGAACACTTCCCGGCCAGTAAGGAAGTTCAGTGTTTGCCCGGTACCTCCCAAATTAAAATAATAAAGGGCCTTGGGTTGAGATTGTAACGAAAAGGAATAAAGCGTATCGACAAATCGCTCCCAAAACATCAAAGACCGGTCGCTTCGAATAATTCGTTGATTAGATAAATTGGTCAGACACAGGCTGTCATTATTGGGCTTCATCAGAACCTGTCTGACCATTTGGAGATCCTGGTTAAAAACGGCGATGCTTGAGAAGTCCTCTGTCGGAGCCAGCGGCCGTTCAAATGAAACAGCGAAATGAGAATCATCAATAAAAACCGGCTGAAAATTGGCTTTGGTCTTACACTTCCTATCAAAAAAGGATTGAGCCATTAAAGTTCCTTCAACCGAATACTTCAGAATAATACGAGTCATCTCATCAATGACAATCACATATTGTTCTTTCGGATCAATACCCGCATAATGGGGATGCAGGTATTCTCCTGGTCCGCGGCCTTTGCGCCCAATGGTACGAATGAATTTCCCTTCCCGGTTAAAGAGTAACACATTGTCCTCTTTTTCCGAAGCAATCAGAAAATAATGATCGGATACATCCAGGCTGGTGAACATCGAGAAGTAAGACTCAGGAGTCGACTCGAAACTGATAATGTCAACATCTTGTATCAAACGGCTTAATGGAAACTCTCTGAAGTCCTTCGATGCATCAAGTACATCAATAGTGATCGGGTACGTTTTGGTCTCCTCTGATAATTGACCTGGATTTGTCTTACACGCCGGTACTACGTTTAAGAAAATCAAAAAGACAAGTAACTGAATAAATGGGGGAACCACACATCGATTCCAGGCTACATTACCATGAAATTTCAAATCCCATATTGTCGGTTTTGTCTTGAAAATCATTTATAATATTAATACTTCTTATCGTGATTGTCACGAAAAAAAAAGGAACTTAGATACAAGTAATAGCTATTGTTGAGATTGAAGCTCCTCGCGGCAAGCCGCGAGGAATCTTCGATCCCAAGACAACCTTATAATTGCTCGCTTACCCCGCTGTAAGCAAAGGGGAATGCGCTCGGGATTCATACCCATGATTGAAAATACTGCCAAAAACCGACTTTTCGGAAAGTCGAGTGACCTCCTTCCTATCATTGATTTGTATTAAGTTCTTTAGAAAATAAAAGGTTTATCTTGCCAGGGCCAAAGGAATGGAATTGTTGGGTGCATAGTCATTCTCAGCTGGAAGGAAATCCGGCGCTGGAGCAGCGCACTGACCACTTGCATACACCACATAAATTCCATCTTCCTTTCTCCATTGTTTGTAATGATTCCAGTCTTCACAATAAGAAATCCGATCAGCAATCATTTGGCTCTCTTCATTACTTGCATAATAATCAGTCGAATAAGAAGTTTCACTGGCATTATACATATTCAACTTATAATACTGGTCATCAGCCGGTCTCAATCCATTAGAACTCGATTCCAAACTAATTAAACTGTTGGCTCTCCCCTTTAAGATTCCATTGTTGTTATTAGAACCATAATTCGGAATAAAAGCTTGGTTGATGAAGGCAAAATAGCTAAGTCCTAAAAGAACTAAGAATTTTTTCATTTGATTTAAATCGATTTGGTTAACAAAATGATTTAAAAGAAATACAATCGAAATTATGCTCCCTAAGATTAAAACCCAAAGAAAGTATTCTCCGTCGAAAACTTTCTAAGTATTCGTAAATTATTGATTTTCTGCTACTTTCCCCCCCCCGTTTTAAAAGCTCAGGAAAGTTTTCTGATCACCCAAGATCAGCCTGTGAAAATGGTTATTATGCTTTAACTTTTACTGTAAAAACCAATCATTCAAACCGATGAGTATTAAACAAAACTGCCCGTTTGAAGCTACCCAGTTGCTGATCTCCATCTTACGATCCTACCCACGCAGAAATGGACGCTCTTTGCAGCCGGTGCATCGTGTTTCCGGCGTAGATGTATCCAAGTACAAACCGGGTGGCTCAACACCCCAGGTTTACAGCTTATTTAAATACGGATACGGCCTAGGGATCGAACCGGCCTGGCTGTTGGTCCTAGCCTCAAAAACCTGTCAGGGAGATATTGATGATAAGAAGCTTGAGAACATTATCACCAAGTTCCACGAATTTTCAATCGCCATGGATACTGCCATTGACATAGCGGTTAAAGAGGTTGCGGGATAGAGATGGGATTCAGGGCAGAGGGCAAAAGGCAAAAATTAGTTATAAGTCATTAAGTAAGAAGTTGTTATGTGTAACCCCAGACTTCAGTCTGGGGGAATCGGGTGTGGGTGTGTGATTCATGACTAGCCCCGGACTTCAGTCTGAGGGCACTTACCGTTCCACAAGGAAATCCGCAATTGGCATGACCAGGATCCCATCGATATTATCCCGGAAGGTCTTGTCCATCGTCAGAAGGTATTTGGGATAATGATCTTTGACGCCTCGCAGGGGATTCAATTCCCGATCCAGGGTGGTTGCATCATTCACAAGATAGGACACCTGGATATAGATTCTTGATCCGGTGTGTTCGGCAACAAAATCAATCTCCAGTTCTCCCCATTTACCGGTGTATACCTGGTAACCTCTCCTCCGGAGTTCCAGCATAACAATATTTTCCAGGATTCCCCCGATCATACGGTCGTGGTACCCCATCACAGCGTAAATCAGGGAGGGATCTCCCACATAGTATTTTTCCTGGGTTTTCAGAACCTCCTTCCCTTTCACATCATACCGTGGGGTTCGGTACACGATAAAGGCACTCTCCAGTGCTTTCAGATAGTTGTAAACCGTATTGATGTCGATTTTCCGCTGCTGGCTCTTAAAGTAGTCGGCCACGTTTTTCCCGGAAAACCGGTTGCCAATATTATCAAAAACGAACCGCACCACCCGTTCCAGCAATTCTACATCGCGGATGTTGTGGCGCTGTATGGTATCACGGAGGAGTACGGATGAATAAATGTCGTACACAATTTTCCAGGCTGTTTCCGTATGGTACTCCGCCGTGTGAAATAACGGGAATCCGCCCAGTCGGAGATACTCATTAAAGGACTGATACCGGTCGGGGATTATACCGGGCCGCAACTGTTGCCTGAAATGAAGATGTTCGGAAAAAGAAAGGGTGTACAGGTGAATCTCCACATATCTACCGGCAAGAAAGGTAGCCAGCTCCGACGAAAGCAAGCGGGAGTTTGAACCAGTGATGTAAACGTCCGCATTAAAATCAACCATCAGGGAATTGACAGCTTTTTCCCATCCACTCACCTCCTGGATTTCATCGAGCAGCACATAATAACGCTTGGGCCCAACGATCAACCCTGCGATATGTTTGTACAACATACTGGCATCGGTGAGATCTGCAACGGTGAAGCTTTCAAAGTTTATCAGAATGATATGATCCTGAGGAATCCCCCGATCAATAAGGTGGTCACGGAGCATCTGAAGGAAAGCGGACTTCCCACACCGACGAATGCCCGAAATGATTTTAACCAACGGCTTATCAATGAACGGGCCAATTTCCTGTAGATAAAGATCCCGGGAGATCATAATAGTTTTTTATGGTTACAACCACAAAGATATTCTATTTTCCAATATTTTTAGGGTTATAGGCGGAAATAATAAGGCAGAAGGCAAAAGGCAGAAGGCAAAAATCAGTAAGAAGTGGATAAGCAAGAAGGTATTATGAATAACCCCAGACTTCAGTCTGGGGTGGGTACTACATGGATCCTATGACTAACCCCGGACTTCAGAGGCTGTGTAAAAATAGCTATAAAAAAGTTCTTTGAAAGTTTGGATAATTT
>Ga0163210_1001054_pt1 | contig 11867 bp, 8 predicted proteins | sample Kivu_220m_FD_113536 | JGI IMG/M metagenome (GOLD analysis project Ga0163210, IMG submission 113536) | Freshwater microbial communities from Lake Kivu, Western Province, Rwanda to study Microbial Dark Matter (Phase II) - Kivu_220m | ecosystem: Environmental > Aquatic > Freshwater > Lake ... | reverse complement strand
GACACTCTCTATCGCTGGGTTGTGCCGGCCAACGTACCCGACACCGGTCGAATTGTGGTGATAGCTTACGGGAGCGCCTTTGGAGTGCGGCAGCAAGGCTGCCGCTTTTCCGGCAAAGCGGGAGCTACGCTCCCGCAGTCCAAAGACTCCCGCGTCGCGTGGCAGTTCGACATCTCCGACAGCGTCATCCACTTCACCAGCGGCGGTGTCGCCGAGGGAACGCGCAGCATGCCAGGGCAGTGGTCCCTCTCAATCAGCCCCAACCCAGCCAGAGGAGCGTTCACGGTGAGGTACGATGTGCCCGGAAAATGGGGACAGTCCCAGCCGCTTCGCGGCCAGACTGAGGTACAGTCCCCATTTTCAATCGGCATCTATGACGCTGGCGGCAGACTGGTCCGGTCGCTGTCTGAAGGTAGCATCGTTCCTGGCAAGTACGAAGTCAAGCTTCCTTCGGGCACGCTTCCCGCCGGGGTTTACTTTGTCCGGTTGGAGCCGTCGGCCGTGAGCCGTCAGCCGTTAGCCGTCACCAAGGTCATCCTGACCGAATAGACCCAGCTCGGGGCCCGACCCGAAGTCGCCGGAGGGGTACAGTCCCCGGCGCTCCGAGCGCCGCGATCGGGTACAGTCCCCGCGACTTCGGTCATGTTCCTGCGCAGGCTGCCCGCGTCGCTGCGGGCAGCCTCTTTTCAGCCGCTACGGCTTCGGAGCCGGGATATCGAAGACGTCCGTCCTGATCTTGGCCAGGACCTCCGGGTCGCAACCGCGGGCTGCCCACTTGTCGAGGAGCACCTGGGCGGCCATCGCAAAGCTCTCGCCCGAAATGCCCCGCTGCTTGCTTAGTTTGTAGAGCTGCCGGCCGAAGTTGAGGTAGGGAACGTATTGCGACGTTGATACCCCACAGGCGTTGATGACCGCTTTGACTTCCGTTTCCATCGCGCAGAGCCCGACCATCGCGGCCGCGTAGTGTTCGGCCATCTTCCCCTGCAGGTCACCCAGCGTCTTGCTCACACGTTCGAGGTTGTACTTCACCATCCAGCGTTCGGTCCGTTTCACCGGGTCACTCATCTTGCTACTCCCTTCGTACGATACACCTTGTTTTGCCAGTACCAATATTCCGAGGCCTGCGTCGGCGCATGCACCGATGCAGGGTGCCGCTCTTCTCTCGTAGGCGGCGATTTCCACCGCCTATGGACGGCACCACGGCCGGTCGGTGCCGCGGTTCAGTCTACACCAGCCTTACCATGCTGTCAAACCAATAGACTTGGCCGCATAACCTACTGAAGATTAGTACTTTGACCTATTTCACTTAGTCTCCAGCTTAGCCCTATCCATAGCATCCCCGGGGTCACCCCCCCATTGACCCCCCTATTGACTCCTGAGGTGTATTGCCGGTTGACCCTTATGACGAATCCACAGATGAACCGTCAGTTGAGCCGGTGACTGATTCTTGGGTTCAACCGAGAGTTGAACTCAGGTATGATTGCCTGATTCAACCGCCATTCCATCCGTACAATCAGCCGCAGGGTGACTCGTCGGATGAACCGATAAGTAAGTCGGGCGATGATTCGTCATACGACCCGTTAGGTGAGTTGCCGGCTCAGCTCCTAGTTGAACCGGCAGATGAATTGACGGTTGAACCGCCAGTTGAACCCTGGAATGCCAACCTCGGTGCCGGGTCCGGTGCTGAGCGTGGCGTCGGGTTCAGCGCATGGTCCAGCGCCGGCGCGGGACGCACCCGAGCTGGGAGCAGGAGGGGCTCGCTTGGCGCAATGGGAAGGAAGCGGTTGTGACGTGAGGCAGCAGACGAGGAGCGGGTTCAGGCCGAGGCCGGCGTTGAGCCGGGATCGGGCCGGGAAGGTCGGTCAGGCCAGCGGCGTGCGGGCAGCGGCGGGCAGGTCGAGCGGTGAGGGGCCGAACCGGGCGAAGCGTTCAAGTCCGGCCGCGGCGATCATTGCCGCGTTGTCGGTACAATACGCCGGCCGCGGAACCAGCAGGCTGAACTCGTGGCGCCGGGCCAACTCGGCGAGTCGGTCGCGGAGGTAGCCGTTGGCCGCGACGCCGCCGGACACACCGACTGTCCGCAGTCCGGTCTTTCGGACCGCCTGTTCGATGCGGCCCGTGACCGCTGCGATTGCGGCGCGCTGGAACGATGCGGCGACGTCGGCCCGCGGCGTGTCGGGATGGTCGCGGCGGTGGTACAGAACCGCGGTCTTCAGACCGGAGAAACTGAAGTCGAGTCCACCCGGGTCAGGAACCGGGAACTCGATGCTCTCGCGACCCTCACGGCTGAGCCGCTCAACCTCGGCGCCACCCGGGTAGGGTAGACCGAGCAGCTTGGCCACCTTGTCGAAAGCCTCACCGCAGGCATCGTCGATTGTGGACCCGAGCATGCGGTATCGACACCACTCTTCGACCACGAGCAGTTCAGTGTGGCCACCGGAAAGCACCGCCGCAAGGAACGGCGGCTTCAGCTCCGGGAGCTCAAGGCGGAGCGCGAAGATATGGCCTTCAATGTGATTGACTCCGACGAACGGCTTGTCCAGGCTGTAGCTCAGCGCCTTGGCGAACGGGAGCCCGACGAGTAGCGCGCCCATCAGCCCGGGGGTGTTCGTCACTGCGACCAGCGAGAGGTCGGACCAGGCCACGCCCGATTCGGAAAGCGCGGCAGTTACTACCGGGACAATCGCCTTCATGTGAGCGCGGGCCGCAAGTTCCGGTACGACGCCGCCGTAGTCGGCGTGCACCATCTGCGACGACACGATGCTGGAGAGAACGGCCGCCCGTCCGCTGACGACGCTGGCCGCGGTTTCGTCACAAGAGGTCTCGATGCCGAGGCAGAGGGAAGAGGAGTAGTCCTGTGTTCTATTGGTCAAGTGGTCGTGTGGGCTGCCCTAGGACCGAGCCAGGAATTCACCACAAAGGCACAAAGACACAAAGAGGGTGCCGACGGGAATGCCCGGTGTATGCTTAGTGTTCTTGGTGCCTTGGTGGTTCAATGTCGGATTCGCGGTGGGTTGGTTCCTACTTCACGATGACGTCGAAGAGTTGCGGTTCGCACTTGACCAAGTGAAAGCCCGGCGGAAGCGTGATTTCCGCGGCGAGTTGGTAGTCACCGGGCCCGAGACCCGAAACTCTGACCTGGGCGGTGATGTCGGAAGCAGTGAGTGAACCGATCTTCGATTCCGGACCCGCCACTGCAATCTGCGCCTCGGTTGGGTCGACTTCGACGCGCTGGGCATCGACCCCGACCGGCCTGACCGGCAGGCCTAGGAATATCCGCGCGCCTTCCTTCTCCAGCTCGACAACCACGTCTACCGACTCCGGCTCGACCGAGTAGCGTCCGCCCTCCGGCAGCAGGACCTTGAGGCGACGGGGACCCGGTGCAGTCACACCGGCAAGATTGAGGGTTTCGGTTGTCAGCGCCGAAGCGGCCTTGAGATCTTCCTCGGTACCGGACAGCTTCACCCGGGCCGGCGGCTCGTTGACCGACAGCGAGATACCGCTCGGGGGTTCTCCCCGGGTCGGGACCTGTACTCCGACCATGCGACTCGACGCCGCGCTCAGCTTCAGCTCCACGTTGTCCGGATCCAGCGTCCGGACCCGGACGTCCGGCGGTAGCTTGAGCGCGGCCGGTGAAAGCTGGAGTTGACGGGTGCCGACCTTGCCGGTCGGAATCTCAACTTCGAATTCAAGTTGACGGGGTCTTACGCCGAGCAGGTCACGGCCTTTGCCTTCAAGCGTCACGATCGTGTTCTTCACGTCGATGTCCGGAATGACCTGTTTGGCATCGGATCGGGCTGCCGTGACCGGCACCGTCACCCGTACATCGTACGTCCGGTCGAGGACAGCAATCACCCAGAAGAACCCGGCGATGAGCAGGGCGACGATCTTCAGCTCAACGTCGCGGGTGAAGAACTGAAGCAATTGAGACATCATTGAATGTTAGTTGCCGGGCTGCGTCTGTCAACGAGTTCCGGCTTGACTCGTGGGGCGTTTTTGAGAATCATCTGTGAAGAGAGTGACCAATTGCCGGTGCCCAATCAAGCCCGAATGCCCAAGAGGTCGGGTTCTTGGTGTTTGGTCATTTCCTTTTTGATTGGTCATTGGAGCTTGCCCCAAGAGGAGTAATGATGTGGAACGAAGTTGACTTCAAGCGAATCCGAGAGCAGATTGGCCGGCTTGAGCCGGAGATGGTGGAGATGCAGCGCCGGCTCGTGGCGCTGCCGGCGATCAGTCCGGTATCAGGCGGAGAGGGCGAGAAGGCCAAGGTTGAGTACCTCACAGAGCTGCTGCGTTCCTGGGGACTCGATGTCACCGAGTATCGGGCGCCGGACAAGCGCGTTCCGTGTGGCTATCGGCCAAGCCTGACCGCGCGCCTCAAGGGCCGCAACCCACGGCCCGTGCTCTGGCTGATGACGCACGTCGACGTCGTGCCGTCCGGGCCGAAGGACCTCTGGCAGGGCGATCCATTTCAGGCACGGGTTGAGGACGGCCGCATCTACGGACGCGGCACGGAGGACAACCAGCAGGAGATGGTGGCTTCGTGCTATGCCGTGAAAGCGCTGCTCGACCTCGGGCTCGTTCCGCAGACCGATGTCGTCCTTATGCTCGTCGCCGACGAGGAGAACGGCTCGGACTATGGAGTCGGCTGGCTGCTCGAGAACCACGACCTCTGCCGGCCCGAGGACCTGGTGGTCGTGCCCGATGCCGGCAACGAGTCCGGCACTCTGCTGGAGGTCGCAGAGAAGTCAATCGCCTGGGTGAAGTTCACGACCATCGGCCGGCAGGCGCACGGCTCGACGCCTCATCACGGCAACAACGCGCACCGGGCCGGCGCGCACCTGCTCTTGCGTCTCGACCAGCAACTGCATGAGCGGTACAATGCCGAAGACGGATTGTTTTCGCCTCCGGTCTCAACCATCGAACCGACCAAGAAGGAAGAGAACGTACCCAACATCAACACGATTCCGGCCGAAGACGTCTTCTACTTCGACTGCCGGATGCTGCCGCAGTATCAGTTGACAGACGTGATTGAGGAGATGAAGCGCATTGCCGCGGAGGTCGCGGCCGAGTTCAAGGTCGAGACAAGGGTCGAGACCGTCCAGATGGCGCAGGCCGCCCCGTCCACGTCACCCGACGCGCCGGTTGTCCGGATGCTGGCAAGCGCGGTCCGCGACGTGTACGGCGGGGAGCCGTTCACGCGGGGGATCGGCGGCGGCACGGTAGCGGCGCTGTTTCGCCGGCGCGGGATTCCCGCCGTGGTCTGGGGCCGCAACGAAGGCCAGGCCCACAAACCCAACGAGTTCTCACTTATCGCCAGCATGGTGGGCAACGCCGAGGTCTATGCTCACCTGATGGGGCAGGAGCCTGCCGCCTAGACCGAAGTCAGAATCCAGAAGTCAGATGCCAGAAGGCAGAGTGTGATAGGAATCCAAGAACGGCAAGTCCGGATACTTCTTCGTGTCCTGGTGCCTTGGTGGTGAGAATCAATTCCGATTCCTGTCCTTTCTTGACTCTGTGTCCGGCAATCAGTAGATTCCTAATCACATGGACCCATCTTCACTCAGCCTGTTGAGCAAGTTCGTTGATACCGACCAGGCCCAGGCTGTTGACGCCCGCGCGACCGGCGGCGAGGTCATCAAGATCCCCATGCGGCAACGCGTCCTGCCAATCCAGGCGCTCGGCGCAGTGGCCGACAACCTCGCGTGGTTCCTGGAGCAGGTGACCGGCCGCGGCTACCAGAAGGCTGAGGAGGTCTATGATGCCGGGTTCACGGTGCGCGAACCCGGGCACCAGGCCTACGGCATGAAAGTCACGGCCGAAGCCAACACCGTGATCATCGCTCGCGTGGCGCTGCTGGAAGACGAGACCATCTTTCACCGTTACGTAGACTACCTTCGCACCGGCGTCTACCTGTAACTGCTGAGTTAGCAGTCAGCAGGTAGCAGGCAGACAGGGCCCAGCACCTGTTCCGAATCCAAGACCCTCGATCCGCAGTCCTCGACTCCTAACCTAATAACCCCTAACCGCTAACTCCCGCGCTACAGCGCGAGCAGCGGATCGTTTGCGTCACCCTCACCCTTCCCTCCCCCTCAAGGGGGAGGGAACAAAAGGGAGGGGGTCAAGATGTTGCACTGCTTGTGTGGACAAAAGCGACTCCCGCGCTACAGCGCGAGCAGTAGTAGTTCGGCCGCGAAGGCGAGAGCCGCGAGCCAGAGCAGGAGAGGGGACAAGTCGGAAGATTGGCGATTGGCGATTGGCGATTGGCGATTGGCGGAAACAGACCAGACCTGATAGCCCTGCCGGTGCAGCGAGTCGGACGGAGCCGGCGTCAGGTCGCCTTCAGCGGCAAGGACATTGACCGCGTGGGGCCGGTCAGCGACCTGGTAGATACCCGGCTTGTCGGTCTGCGTGAGCACGACTTCGGGGCGGCCCGCTCCGGGTACCGGCGTTTCGAGCACGCGTCCGCCCGGCGTCGAGACCGTGACCGGGCCGGAACCCGTGGCCGGCGCGTGGATGGTATCCCCAACCATGTATTCCGTGCCGAGTTGACCGCCGGCAAGATAGAGCAGGGCTCGGTGGAGCAGAGGCACGAATGCGGCCTTGTACACGAGGTCGGTGAACTCCGGCACGGCGGTGAACGCCCACGTCATCAGCCGGCCGTCTTCCGAGTCGAGCATCAGCGGCTCGCCGTCGGAGAGTCGCGCAAGAACCCGGCCCGCGGACTGGTCCAGTTGTGCGTGGGCGAAGAACCGCGCTGCCGCCAGGTCGGGGGTATTCAGTATCTCGAGTACCGGATGGGTCGTGTCGACTGAGGTAACGGTGACGAACCCGGCGGGCCGTGGCAATCCATGGAACCGGATGCGGCCGGAGAGCAGCGATGAGTCGGAAGGCGGGCTGCCGAACATGACCAGGGCCGAGCCGCCGGACTGAAGGAAGAACCCGAGCCGGGTCCAGTCCGGGCGGCTGAGCGCGGCCGCGTCGGTGATGACAACCGTCGCGAACCGGCGCGGGTCGTAGCGGCCGAATTCGGCTGCGGATATCGTGGTCAGGTTGAAGACCGAGGAGGAGTCGGTGCCCAGAGCGTCGGCCAGATATCGGGCCGGAGCGGCGGGCGACTCAACTACGAGCACGGCCAGCCGCCGCGGCTGGCGGACCACAAGCCAGCGCGTGTTGTCCGGTCCGAGCGAATCGCTGCGCAGCTCGACCCTGGCAACGTGATAGCCGGAGTCGACGAGCGCGGTCTCAAAGGTCACGGTCGCGGATGAGTGCGGTTTGATGGCGACAACCTGTTCTTCGCGGCGGTCGTCGACGGTCAGGACTGCGGTGCGGGTTGCCGGGTGCGGTCCGTAGTTGGTGAAGTCCGCCTTGAGGCGAGTGGCCCGGCCCGCAACCGGGAAGCGGTCCTCGGTGTAGAGCCGAGTGATCCCTGCGTTATCGCCGTCCGGCGCGGCAACTGAGACGAGCAGTACCGGCACATCGGCGGGTGGCTGCCAGGTCGACGGCATCGCGCGGGCCTGCAGGTCGGTTACGACCACGACCTCGGCCTGAGCCGGTCTGGCCAACTCAACTGCCTTCTTCAGCACCGGTTCCAACACCGCTGCCGAGTATGACGGCTTGAGTGAATCGAGCAGGGGGAGGAGAGAGGAGGGAGGAGAGAGGAGGGAGGAGTTGTATCGCCCGGTTTGACTCGCGACGAGTAAGGCGGCCCGGCGGCCAGGGCCAAGCGAGTTGAGGAGCTCGCGGGCGGCAGCCACGGCCTGTTGCCACTGCAACGGCTCCGACATGCTGTACGAGTCGTCGAGGATGACAACGAGGTCATTGGCGCGGCCGAGTCCGGGCAGGCGGTGTCGGACAAAGGGCCGGGCCAATGCAAGCAGCAGGGCGAGCAGCGCGAGTGTGCGGAAGATGAGGAGCAGTAGTTCCTTGAGCCGGAGCCAGGAGAACCGTTCGCGCCGAGCGGTCGTGAGCAGCAGCAGGGACGGGAATGCGGCACGCTTGAGCCGCAGCCGGCTGAGGATGTGAATGACAATGGGAATGGCGGCAAGGGAGGCGAGAGGGAGAAGAGAAGGTGCTGAGAAACCCATCAGCCAGGAAAGGACAAAGGACAAAGTCGCAAGGACAAAGCAACTAGGAAAGAGGAAAGAGGAAAGTCATAGCCGCAAGTTCCGACTTTCCGCGTTTTGGCCTTTCCTACTTGATTTGTCCTTTTTACTTCGGCCTTCGGACTTTGCCTCATCTCATTCTGCTTCGCCGCTCGAGGTAGGAGAACAGCGCCCGGTCGAACGGCGTGTCGGTCGTTATCCGGTGATAGTCAATCGCGGCCTCACGGCAGCCGTGCTCGAACGTGGCGAAGAACTTGTCGAAGTCCCGCTGGTACTGCTCGCGGAGCACGCGCGGGTCAACAGTCAGTTCCTGTCCGGTCTCCATGTCCTTGAGCACCACCGGGTTGCGGAACGCGAACTCACGCTCGTTCGGGTCCTGGATGTGGAAGACCAGCACTTCGTGTTTCTTGTGCCGGAAGTGGCGGAGCGCGGTCAGCACGGCCTGCGGCTCGTCCCACAAGTCCGACATGATGATGACGAGGCCGCGGCGCTTCACCCGCTCGGCCAGTTGGTGGAAAGTGCCGGCGATGTCCGTATCGCCGGCGGGCTTGACGATTGAGAGCTGGTGGAGGAGCGCGTTCAAGTGGGCCGGGGTGCTGCGCGGCGGCACGTAGGCGTTTATCCTGTCCGAGAAGGTGATGAGGCCGGCGGAATCCTTCTGGTGGAGCAGCAGGTAGGCGAGGCTCGCGGCCAGCATGTTGGCGTATTCGAGCTTCGTGACCCGGCCGGTCGCGTAGGCCATCGAGCCGGAAGCGTCGAGCACGAGGTACGCGCGCAGGTTCGTTTCCTCCTCGTATTCGCGGACCACGAACCGGTCGGTCTTGGCGTAGACCTTCCAGTCAATCCGCTTCGGCTCGTCCCCGGGCATGTAGGGCCGGTGCTCGGTGAACTCAACCGAGAAGCCCTTGTAGGGAGAACGATGCAGACCGGCGAGGAAACCCTCGACCACCAGCCGCGCCTTCAGGTCGATGCCCTTCAGCTTGGCGACGACTTCCGGCTTGAGAAAACGGGTGGTATCAGGCACGGACTACCAGTCTAGCAGCTGCGTGCCGCCCGCGCAAACGCGGGAGAGATTTCCCCGAACCGGGCCAGGAGTTCACCACGAAGGCACGAAGACACAAAGGGGGTCCGGATCTGAGTGTCCGGTGTGTGCCTGGTGCACTTCGTCTCCTGGTGGCTCAGTAGTGAATTGAGTAGGAATCGCGTTCGCCGCATCGCGCTTGCCTGGGGTTGTCTTGTGGCGCCAGCCTTCGGTGGGCGGAACCCGGTGTCTACTGCTCGCTGCCTTCGACCAGCGCTGCCGAATCCGGCATTCCCGCTGCCCGGTAGGCTTCGGCCAGGTTGCCGCGCGCTGCCTCGAAGTCCGGCGCGAGCCGCAGTGCGGTCCTAAGCGCTTCGATGGCCGGTCCGAAGTTGCCAGCTGTCAGGTAGGCGAAACCCAGGTTGTTCAGCGTCACCGGTGAATTCGGTTCGAGCTGGAGCGCGGCCCGGTACTCTACGATTGCCGCATCGAGCTGTCCGTTGTGCTTCAGGGTCAGCGCGAGGTCATTGTGTGCCCGTGGTGACTCGGGCCGGAGGCGTACGACCTCACGAAACTCCCGAATCGCGCCCGTCAGGTCTCCCCGGTCGACCAGCGCGAAAGCGAGGGAGATGTGCGATTCCGCGAAGTCCGGGTCGATCCGCACTGCCGTGCGGAACTCCTCGATTGCCTCCTCGGTCCGGCCGGCCTTGTTCAGGGCCGCGCCGTAGTTCAGATGACCGCCGGCCGATTCCGGCGCCTCCAGCACCATTGTTCGGGACAGCGATAGTTGACTGTGCCAGATCGGGTTGCGCCGCAGCGTCTGGACCGAGAAGGCAGCCGCATACAGGAGCAGCAAGCCGTAGAGAACGCGGGAGGTTGCGCGTTGGGGACGTGTCGACTGATACAACGCCGTCACCAGGACCAGCACGCCCGGTACGGTCAGATACAGCATCCGGCCGGACGGCCCGAGGAAGAGCAGATGCGCGAACGGCAGCAGGAACAGTACCATCCACGCGTAGCCAAACCAGCCCACGGTGTCGGTTTCGAACCGGGGTCGCGGGTTGCGCTTACGCTCAGCACCCGAACTCGCGTCGTTCGCACCACGGCGTCCGGTGCGACGGCCGAGCCGAATCAGCGGATACAACGGCAGGGACAGGAATAACAACCCGAGAATCGTATACACCGAGAAACCGGTGAACGGTTCGGTCTTGACGTAGATGACCTTCTGATTGAATGGAAACAGCAGGAGCTGCAACTGCTGTCCGAAGGTGTTGATGACACGCAGCGGAGCGGCGACCAGCCAGTAGGTGACCGAGCTTGCGAACGGAACCCGGGCGATCCCGAGCCTGAGCAGGAGATAGAACGCCAGCGGCAGGACAATCGCTGCCAGCCAGGACATGAGCCGGCGATATCGAGTCCGATTCAAGAGGAGCCACCCGGCAGCTAGTGCGGGGAAGACCAACGATGCTTCGAGCGCCAGCGCGCCGAGCAGCAGCGAGACTCCGAACAGCACCGGCCAGAAGCGCCGGTGGTCGCGTTGCCCGCGCAGCAGCACGTAGCAGCTAACCAGGATGAAGAAGAGCGCGAGCAGATAGGTACGGTTGGAGATGAACGTGACCACGCAGTTCATCGCCGGGTGAATCCCAACCAGCAACCCGCCCAGCCCGGCCGGCCAGACCGATCCGAACAACTCCCAGAGCAGCAGGCAGGTCAGCAATGCGACCGCCGTGTTGATGATGACGTTGGTCAGGTGATAACCCGACGGCTGGAGACCCCACACCTGGCGGTCGACGTAGAGGCTGAGATTGGAGAGCGGCCGGTAGTAGGTCATGTCGCTCTGGCTCATCTCGACCTTCGGGTTGCTCCAGAAGCCCTGGGTGAACAGCTCAAAGGGACTCGCCTGGCTCAGGAACGGGTTGTTGACAATCAGCGTGCCGTCGTCCCAGACGAAGTCGTACTGCAGGGTCGGCAGGTAGAGCAGCAGCACGACCAGCGACGCGGCGCCGAAGACCAGCCACGGTCTTGGCCGTCCGGACTTGCGCGTCACGCCGGTCGGCGACTTTGGAGCGGGTTTTCGGCTGGCCTGCACGCGCTATTCTAGGCCAATCGCCGGGCCATGCAAGATGGAAGGTCTACCCGAATCCGACATTGGACTACCAAGACACTGAAAACACACCGGATACTGCCGTCCGGACCCCTGCTCGCTGCTACCTGCCAGCCTGCTCACTCGCGGCTACGCTGCCGAATGCGAAGATAGAGTACGGGATTCCGTCTCCAGCCGTCTTCTTGTCCGGTTCGCGGAGCAAGCCAAATGGGAGTTCACAGGAGACGACAAAGTCCTGCCGTTCGTCTGGCGCGCACGCCCCTGGCCCAGCAGCCCGGGTGTATCCGGTGCCCGCCACTTTCCCTTGACATGCACCGGTGATGACTTGTAGAATCGCGTAGCGGAAGAGCCAACTCGGGCCATTGCAGACTGGAGCCAGTGCGGCCGGCGCCGGTCGAGGGTGACCGTCCGCGCCGAGCCTCCAGAAGGAGGTGTGATGACGCTCAGGTTTGTAGGTACGGCCACGCTGGTCGCGGCCTCGTTTGCGGTCGGGACAGCAACGCCAACCGTTCGTCTGCAGGTGCCGCCGCCAGGGCGGTACGGCATCGAAGACCTCTGGAAGGCCAGGGTATCAACATTGGACCCGGCAGACACAGCACGCGACGCCTGGTTTGAAGGCTTCGTGTACGAACGGACG
>Ga0163210_1001053_pt1 | contig 11872 bp, 10 predicted proteins | sample Kivu_220m_FD_113536 | JGI IMG/M metagenome (GOLD analysis project Ga0163210, IMG submission 113536) | Freshwater microbial communities from Lake Kivu, Western Province, Rwanda to study Microbial Dark Matter (Phase II) - Kivu_220m | ecosystem: Environmental > Aquatic > Freshwater > Lake ... | reverse complement strand
TGCTTCGCGTGGTAGTCCTGGTGATAGGCTTCCGCTTCGTAGAAGGTCGGCGCCATCTCGACCTGCGTCACGATGCGCCGCTTCCCATACTGCCCCGCGGCTTGCAGGCGCTCGATGTAGGCCCGCGCCTCGGCCGCCTGCTCCGGCGTGGCGGCGAAGATCACCGAGCGATACTGCGTCCCCACGTCCGGGCCCTGGCGGTCGACCGTCGTCGGATCGTGCATCGCGAAGAACGCCTTCAGGAGATCCGCGTACGTCATGCGCGCCGGATCGTACACGACCTTGACCGTCTCGGCGTGCCCGGTCTCGTCGCCGCAGACGTCCTGGTAGGTCGGGTTCGCCGTGTGGCCGCCCATGTAGCCGGAGACGGCGTCGATCACGCCCGGGAGCCGCGCGAAGTGGTCCTCCACGCCCCAGAAGCAGCCCCCCGCGAAGTAGGCGGTCTCGGCCGCCACCGGCCGCGACTCGGGCGGCAGCGACTGCGACGCGGGGATGAACGCCAGCGCGTCGGAGTTCAGGCAGTAGCGCTTGCCGGTCGGCGGCGGGCCGTCGTCGAAGACGTGCCCCAGATGGGCGCCGGAGCGCGCGTCCAGGATCTCGGTGCGAACCATCCCGTGGCTGCGGTCGGCGCGCTCGATCACGTGATCGGGATCGAACGGCTCGAAGAAGCTCGCCCAGCCGCTCCCGGAGTGGAACTTGGCGGTCGAGCGGAAGAGGGGGAGACCGCTCACCACCGAGACGTAGATGCCCGGTTCCGTGGTGTCGGTGTAGAGACCGCAGAAGGGCGCTTCCGTCGCGGCGTCGAAGGCGATCTTCGCCTGCGCGGGCGTCAGCCGGGCGCGGACCGCCGCGATCTGCTCGTCGGTCCAGGGCGTGATGTCGTAGCCGGACTTCGAGTAGCGGGGCATGACAGGACCCTTCCCATTCGGCGTCGGGTTGACCCGTGCGCCGTCGTGCTGGCGCTCCGCCGTGCTCGCCGGACCCGCGGCGCTGCCGCAGGCCGCCAGGAGGAGAGCCAGCAGGGGCATGATCGCGTATCGAACCCTGACGTGCATCATGGATGCGCTCCTTCCGCGCGATCCTCCGGACTCGGCTCGGTCTAACCCACACCCGCGCCGCGCACGGCTGGTTCCCGGACGGCCCCGTTACCGCGTTGCGCCTCCCGGTGCAGGCGCGGCCGGAACCTGAGATGATCACGGTCAGCGCGGGGGCGGGGGCGTCCGCCGGGGCAGGAGGAACGATGAGCGAGCGGATCCTGGATGAGCGCGGGAAGGCGTGTCCGTTGCCGGTGGTGGAGGCGCGGCGGCTGCTGCTGGACGATGCCGCGGCGGCCCTGCGCGTGATCGTGGACAACCGCGCGGCGGTCGAGAACGTGAGCCGGCTGGCGCGGTCACTGGGGCGGGCGCTCCAGGTGGAGGAGAGATCCGCGACGGAATTCCACGTCGTGATCGCGCCCGCGGTGGCCGGGCCCCGGAGCGAGCCCGCCGGCGCGCCCGCGCCCGCAGCGGGCACCGGCTGCGGCAACGTGGTCCTGATCGGCTCGACCGAGGTCGGCACGGGAGACCCCGAGCTGGGCCGGACGCTGATGCGCATGTTCGTCTTCACGCTGAAGGAGGTCGACCCGGCCCCCAGCGCGATCCTCTTCGTCAACAGCGGCGTGAGGCTGACGACCGAGGGCTCGCCGCTGCTGGATGAGATCCGCGAGTTGGCCGGGCGCGGCGTCGAGATCCTCTCCTGCGGGACCTGCCTCGATTTCTACGGGTTCAAGGAGAAGCTCCGGGTCGGCACGGTGACGAACATGTTCCAGATCGTCACCCTGCTCTCGACCGCGGACCGGGTGCTGCGGCCCTGAGCCGCCGGTCCGCGGCCCCCGCCGTGAAATCCGACCGCGCGCTTCGACAATATGATTTGACATCTATGCAATCAATGCTAAAATCAGTGCGCGGATGAACCGGACAGCAGAAGGGGGAGGAGATGCCGGCGGAAGAAGCAGAACCGGGCGCGATGGCGCGGGTCGCGGCGATCCTGGCCACGGACCTGCCCGAAGCGACCAAGCTCGCGCGCGCCTTCGAGGCGATCACCTCCGTCGTCCTGGCGCACGCCGAGCGCGAGATCGAGCTGGCGCGCGCGATGGGGGACACGACGGAGGTCATCAAGCAGCAGATCAAGCGCGAGACGATGAAGGCCGCGCGCGAGATCCTGCAGGGCTGCCATCGGCGCGTGATGGGAAAGCGGGGCTGGGATGAGCCGGCGTGAGGCGGAGGCGAATCTCGAGGCGCGAGCGGAACTCTTCAAGGCGCTCGGGCACCCGGCGCGGCTGCTCATCCTGAGCCTGATCGATCAGCGACCGCGCCACGGCGAGGAGCTGGCGGCGATCCTCGCGCTCAACCCGGCGACCGTCTCGCATCACCTGACGCGTCTGGCCGAAGCCGGTCTGATCGAGGCGCGCAAGGACCAGTACTACCAGGTCTACTCGCTGCGCCGCGCCCTGCTGGAGCGGCGGATCGGGGAGATGGTGCGCCTGCCGCAGCCGGGGCTGGCGGCGCACGTGGCGGAGGACGCCTACCGCGAGAAGGTGCTGCGAACCTTCTTCCAGCGCGGCCGTTTGGTGCGCATCCCGGCCCAGCGCAAGAAGCGGCAGATCGTGCTGGAGCGGCTGGTCGAGGAGTTCGCGCCCGATCGCGACTACCCAGAGCGCGAGGTGAACCAGACGCTGGTCGAGTTCCACGATGACGTCGCGACGCTGCGACGGGAGCTGATCGCCACCCGTCTCATGAAGCGCGCGGGCGGCATCTACCGGCGGCTGCCGCGGCCGGCCTAGCGCGTCAGGCGCGCGGCCAGCGCCAGCACCAGGAGCCCCAGCGCGAGCCGGTAGATCGCGAAGGGCGCGAAGCCGCGCCGGCGCACCCACGCCATGAACCAGGCGACGGCCGCGTAGGCGACGACGAACGAGACGACGAAGCCGATCGCCAGCACGATCCAGCCGTGGGTATCGATCGACGAGACGCCCAGCGGGTTCTCGGCCGAGCCGCGCAGCGAGCGATACAGGTCGTAGAGCACCGCGACCGCCATCGTCGGCATCGAGAGGAAGAACGAGAACTCGAGCGCGGCGGCGCGCGACATGCCCGCGACTTGGCCCGCGGCGATCGTCGCCATCGAGCGCGAGGTCCCGGGGAAGACCGCCGCCAGCACCTGGCAGGCGCCGATCCAGACCGACTGGCGCAGCCCCATCGCGTCCATGCTCCAGGTGCGGACCCGCCCCGCCGGGGCGTTCGGCCCGGCCGCCTCAGAGCGCGCCTGGAACGCGTCCACGACCCACATGATCACGCCGCCCGCCAGCAGCGCGATCGCCATGAGGGTCAGACGCTCCAGATGCTCACCGATCACCCGGGTCAGCAGGAACGAGGGGATCGCGGTGACCACGAAGGCGATCGCGACCAGCCCGAGCGGATGCGTGAAGGCGTTCCGATCCCCGCGATCGCCGCGCGGGAACGTCGCCAGGAGGCACGCGATGCGGGCACGGAAGTAGACCGGCAGGCAGAGGATCGCCCCCAGCTGGATGACGACGGTGTACATTTTCCAGTAGCCGGCGGTCAGGTCCACGCCGAGCAGCGCTTCGGCGATCCGCAGGTGCGCGGTGGAGCTGATGGGGAGGAACTCGGTCAGACCCTCGATGATCCCGAGCAGCACGGAGAGCAGGTAGTCGCTCAAAACGCCTCCTCAGAGCCGGACTCCGTGCCGTCCCGCAGGGATCCGCGCCCGGCGCTCCGTCAGGCCTTCAGTTCCTTCAGCAGCGTGGCCAGCCGGGTCCCGACCTCGCGATAGTGGTATGGCCGAGTCGCCGCGGGGGCTGGCGGCGGCGGAGGGCCCTCGTCGAGGAGCCGCTCCAGCGCCGCCTCGATCCCCGCCTCGTCCGCGATGTCGCAGACGATGCCGCCCACCTCCCGCACCACGCGGGCCGAAGCGCCGCGCGGCGGCGTCACCGCCAGGAGCGGCCTTCCCGCGCCGAAGTAGGCGATCCAGGGAAGGCGAGCCGTCGCCTTGACCCGCAGCCCGATCAGGTGGTTCACGTGCGGCTGGCTGCAGGTGAGCACGGCGTCGTAGCGGCCGAGGTCCATGCGGCGCAGGCGGCGCAGCGCGGGGCCGACCCACTCGCGCTTCCTCGGCTTGAAGAAACGCATGCCGATCGCGGTCGTTCCCAGGAAGCGCTTGCCCGCGCGCGCCAGCGGATGGCGCTCGAGCGACCAGACCGGGTACCGCACCAGATCCGCGGGCACCTTCTCGTTCACGGCGGGGTCGAGCAGGCCGGCGTCGGGCGCCAGGAGCGAGCGGGGATCGACCTCCAGGATCTCGACCTCCACGCCGCTCTCACGCAGGCCGAGAATCAGCTTCAGGTAGCAGAGCGCGGCCGGCACCAGGACTGGCGGGAACGAGTAGACGACCGCCAGGATCCTCACCGCGTACCTCCCAGATAGGCGCGGATGATCGCCGCGATGCGCGGGCCCGACTGGCCGTCGCCATAGGGATTGGTCGCCGCGACCATGCGCTCGTACGCCTCGGCCGAGCCGAGCAGCTGCCGCGCCTCCTGCACGATCCGCGCGCGGTCGGTGCCGACCAGGCGGGCGACCCCGGTCGCGATCCCCTCGGGCCGCTCGGTCTTCTCCCGCAGCACGAGGACCGGCTTGCGCAGGCTGGGCGCTTCCTCCTGCACGCCGCCCGAGTCGCTGAGGATCAGGCGCACGCGCTTCATCACCTGGATGAACTGGAGGTAGTTCAGCGGCTCGCCGAGGAGGATGCGCGCGTGCCCCCCGAGCAGCCCCGTCACCGGCCCGCGCACGTTCGGGTTCGGATGGACCGGGAAGACGATCCCCACGCCGGGGTCGCCGTCGGCGATCTCGCGCAGGGCGTGGCAGACCGATTCCAGCGGCGCCCCGAAGCTCTCACGGCGGTGGGCGGTCACGAGCACCGGCCGCGCCGACCCTGCCAACAGCGCCTCGATCGCCGCCGGGAGCTGCGTCGTCGCGTCGCGCGCCGCGATGCGCTGCACCGCGTCGACCACCGGGTTGCCGCAGACGTGGATCGTCTCGGGTGCGATGCCCTCGCGCAGCAGGTTCTCCCGCGCGCGCGCGGTCGGGGCGAAGTGCAGATCGGTGAGGGCGCCGGCGAGCCGGCGGTTCATCTCCTCCGGGAACGGCGCGTACTTGTCCTCGGTGCGCAGTCCGGCTTCGACGTGGCCGAACGGGATGCGGTTGTAGTACGCCGCGAGCGCCGCGGCCAGCACGGTTGTCGTGTCCCCTTCGGCGAGGACCAGGGCCGGCGTCTCCTGGCGCAGGACGCGATCGATGCCGGTCACGCACTGGGCCGTCACGTCCGCCAGCTTCTGGTCCTCGGTCATCACGTTCAGGTCATGGTCGGGCGGCATGTCGAGCACCCGCAGCACGTCGTCCAGCATGTCGCGGTGCTGCGCCGTTGCCAGGAGGCGGACCTGGAACGATCCGTCGGCGCGCAGCGCGTCGACCACCGGCCACATCTTGACGGCCTCAGGACGCGTCCCGAAGACGGCCAGGATCCGTCGCATCATCTCACCCCGCGTACGTCGCGCCGGTCCCCGTCGCGGGGGCGAGGAGCAGCGCATCGAGGAAGAACTTCGTGGCCCAGTTCGGGACCGAGTAGCGCAGATAGCTGCCGTGAATCGGGAAGGAGCCCCGGATCCCGCCGCGCAAGCCCGGATTGCGAGAGGTGAGGTCCTGGGTCGCCATGAGGTAGCGGTTCACGCGCTCGGCCGCATCGGCGAAGGCCGGCTCCGGGGTCAGTCCGTGGAGTCGCGACCAGACGATCGACATCTGCGCCATGCCGGTCAGGCACGCCCAGCGGACGGTCGGCCGCCACCCCCGCGCGTAGCGCCCGGCCAGCCAGCCGTCGCGCCGAACCTGCGCGGAGAGCGCGCGCGCCGTGCGCCTCGCCGCCTCGACCAGCCGCGCGTCTCCCAACGCCAGGCCCGACTCGAGCTGTCCCTGGGCGGTGTAGGCGATCGTGTGCAGCAGCGGCCGATCGTTGTCGGTCAGGCAGTTTCCGCCGAACCAACCCTCGTCCTCCTCCTGTCCCAGGGACGAGCCGAGCGACCGCTGCGCCGCCTCGCGGAACCGATCGTCGCGGGCGACCGAGGCCAGCTCCACGAGGGCCCAGGCGGCGCGCGCGTAGAAAGTGACCCCGGCAGCAGAATCCGTGCAGCGTCGCCAGAAGCCGTCCGGGTCCATCATCTCGACCAGCCATCGCCCGGCCCGCTGCGCCGCGGCCAGGAAGCGCTCGTCCCCGGTGGCGCGGAGCGCGCCCAACCAGCCGAAGATGACCTGGGCAGTATCAAAGACAACCGGCTCACGCGCAACCAGACCAGGAACGGCGCCGTTCGGAAGCTGGACGGTCAGCTCCCAATTGGCCATCTCCAACGCACGGCGTCGGGATTCAGGATCGGTTCGCTTCTCCGAGAGATTGAGCAACGTCGGGATGATGTAGCCGGTGGTCTCGGCGTAGGAGGGGAGCCATCCCCGTCCGATGCAATAGCTGTGGCTGACGCCTCGATCGTCCCCCGCATCCTGCGCGCGGCCAAGCCAGGCGAGCGCCGCTTCCAGGTGCGCGTCGTGCGAGGCGGGCCGGCTCGGTCGGGTCAGCCGCTCACGGATCACCTCGCGCTGGCGCTCCAGCATCAGGCGGTTTCCTTCCGGAAGTCGCGGTTCATCGCGTCGAAGGCCTCGGAAGCCAGCCGCAGCATCGCCCGCCGCGGGAAGACGGGCGGGAAACGCCGAGAGATGCGATCCCAGAGTCTTCGTCGCAGCGGACGCTGCGGCGCCCGCCGCGCGCGAAGCTCCGCCTCGCTGGTCGCGATCGCGTCCACGATCGTGACCGGGCAGGGGTTCCGCGGTGGGCACATCGCCACCAAGGTTCGTATCAGCGGACGGTACCGCGTGAGAGAGATCTCCTTCACGGCCTTCAAGGAGACTCTGTTGTCTGCCAGAGAGGAACCGAAAACGCCGTCCGCGTTGCAGAGGTACCCGGGCAGGCACAGCACACCGCGCTCACCGAGGAGCCGGATCGCGCCCGGGCGATAGGGGGCGTTGGCCGCGGGGACGATCGCCCGGGCCCGAATGCGGGAAGCGACCTCTTCGGTGATGGAGCCCGTGCGCGTGGCGGGCACCAGGATGTCGACCGGGTGCGCCAGCAGGGCTTCGAGCGGGAGCGACGTGCCCGAGAGATGATGGACCAGATCGTCAAGGTGCGCCGCCCGTTGGCGCTGAAGCTCGTCGAAGCCGAAACCCTCCGGGTGGGAGACCGCGCCACGGACCCTGGAGATGGCCGTGACGCGAAACCCATCGGCGGGGAGCACCCCGGCGGGGTGAGCGGCGAAATTGCCGAAGCCTTCGATCGCCAGCGTCACCGGGGCACGGAGATTCAGACCCTCGGCGCACCCTCGGATGGCGTCCGCCAGGCCCAGCGCCGTGTAGAAGGAGGTATCGGTTGGCCGACCGACCGGGAGCCCGGCGCCCGCGTAGATCGCGTGCAGCTCCTCGAACCCGCAGTTCATGTCCATGCCGGAGCTGTACATGCCGCAGCGGACGACGGGCCCGATCTGGCGACCGAAGCCGAGGAGAGCATCTCGTCGGCGGGTCGGGTCGAGGTCTGCGGCCAAGCGCAGCCCGGCCTCCGCCCCGCCGCGGTGGAGGTGGGACAGGGCGTACTTGAGGGTCATCTCACGGGCCAGGTCGCGGACCTCGTCCAGCATCATGTCCGGCCCGATTCGCGCGCCACCCGAGCTGTGCTCAAGAAAGAGAGAGTCGATGACCAAGAAGCCCTCATGGCAGGGCCCCGAGCCTGTGATGACGAGCGGTGATTCCATGTTTGAACCGTTGGGGTAGCAGCGATCCCGAACGCGCGGGCTAAGATAGCAGAAGAAGCTGGTTGTGGGGCGTCGAATCGGGGTGCCAGGATAGCATCCGCAGGAAGACCGCAGGACACTGGCGCCATCAAGCCGCGGGTGCAAGCTTCGGCGCTCGGATGGGGTGCCGATCCAGGGCACAAGCGGCTGGGGCCTGACCGGCCGGCCGCCTTTCGTGGTGTGCCGATGTCGATTCCGGGGCCGACAACTAGCTACATAGTTGTGAGTTAAGCCACTCGGGCGCCGCCCCGAACCACTTCATTCTGGAGGTCTCAGAGACGTTGATGGCCAACGATGTCCTCTGGTCGGAAGATGGCTTCGGTCGGGTATCCGTCAGTTGGTTCGGCCCGAGCGACGGGAACCAGGAGGATCATGGGCGGGACACCTGTTGTCAGCGGCCCTGCACCATGCTGCTGGTACCCCCCGGGGCGCTCCACGAGCGGGCCGAGCGCAACGCTGAGCTGAGACATGGTGGCTGGGGCCACAGCTGTCAGATCGAGCGGCCACTGGTGTCCACTGAACGTCCTCCTGGGCCACGGCTGGAGCGCCTCCGCCAGCGTGGTGGCCCTCAGGACAAGGGGGGACTTCCCCAGCTGGGACACCAAGGCAGGAGGACGAACACGAGCAGCGGGGCGAACAGGGGCCTATCGCACAAGCATAGACGATGGCCGACGTACTCACCTGCCCGAACTCCTGCAGATCCGCAGCTCCACACCTCGGTTCAACCAGCTTCGTGATGGCGGGGGGGCGCATGCAGGAGGCCCCGGCCGCGCATGCGGCCGGGGCCTCAAAGGGGGAGTGACCCCTCGCCTAGCGGCCGATGCGCCGGCGGAACGCCGCGCCCACGGCGATGAGACCGCTGCCGAGCAGCAGAATGGTCCCTGGCTCGGGCACCGGATTCATCGGGCCCATGATGTCCTGCTGGAGGCTTCCGGTGTGCCGGTAGTAGGCCTGAACCCAGTTCGACGCCGGCGCGAGCCCGAGGTAGGCCTGGGCCTGCGCCTCGTGCGCGAAGCTGCCGGTCAGGCTGAAGTTGCCGGTACGCAGGTTGGCGTCGCCATCGTAGAGGATCTCCCAGAGCGCGACCTGCATGGCGCCGGCCTCGGACGCATTCGTGACGTTCCGGCCGTAGTTGTAGTAGAGCCACGCGGCCCAGCTCCCGTTGCGGCGCACGAAGCCGTTGGAGGGAGCCTGGTTCAGGTCCGGATGCGTGGTCTCGAGCGCGTCGTACTCCATGGTCTGGTTGAGATTCATGCTGTGCTCGAGGTCCACGCAGTAGACGTAGCCGAGCGACGTGCCATCGACCCCGCCCTCGCGAGCCTCGAACGCCCCAGTGTAGAACGGGCCGAGCGTGCCGATCCCTTGGATGGCAATGCTGGTCGTGCCGTCCTGGATGCCCCAACCGACCCAAAGCGGGACGGCGTTTGCCGCCGGCGCCAGAAGGGCGAAGGCGACTGCGAGCGAGATGCTGAGTGTCAGTTTCATGGTGATTCTCTCCCCTCGATGTCCTTCCAGTGTTGCTCGTCCACAACAAGTATAGCATTGCGCCCCGATTTCCCGACGAAAACGTGTCCCGGGGATGGAATGCGCATCAACGGCGCAGGCTGCGGCCGATCCAGGATATGCAACCAGATGGCGGAACTCGGCCACCAAGAAAATCAGAGCAGATCGAGTTCGCGCAGCACATCCGCTTGCGCCTGAAAACGGCCCATCGAAAGCAGGGTGGTCAGGCGGGTCTCGGCGTTGCGCAGGTTGTGGTAGTGGGTCCATCGCGTCCGCGGGCGGACGGGGAAGCGCGGCTGCCCGGGATCGAGTTCCCACGGGTGAATCGAGAGCACGAAGGGCAGCCCTGCCCTCAACATCCGCCCCACCGTCCACTGCTGAAAGCGGAGCGGAAGCAGTCGGAGGTACGCCCCGCCGGTGGCTGGCGCGTTCAGCGTGCCGAAGCGGACGGTCGGCAGCGGGAATTCGACGACGGAACGGCCGTCGTCCAGGGCGATACGGTGCGGCCAGCGTGGAGCGCTCGGCATCCCGTAGCGCCGCCGCGCGATCGGGAAAACGCTCGAGTCGTAGCGAAAGCCCTCCTCCGCGATGATCCCCAGGGCCCAGAGGGTGCGGGTCATGATCGTGTACGAGGGCGCACGATAGCCGATGACCTCCTGGCCACTCAGGTCTTGGAGCAGTTGCCGTGCGCGGCGGATATCCTGCCGGAACGCCTTGGCGTCCTGGCGATAGATGAGCTCGTGGTCGAAGCCGTGGGAGCCGATCTCGTGCCCGGCCGCCGCGATGCGCCGCACCAGATCGGGGTGTCGCTGCGCTGTCCAGCCGAGTACGAAGAACGTTCCCCGGATCCCGCGCGATCCGAGGATCTCCAGCAGGCGCTCGGTGTTCGCAGCCGTTCGGTCCTCGAAGCTGTCCCAGGCCGAGCGCGGGCAGAAGGAGCGCAGGGCCTCTGCCTGGAAGTAATCCTCGATGTCGGCGGAGAAAGCCGCCCGCGAGACGCCGGTCACGGCGGCGGGCGCCATCAGAGTCCCGCCTCGGCCAGGATCCGCTTTAGCGGTGTATCGACCAGCGCCATCAGCTCGCGAAGTGCGGCGGAATCGGCACTCGCGGCAGTGTACCGGATGAAGGCGGCATTAGTAGGGCGCCGGGCAAGGGAGTTCTTCACCAAGTCCCATTTGAGGGCGTATTCGCCGGCCGTCGCACCACTCTGCGTGCGGTACCAGTAGAGCACATCCTGGGAGAGTTCACCCCGAGCGACCCCCATGTGTGCCACCGGTCGTGTGTCCCCGTCGATCGTGAGCATGCGCTGCTGCAGAAAGGCGATGTGCCAGCCTCCGCCCGGGATGCAATGCCGCGGGGAGTGGATCTGGGAGTTGACCTGCTGCTGGCGGAAATAGGCGATGAAGAGCCCGATCTCAGTTCCGTCACCCCGCCGATAGCTGCGATGCAGGGTCGCATCCGCTGCCAGGACGCGGGCGACGTCCTCTGAGGTCGAGTAGTCCTTGCCGTGCCAGCCGCTCAGCTCGAGGGGGAGCTGCTGGAGGGCGGGGATTGCTTCGGTTGTCGCTCGCCCTCCCCGGAGCTCTCCGGCGTAGACTCCGGCGAATCCGAGAATGGCGATGGCGACGATCCAACGTGTGACCATGACTTGCTGACAACCTTCTTGATCAGGAGGAACACCCCCAGGGAAACCGCAAACACCAAGAGGCCGAAAAGCTCGTGGACCGTTCCCCTTGTGACCTCGGGACCGACCATGCAGGTGCCCACACCGCTGGCCCAGACCCGCACGGCATTGCCGACGACGCTCAGGGGAATCGTCGCCAGGAAGATCAGCAACCGTCCCCAGATCGGGACCGGCGTCGCCTGGGCGACCAGTGCCCCCAGGGCAAGGAAGGCATAGAGGGAACGGATGCCGCTGCAGGCCTCCGCGACCTCCAAGCTCCCGTTGGCCAGATGGATCACGTTCCCCTGCGCCACCAAGGGAATCCCGATCGCCTTGAGTCCCAGGACCGCGCACTTCGCCGCGAGCGCCTGCATCGGGCCCGTTATGCCGTAGTAGACGATGTAGGGAAGGGGTATGGCGAGAAGCAGAAACGCGAGCGGGAAGGCTACCCGGCGCAACTGCTGCCAGCCGCGGAAGAACAGGACTAACGAGCCGAGGAGCACGAGCAGGCTTACGCGTTGCGTGAACACCTCCGCGCCCGCTGTGCCCAGGATGAGCAAGGCCGCGGCCACAAGGATGCCCCCCAGGCCGAGCCAGGATGGCTTGGCCGCGCTGGAGGCCAGCTCGCCGCGACGCTTCCAGATGAGGTACCCCGAAATGATGGGGATCAGGAACCCGTGGTTGTAGTTCGGGTCGCGGATCCAGTCCCGGACCAACTCGACCAGAGCCGGACCGTAAGTCAGGATGAGAACCGCCAGCAGCGCGATCCCCAATGC
>Ga0163210_1001050_pt1 | contig 11886 bp, 11 predicted proteins | sample Kivu_220m_FD_113536 | JGI IMG/M metagenome (GOLD analysis project Ga0163210, IMG submission 113536) | Freshwater microbial communities from Lake Kivu, Western Province, Rwanda to study Microbial Dark Matter (Phase II) - Kivu_220m | ecosystem: Environmental > Aquatic > Freshwater > Lake ... | reverse complement strand
CTTCTGAGACGATCAATCTTCACATGGCGGCCTCTGCACTGCATTACGGGCAGGAAGCCTTTGAAGGGTTGAAAGCTTTTATGGGAAAAGATGGCAGGGTGCGGGTTTTTCGCTGGAAGGAAAATGCTGCAAGAATGCGCAGGTCGGCCCAGGGGGTCCTGATGGCAGAAGTTCCGGATGAGCTGTTTCACCGGGCAATGACTACAGCCATCAGGATGAACAGGCGCTTTGTCCCGCCTTACGGCTCGGGCGCTTCGTTATACATCAGGCCCTTGCTGATCGGATCCGGCGCACAGGTTGGGGTAAAGGCCGCCACGGAATATCTGTTCATGATTTTTGTGACACCCGTAGGACCTTATTTCAAGGAGGGATTCAAGCCGGTAAGCATGATCATCACCCGGGCCTATGACCGGGCGGCACCCCTTGGAACGGGAAACATCAAAGTGGGAGGCAACTATGCAGCCAGCCTCCGGGCCCTGGATGAAGCCCACCGGAAGGGTTATGCATCGGCCCTGTTCCTGGACGCCAGGGAAAAGAAATATATCGACGAAGCCGGTCCTGCGAACTTCTTCGGCATCAAGGACAATACTTACATCACACCCGATTCACACTCCATCCTCCCCAGCATCACCAATAAAAGTCTCCAGCAGATTGCCCGTGACCTGGGAATGAAGGTGGAAGTCAGGCCGGTACCGGTTGAAGAACTCGAAACTTTCGCCGAAATCGGCGCCTGCGGAACGGCTGCGGTTATCAGTCCCGTAAAATCGGTTGTGGATGAGGAAACCGGTAAAACCTATTCAGTTTGCTGCGGTGGCGAGGCAGGGGTTCTGTCCAAAAAACTGTATGACAGGCTGACCGCCATCCAAACCGGGGACTCACCCGATCCCTACGGATGGGTGGAAGTCGTCGAATAAGCATTTTCACCTCAGAAATACGAAAACCGGCTGGAAGGCCGGTTTTTTTGTTCGTGAGACTCAATTTTTTCAAACGAAGTGTAGGAAAAATGGTAAGTCGAACAATCCCGGCGAAGCCGGAGGGCAGAATGCCCGTGATTGAAAATTTTCTCCCTGATTATCAGTCACTTTCGCCTCTTTTGTTTGATTTATTAATTTTTTTATGGTACTATGTGATACAAGATACTAAAATTGTATTATATCTTTGCAAAGGATACAACAATGCTTAAAACAGTATTTTGAACAATAAAACTATTAGGTTATGAAAAGGACAGTTCAGATTAATCTTGCGGGCACCATTTTCAACATAGACGATGATGCCTACGAAGTGCTTTATGATTACCTCGGCGCGGTAGAGCGCCAGTTCACCTCGGCTACCGACGGCAGGGAAGTGATACACGACCTGGAGCTCCGGATGGCTGAACTCTTCACCGAACGGCTGAAGCCTCTCCGCCAGGTGATCTCGGTTGACGACGTGCAGGAAGTGCTTAAGGTGCTCGGGAACCCCGAAGATATTGGCGGAAGGCAGGATCCCGGTTACCGTTTCTCTTCCAGCCGCAGCGGACATTATTCACGTGGGCGGAGGAGCCGGCGGATGTACCGCGACGGTGACGACAAAGTGCTGGGCGGTGTCTGTTCGGGCATGGCTTACTATTTCAACACTGATCCGTTGTTGATGCGAATCCTTTTTGTCATCGCCCTGTTCATGGGCTTCGGATTCCTGTTGTACGTCGTTCTTTGGATCGCATTGCCGATGGCCCAGACACCGGACCAGATCAGTGAGATGAAAACCGGATCAAACTATTTCTGATAAACAGGGGAACATGAAAAAAATTCTTACGACCATTGGGCTGGTCCTGACCATTATCCTGCTTATCGTTCTGATGATCGCTTGCCAGGGTGGCATCATCGGCAACGGCAAGGTGGTGACCCGGACAGAAGATATCGGCCGATTCACGCGCCTGGTGATCACCGGGAATTTCGATGTCCTCCTGACCCAGGCCGACCGGTACTCGCTTAAACTGGAAATGGACGAGAACCTGATGGATAATGTCAGTATCACCGAAGAGGGGAATACCCTCCGGATCGAGACCCGGATACACATCCTGAGTGCGCGTGAAAAGAATCTTTATATCAGCACCAAAGATCTCGAAAAACTTGAGGTCAACGGTGCCATCAAGCTGAATACGGACTCCACCCTCAGGGTCGAATCACTCGGGATAGAGGCTTCGGGGGCGGTCAGGCTGGATATGACCGTTGAGGCCAGGCAGCTCAAGCTGGATCTGGCCGGGGCTTCCGATTGTGACATCTGCGGCAAGGTCAGCGAGTTGAGGACCCAGATCTCGGGAGCCGGGGACTTTGATGCTTTTGACCTGGTTGCCTCGGATGTGGAGATCGACATGAGCGGAGCCGGCAGCGCAAGGGTGTATGCAACGCAGCAACTGGATGTTTCGATTTCAGGGGCCGGTTCCGTGAAATACCGGGGTGATCCTGAAGTGCATAAGCATATATCGGGAATAGGATCATTAAAAAGAGATTATTAAACCAATTGTTATGGAAACCGAAAAAATAGAAAACGCCAAGGCGCAAATGAGGAAGGGGGTACTGGAATACTGTATCCTGACGGTGCTGAACCAGCAGGATTGCTATGCCAGCGATATTCTCCGGAAGCTGAAGGATGCCAGGCTGATCGTTGTGGAGGGAACTCTTTACCCTCTGCTTACCCGGCAGAAAAATGCCGGATTGCTGAGTTACCGTTGGGAGGAATCGCCGCAGGGCCCTCCCAGGAAATATTACAAGCTGACTGACAAAGGCCGCGACTTCCTGAAAGAACTCGATACTTCCTGGGATGACCTGGTCAAAGCGGTGGAGCTCATTCATCAACAAGCCTGATCGATATAAAATGAAAAAGACTATCAAAATCAATCTGGGCGCAGTGGTCTTCCATGTTGACGAAGATGCCTACGACCTCCTGAGAAACTATCTCGATCAACTTGATGCCAGGTTCATGGCCGAGCCGGGCCGGAAGGAAATCCTCGCTGATATTGAAACCCGGATGGCGGAACTTTTCCAGGCCAAGATTTCCACCGACAAGCAGGTGCTTACCCTGGCTGACACCCGCGAGGTGATCGACATTATGGGTGAGCCTGAAGAGATCGGGGAGGAAACGCAGGATGAAGAACCGGTTACCTTCACCCGCCAGAGAGGCCGGAGGGGACGGCGGATGTTCCGCGATCCCGATAACCAGGTTATTGGAGGGGTTTGCTCCGGCATTGGGGCTTATCTGAACATTGATCCGGTTTTTATCCGGATCCTGTTTGTGTTGTTCACGCTGGCTTATGGTATCGGCCTTCTGTTTTATTTCCTGCTCTGGGCTGTAGTGCCCGAAGCCCGGACGGCAGCCGAAAAGCTGGAAATGTCAGGTGAAGAGGTAAACGTTTTCAACCTTGAGCGCAAGGTTCGCCAGGAGTACCGGCAAACATCCGGGGTCCAGGGCGAAAGGGTGCCCAGGAGGAGGCGCAATTTCATCGGCAATCTGGTCCGCGGAATTGGGAAAGTCATCCTGGTATTTTTCAAGATCATCGGCTTCATTGTCCTGGGTTCCCTGGCCATTGCCGGTGTTGCCGTCCTGGCTGCCCTCATTGCCGCCGCTTTCGGCGCCAATGCCTGGTTCATCGATTCCGGCTGGAGTGATAATATGTTCAGGTTCCGTGACGCTATGGAACTGTTCATTTCACCCGTCGGCGGCACGCTGGGATTCATCGCCCTCATCCTGCTCGTCGCCATTCCGGTTTTAGGCCTGATATACGGATTGGGCAAGCTGATATTCCGTTTCAGGGCCAACGACCGGGCAGTCGGCTTCAGTTCCTTCGGAGTATGGATCATTGCCCTGATCGTCCTGCTGGTCATAGGGATCAGCGAGGGTATGCAATACTCCAACCGGGCCACGAGCGATCAGGAAACAGAGCTTCTTGTTCCTGAAGGCAAAGTTTTATACATCAAATCATTGCCTGAACCGTCGGATGTTTATTCCACCATGACGGGATTTAACGACGATGATGATTTCCGGATATCCAAAACCAGGGATTCGATCAGCCTGCTGATCCGTCCGAAAGTGCACCTGGATTTTACCCGGGACACGGCTGCCGGCATCCGGATCGTCCGCAGGGCGCATGGTCCGAATTATAGCGCGGCCCTCAGGAATGCCGAAGAGATCCCGTATACCTGCCAGGTGGCCGATACCGTTCTGGCCATCGATCCCTTTTACCGGGTAGGCCAGAAGCAGCGATTCCATGTTCAACAGGTCGAAGTCAATATAGACCTGCCGGAAGGAACCCGGGTGTACCTCGATAAGAATCTCGAAGACCTGCTGTATGCAGTTCGCAACACTGAGGATACCTGGTCGAGTGACCTGGTAGGCAGGGAATGGATCATGACCTCCGAAGGACTTTCCCCAATAACGAAAAACCTGCCGGCCGGAGGAATCTGATTCCGGACGGCCGGTTTTATTGTTCCTGTCCGGCCGGTGATGGATAGCATCCCGGCCGGCTTGAACTTTTTTTACTATTTTGGCGGCCATGGAACCGAGCTATTTTGCATCCAGGCATCCGCTTGTGCAGCTGCTGTTCGCAGCGCTCATCATCCTGGTCACTTATCTGACCGTCACCCTCCTCTCCCTCGTTCCCGGGATGCTTCTTTTCGGGGTATCCCTGGGCGACTGGGCCGGCGGCCTCGATCCGGGCAACCCGGATCAGGTCCCGTTCCTCAAATACCTTCAGATCACCCAGGCGTTCGCCCTGTTCATACTGCCTCCCCTGATCATCGGCTGGTTTGATTGCCGCAATCCGCTGAAGTTCCTGCAAATCGACCGGAATCCCGGGGCTCGCCTTTCATGGGTTTCAATAGGCATTCTGATTTTGGCAGTTCCCCTGATCACTTTCCTGGGCTGGCTTAACGAAGGCATGCAACTGCCGCGCTTCCTCGCCTGGCTGGAAGAATGGATGATGCGGACCGAGGAACAGATGGGGAACCTGACGGAAGCCTTTCTGGATGTCGAGACCCTGGGCGGTTACCTCATCAATGTGCTGATGGTGGTGGTACTGGCCGCGTTCGGGGAGGAGTTTTTTTTCAGGGGCGTTCTCCAAAAATTGCTGCAGCGCTGGTTCCGGAACCCTCACGGGGCCATTCTGGTGGCTTCGCTGGTCTTTGCGGCTTTTCACCTGCAGTTTTACGGGTTCCTTCCCCGCTTTGTACTGGGGCTCTTATTCGGTTATCTCTTTTACTGGTCAGGCAACCTCTGGTACGCCATCATACCTCATTTCGTAAATAACCTGATCCCGGTCACCCTCAGTTACCTGGCTCCTTCAAAATTCGCATCCGGCCAGCTGGAACCACCCGTCACCGGACCGTATGAATGGATCTGGGTAATCCCGGCCACGCTTCTTGCGATTGGGGGGATTTATTACTTTTACAAAAAGACGGCAATAGCAACGCAAAGCAGTGACTCGTGACTCGTGACTCGTGACTCGTGATTCGTGACTCGTGACTCGTGACTCGTGATTAGTAACACCGGGTGGAAATCCGGGAGACATCATAAATTGTTAACCATGAAATACTTAGCATCCCTTACGCTGTTCCTGTCCCTGATGGTGCTTCCTGTGTCTGGCCAGGATGTGGATTCCACCAATTTGCTGAATGTGGGCAGTGACATGCCTGAGTTCACGTTGAAAACCCTGGACGGAAAAACTGTCAGTTCCGATGACCTGTACGGCAAGGTTGTGCTGATCAACTTCTTTGCCACCTGGTGCCTTCCCTGCAACCAGGAACTACCGCTGGTTGAGAAGGAGATCTGGGCCCGGTACAAAGAGAACCGGGATTTCATGCTCCTGGTGATCGACCGCGAAGAAACACAAGATAAAGTTGCTTCATTCGTTAAAAAGAAGAAATTCACCATGCCCTTTTATCTCGATCCCAGGCGCGAAGTCTACGGCAAGTTTGCAACCAAGTACATACCACGCAACTACCTGTTCGACAAGGAGAACCGGCTGATGCTGGTTTCGAAAGGGTACAACAGGGAAGATTTCGACGTGCTCAAGAAGGAACTTGACGGGTTATTGAAGAAGTGACCCCGGAACAGAAGATGTGGAAAAGTGGAAAAGTGGAAAAGTGGAATGTTCCAATTGTTCCGAAAGTCCGCAGGTCCACAAGTTCGTCACCCACCCCAGACTGAAGTCTGAGGTTAGGCATAAGTAGGGCCCCAGACTGAAGTCTGGGGATAGTCAAAGTCCCTTTTTCCTTTATCCTTCTAACTTCTTACTTACTTTTGCCTTCTGCTTTCTGCCTTGTGCCTTTCCTTCCTGCCCTCCTGCCCTTCTGCCCTCTGCCTTAAGTGGTTTTTTCTCCTGATCTCCGTACATAGACTATCCCATATTCCTCCGACTGTTTTCGCCTTTCTTCTTCCGGCAGGCTTCGGAAACGGTTTTCGATTTCGTCCCATACAGTGGCCAGTAAGGAATTCACCTCTTTGCGGATCCCGGCAATATTCTCGTCGGCCCGGCGGCTTGACTTGATGGCGGTGATCTGGGCATAGTAGCTGTCGCGGAAAGGATCAAACCATACACGCACCCGGTTGATATTGGGCATCATGACCGGGATGCCTCCCGTCTTGATCCGCCGGGCTTCCCCTTCCACGATAAGCTTGCCCCAGTCAAGCACCTCCCTTTCACTGCGCATATCGGGAATCCGGTTTCCATAAGATTCCAGTCCGTAAAACTCGCGGGCACTCTCGGGGATCTCATCGCGCTGGATCGCGAGGTTCAGCACCTGGATGAAATGCGACAGATAAAGCCGTGTCTTGACGATTTTTGGCTGAAATTCCCTGTTCAGGGCAATCCGGTTGCTCCGGGCCTGGTTTTGCAGGTGCTTGGCTCCCTCCAGCCTGTCAATAATGTTACGCATCGGATGCAGGTGGACAATGGAATAGGCCAGCTTGTCTGGTTCAGTGATTTCAGCCATCCGGACAGCAGAATGGAGTGCTGCCAGCCGGGCTACATCGGTCGTGGGCAATCGTCGGTAGGGCATGGCTGAATATCAGGATTAATATAGGAAAAATGTATCTTAGTCCGAACGTAAATTTATACGAGATGTTTGAATCGACAGTATACAGCAACCGCAGGGCTCATCTGAAGCGTTTTGCCGGGAAAGGCATCGTCCTGCTCCCCGGAAACGTTGATGCAGCATTCAATTATCCGGCCAACCCCTATCATTTCAGGCAGGACAGCACCTTCCTTTATTATTTCGGGCTCGACCATCCCGAACTGGCTGGCGTGCTCGATCTGGATTCGGGGGAGGACTGGATCTTCGGGAATGACGTGGATCTGGATGATATCATCTGGATGGGCACCCTTCCCACCATCCGGGAGTTGGCCGAGCTGGTTGGGGTAACACATACGGCTCCCTATTCGGAGCTCGCAAAGGTGATAGACAGGGCGCTGGTTCAGGGCCGGAAGGTACATTACCTGCCGCCATACCGGGGGGAGACAAGCATCGAGCTTGAACGGTTGCTGAAGATCCCCGTGGCCGATCAAAAAACCCGGGCTTCATTAACCCTGACAAAAGCCGTTGTGGCGCAACGTTCCGTCAAGGATGCGGGCGAGATAGCTGAAATTGAAAAGGCCCTCGGCACAGCCTATATCATGCATACCACCGCCATGCGGATGGCCCGGCCGGGAGTTTGGGAACAGGAGATTGCCGGAACCATTGAAGGAATCTCACTGGCTAACGGTGGCCCGGTCTCTTTCCCCGTGATCCTGAGTATGAACGGGCAAACCCTGCACAATCACGATCATAGCCAGATACTTGAAAAAGGACGTCTTTTGGTGGTAGATGCCGGATGTGAGACAGAGCTGCATTACGCTGCTGACCTGACCCGCACCATGCCGGTCGGAGGGAAATTCAATACCCGGCAGAAACCGGTTTACGAAGCGGTGCTGGCAGCAAACCTGAAAGCCATCGAGGCGACCCGCCCGGGAGTACTTTACCGGGATGTACACCTGATGGCCTGCCAGACACTGGCCGAAGGCCTGAAAGCCATCGGGCTCATGAAAGGTGACATGGCAGAGGCAGTGGCAGCCGGTGCCCACGCCCTTTTCCTGCCGCATGGTCTGGGGCACATGATGGGGCTCGATGTGCACGATATGGAAAACCTGGGGCAGATCCATGTCGGTTATGATGACGAGGTGAGACCATCGAAACAGTTCGGCCTGGCCTTCCTGCGCATGGGACGGAAGCTCGAACCCGGATTCGTCATCACCGACGAACCCGGATGCTATTTCATTCCTGCTCTCATCGATCAGTGGAAAGCCGCGAAACTGCACGCTGAATTCATCAACTACCCGGAAGTGGAGAAATACAAGAACTTCGGGGGCATCCGCATCGAAGACGACCTGCTCGTTACCGCATCCGGCTGCCGCGTGCTCGGGAAGCCGGTGCCGAAGAGCGTTACCGAGGTGGAAGACATGATGAGAAATTGAAGTAAAAAGGAGAAAAGGGCAGGAGGGCAGGAAGGCAGAAAGGAAAGGTTTAATGGTAAGGATTAAGTTGGACTAAAAAGATTGGCATTAACATTCGGACCATACCCAGGGATGTCTGGAACTATTAATAAACTCTCTCCTTCCTACTTTCTCCTTTCTCCTTTCCTTTCTGCCTTCCTGCCCTCCTGCCTTTCTGCCCTATTCAGCATCACTAATTGAAACAATCTCACTATAACCGCTATCCTTCAATCAACCTCACAGATACGCAAATCTGGTCGGGCTGGCCAGCCATTGCGGCTCAGATTCTGTCCGATGCCAAAATCAGGGATAAAAGAAGAAAGGTTATTGTTATAGAGTGCTATACGGGCACCCTGCATGATGATCTGCTGGCCGGCATATCTTTAATTAAGCCTGATCTTCTCATCGATTCACGCCAGGGCATTAAACCCGAATCCGAAATCCGGGATCTGACCCAACCCGATGTGACCGATGACCCGATTTTCGGCCGGATGACGAGGCTGAACATGGAGGATTTCATGGACGCGGGATATGGGATGTTGGATATGGGATATGGGATGTTGGATCGGGGATCCGGGTTGGTGGTGGTATTTGGACCTGGGGCAAGCTATGTGGCCGGATCATGGGATTTGCTTATTTATGCCGATATGGCCCGGTGGGAGATCCAGCTGCGGATGAGAGACCATAAGGTTCAGGGCCTGGGCGTGGATGATCATGATCTGGCATTCAGTTATCAGTATAAAAGGGGTTTCTTCGTCGACTGGCGGGTATGCGACAAGGTCAAGAAGGAACTGTTCGGTTCCCTGGATTATATCCTGGATACCAACCGGGAAGGTGAGCCGAAAATGTTAACGGGTAAAGATTATCTGGCTGGTTTACAGAACATATCAAAAAGACCTTTCCGGGTGGTTCCCTATTTTGATCCGGCTCCCTGGGGCGGACAGTGGATGAAATCGGTGTGCGGACTGGACCCGGAACCGGAGAATTACGGTTGGTGTTTCGATTGCGTTCCAGAGGAGAACAGTCTTCTCTTCAGTGTTGATGGAATCCGGTTTGAAACTCCGTCCATCAACCTGGTATTCTTTGAAAGCACAAACCTGCTGGGACGATCAGTTCTGGAGCGGTTCGGACAGGAATTCCCCATCCGGTTCGATTTTCTCGACACCATGGGCGGAGGGAACCTGAGTCTCCAGGTGCATCCGACGGCTGATTATATCCGGGATCAGTTTGGGATGCAGTACACCCAGGATGAAAGCTATTATCTGCTGGATGCGGGAGACGATGCAACTGTATATCTCGGTATTCGTGACGGGGTCGATCCGGACCGCATGATCACCGCTCTTGAATCAGCCAACACCATTGGGCAACCATTTGATACAGATCAGTTTATCAATATCTGGCCCGCCAAGAAGCACGATCATTTCCTGATCCCGTCAGGCACGGTACATTGTTCTGGACGGAATGCCATGGTGCTGGAGATCAGTGCCACCCCCTATATTTTTACTTTCAAGCTTTGGGACTGGGCCCGGCTGGGTCTCGACGGGCAGCCCCGGCCGATCAACATCCGGCATGGCTCGCAGGTGATCAAATGGAACCGGCGAACAGAGTTTGCCAAAAGAGAACTGGTGAACCGGATTGAATCCGTCGCTTCCGGTGACGGATGGCGTGAGGAGCACACCGGCCTGCATGCCCTGGAGTTCATCGAAACCCGCCGCCACTGGTTCAGCAAGCCGGTACTTCACGATACCCGCGGGACGGTCAACGTGCTAAACCTGGTTGAAGGCCGCGAAGCCATCATCACCTCACCGGCCGGGAAATTCGAACCCTTTGTGGTCCATTATGCAGAAACCTTTATCGTACCCGCTGCCGTTGGTGAATATACGATCGCTCCGTATGGTGAGAGCGAAGGGAAAGAGATCGGGACGATCAAAGCGTATGTGAGATAAGGCTTACCCTCCTTTCAGATTGGCCAGTAAAAATTCCCGGTTCAGCCGGGCGATATGGTCCAGCGAAACGTTTTTCGGGCATTCGGCTTCGCAGGCTCCCGTGTTGGTGCAGCTTCCGAATCCCAGCTCATCCATTTTGGCGACCATGGCCCTGGCCCGACGGGTGGCTTCGGGGCGTCCCTGAGGAAGGAGCGCCAGCTGCGAGACCTTAGCGGCGACGAACAGCATGGCCGATGAGTTCTTGCAGGTGGCCACGCAGGCGCCGCAGCCGATGCAGGCTGCGGCATCCATCGATTGGTCGGCCTTTTTCTTCGGGATCAGAATGGCATTTGCATCCTGCGGACTTCCCGTGTTAACCGAAATAAAACCGCCCGCCTGGAGGATCTTGTCGAAAGCCTCCCGGTCGACCATGAGGTCTTTGATCACCGGGAATCCCCCCGCTCTCCATGGTTCAATGACGATGGTGTCCCCATCCTTGAATTTCCGCATATGGAGCTGGCACGTAGTGATGCTTTCATCCGGCCCGTGTGCCCGGCCGTTGATGAACAGGCTGCACATGCCGCAGATCCCTTCCCGGCAATCATGATCGAAAGCCACCGGTTCAATATTCTCGCGAACCAGCTGTTCATTCAGAACATCCAGCATCTCCAGGAAGGAACTGTCGGGTGATATCTTTTTGAGGGAGTAGGTTTCAAATCGTCCTTTAGCCTTGCGGTTCTCCTGCCGCCATACTTTTAGTGTCAGATCCATGGCTTATTGTTTATAGTTCCTGGTTTTAACTTCAATGAATTCATAATCAAGCGGTTCCTTGTGAATCTCGGCTACCTTGTCAGGTCCCTTGTACTCCCAGGCTCCTACGTACTTGAATTCTTCATCGTTCCGTTTAGCTTCGCCGTCCGACATCTGGTGCTCTTCGCGGAAATGCCCGCCGCAGGATTCTTCCCGAACAAGTGCATCCCGGGCGATCAGCTCGCCGAGCTCCAGAAAATCGGCCACACGTGAAGCTTTCTCGAGTTCCACATTCATGGCGTCGGCACGGCCGGGAACCTTGACGTCCTTCCAGAAAGTCTCCCTGACTTCCGCAACCTTTCTGATGCCTTTTTCCAGATCCTCTTTTTTCCGTCCCATCCCGACATTTTCCCACATTACCTGACCTAGGTCTTTATGGAGCGAATCAACGGTCCTTTTTCCTTTGATACTCAACAACTTATCAATTCCGGCGCGGACTCCCTCCAGGGTTTCCCTGAATTCCGGCCTGGCAGCCGGATCCATGCGCGGAACCGTGAGCTGCGTGGCCAGGAAGTTCTGGATGGTATAGGGGAGAACGAAATAGCCGTCGGCCAGCCCCTGCATCAGAGCCGAGGCACCCAGGCGGTTGGCCCCGTGATCGGAGAAATTGGCTTCGCCGATGGCAAACAGGCCGGGTATGGTGGTTTG
>Ga0163210_1001049_pt1 | contig 11887 bp, 11 predicted proteins | sample Kivu_220m_FD_113536 | JGI IMG/M metagenome (GOLD analysis project Ga0163210, IMG submission 113536) | Freshwater microbial communities from Lake Kivu, Western Province, Rwanda to study Microbial Dark Matter (Phase II) - Kivu_220m | ecosystem: Environmental > Aquatic > Freshwater > Lake ... | reverse complement strand
GTGCCCGAACGCGGCCGAGACGTTCAACCAGTTCGAAGACACCGACGGCTGCCCCGACGCGGGCCAGCTCCAGCTGCCGTTGGCCTACATCAACTTCAAGTACAACACGGCGGAGATCTCGGGCGCGGACCCGATCCCGGTGCTGGACGAGGTTGCGCGGCTGATGAAGCAGAATCCGAACATGCAGGTGAAGATCCTGGGTCACACCGACAGCCGCGGCGCGGACGCCTACAACATGAACCTCTCCTTGCGGCGGGCGGAGGCGGTGCGTGACTGGCTGGTGAAGCGCGGCATCGACGCGAGCCGGTTCCAGGTCGAGGGCAAGGGTGAGGCCGAGCCGCTCGACACGAACGACACCGAGCTCGGAATGGCGCGCAACCGCCGGATCGAATTCAAGGTGCTGCAGCAGTAGCGGCAGCCCCGGGTTTCCGGCGGTCGCGCGACGGCCGCGCGGGAACCGCTCGAGATCGGATCGTACCTCCTGAAAGAAACGGGGGGTGGGCGCTCGGCCGAGCGCCCATCCCCCCTTCTGCTATACTCCCTCCCATGATCGACGGGTCCGATGAGCTCCCCCCTGACAGGGAGGCCCCGGAGCTTGCCTGGGCGGATCTCTGTTCCGTCTACCGGGCGCCGGATGAGTCGTCGGCGATCCACGTGACCGCGATGCTGCGGTCGGCGGGAATCACGGCCCGCATCCGCTCGGCCCAGATCCCGGCGTTCGACGGGGCATTCGCCATGGCGGTCGGGTACTGGGGCACCGTGATGGTGCCACGCGAGGAGTATCTCCGCGCGCGGGAGCTGGTGGAGCTGTTCGTGGGCGAGGCGGAGCGCGGCGGGCCCGAGCTACGTTGGCCGCCGCCGGAGATGGGCGCCTCAGGTCCCCGGGAAGCGGGGGGCGATTAGACCTCGACAGCGACGCATCTCGCGCGGCATACTTGCCTGTCTGTGGCATACGTTTCTCCTTCGGGGCCGGGTGAAAGTCCCGACCGGCGGTGAGAGCCCGCGAGCCTGGGAATGCGTTTCCGGGCGGATTCCGTGAAATCCGGAAGCCGACAGTAAGAGTCTGGAAGGGAGAAGGAGAAGGGTGCGGGGAGCGGGTGTGCCCGGTCGGGCCACCAGCGCCGCCGCGTCTCCTAACCGGCCCCGAGCGCGGGGCCTTTTCTCTTGGGGCCGGGTTGGGGACCGTGGACGGCGAGACGGAGACGGATCGGGAAGCGGGGCGTGCGCTCCAGGACGCGCGCTGGATGCGGCTCGCGCTCGCCTTGGCGGGCCTGGGACGCGGCCGCACCCACCCGAACCCGCGCGTGGGCGCGGTGGCGGTGCACGACGGCCGCCTGGTCGGCGTCGGCGCGCACCTCGAGTTCGGCGGGCCGCATGCGGAGGGGGTGCTGCTCGCCACGGCGCCGGCCGATACGCTGCGGGGCGCCACCGTCTACGTGAACCTGGAGCCCTGCGTGCATCACGGGAAGACGCCGCCCTGCTTGCCGACGCTGGTGCATGCGGGCGTGGCGCGGGTCGTGGCGTCGATCGAGGACCCGGATCCCCGCGTGCGGGGCCGCGGTTTCGCGGGCCTGCGCGAGGCGGGGATCGCCGTCGCGACCGGGATGCTGGCGCGGGCCGCGCGTCGCCTGAACGCGCCCTTCCTGAGCTGGCAGGCGCGGCGTCGGGCCTGGGTGCTGCTCAAGCTCGCGACGACGCTGGATGGCCGCATCGCCGCCGCCGATGGCAGCAGCCGCTGGATCAGCAGCCCGGCGGCCCGCGAGCACGTCCATCGCTGGCGCGCCGGGGCGGACGCGATCCTCGTCGGACGCGGCACCTGGGTCGCCGACCTGCCGCGGCTCACGGCGCGGCCCGCGCGGGACCCCCGGGCACGGCTGCGCGCGCGCGTCGGCGATGCCCGCGGCTGGCCGCCGCAGCCGGCGCGCATCGTCCTCGACAGCCGCTGCAGGACGGCGGAGAGCGACGTTCTGCTGCGACACCTCTCCGGGAGTCCCGGCGGGCCCTGGATCTTCGCGTGCGGCCGCCACGCGCCGGAGGCGCACCGGAAGCGTCTGGAGGCCACAGGAGCGTGTTGCTGGGTCCTGCCCGAGCCGGGGGCAGGGGCAGGGGTCGATCTTGCTGCCTTGATGACGCGCCTCGGCGAGGAGGGGCGCCTGGAGGTCTTCGTCGAAGGCGGCGGGTCGGTGGCGACGGGTCTGATCCGGGCCGGTCTGGTCGACGAGCTGCGCCTCATCGTGGCGCCGGCGCTGCTGGGGGGAGAGCGGGTCTGGCTGCGCGATCTGGGCATCACCTCGATCCACGGGAAGCTGGGGTGGGGCCGGCTGCGGACGCGGCAGCTCGGTCCCGATCTGCTGCTCTCGGGCCTCAGCCCGGCGGCGGAGGCGCTGGTGGACGGCCGGGCCCGGGCGGCCGAGGAGTCACCGTGTTCACCGGCCTGATCGCCGAGCTCGGGACCCTGCACGGGGCGGAGCGGTTTGCCGGGGGGCGCCGTTTCTGGATCGTGGCGCCGGGCATCGCGGGCGAGCTCCAGCCGGGCGAATCAATCGCCTGCGATGGCGTCTGCCTGACGGTCGAGGCGATCGACCGGGCGCGGCGCGCCTTCCGCGTCGCGGCGGTGACGGCCACGTTGCGCCACACGACGGCGGGCGCCTGGCGGTCGGGGCGCCGCGTGCATCTGGAGCGCGCCCTCGCGCTGGGCGACCGCCTCGGGGGCCACTGGGTGCAGGGCCACGTCGACGGCATGGCGCGGGTCGCGCGTGCCGGCCGCGGGGCGGGCGGCGTCGAGCTCTGGCTCAGCCTCCCGGCGGCCCTGCGGCGCTACATCGTGCCGCGGGGATCCCTGGCCGTCGACGGCGTGAGCCTGACCGTGGCGGCGCGGCGCGGGCCGCTCTGCGGCGTCGCGCTCGTGCCGGAGACCCTGGCCCGCACCCGGCTCGGCCGCTGCCGGCCGGGGGATCGGGTCAACCTGGAGGTCGACCCGCTGGCCCGCATGGCGGAATCGATCCTGGCCGATCGAGGTCGGCGGGCGCGGCCGGAGGACGGAGGATGACAGCGTGACCGATCGCAGCCGGTTCCATCGCGTCGAGGCGGCGCTGGAGGCAATCCGCGAGGGTCGTCTGGTGGTGGTCGTGGACGACGCCGATCGCGAGAACGAAGGGGACCTGATCGGGGCCGCGGCCAAGGTGACCCCGGAGATGATCAACTTCATGGCGAAGGAAGGGCGCGGTCTCGTCTGTGTCTCGCTGGAAGAGGAGCGCCTGATCGGGCTCGACCTGCCGCCGATGGTGGCGCGGAACACGGCGAAGATGCAGACCGCCTTCACGGTCTCGATCGACGCGGTGCACGGGACGACGACCGGCATATCGGCGCACGATCGGGCGCGCACGGTCCAGGCGCTGATCGATCCGGCGACGCGGCCGGAGGAGCTGGCGCGCCCGGGCCACATCTTCCCGCTGCGCGCGGCCCCGGGGGGCGTGCTGCGCCGCGCCGGGCACACCGAGGCGAGCGTGGACCTGGCGCGCCTGGCGGGGCTCTACCCCGCGGGTCTCCTCTGCGAGGTGATGGCCGAGGACGGCTCGATGGCCCGCCTGCACGAGCTGCACGCTCTCGCCGAGCGCTTCCGCCTCCCGTTGGTCTCGGTGGCGGAGCTGATCGCCTACCGGCGGCGCCACGAGACGCTGATCCGCGAGATCGCGCAAGCGAACTTCCCGACCGCCTTCGGCATGTTCCGCTTGCGGACCTACGAGAGCCTGATCGACGGCGCGCACCACCTGGCGCTGGTGCGGGGCGCCATCGCGCCGGATCGGCCGGTGCTGGTGCGCGTGCACTCTGAGTGCTTGACCGGCGATGCGCTCTTCAGCCTGCGCTGCGACTGCGGCCGCCAGCTGCGCGCCGCGATGGAGCGGATCGCGGTCGAGGGCGGCGTCGTGCTCTACATGCGCCAGGAGGGCCGCGGCATCGGGCTCGCGAACAAGATGCGGGCCTACGCGCTGCAGGACGAGGGGCTCGACACGGTCGAGGCGAACCTGCGCCTCGGCTTCCAGCCCGACGAACGCGACTACGGCGTCGGCGCCCAGATCCTGACCGATCTGGGGTGCCGCCGGATCCGTCTGCTGACGAACAACCCGGCGAAGCGCGTCGGGCTCGAGGGGCACGGCCTGACGATCGTCGAGCGCGTCCCGCTGCTGACCGAGCCGACGCCGTTCAACCAGGACTATCTCCGCACGAAACAGGAGAAGATGGGCCACTGCCTCGAGTCCTACTCGCCCGGTGGCCCGGTCGCCAACGCCTGAGGGGCGTAGCAGAGGAGGGGATGACGTGGTTCACGAGTACTTGCCGCCGCTGGACGCGCACGGCCTGCGCGTCTGCCTGGTCGCCAGCCGCTACGGGCGCGCGGTGACCGATCGTCTGGTGGGAAGCGCGGTGCAGTGCCTGGAGCAGCACGGCTGCGCCGGCGAAGCGATCGACCTGGTCTGGGTGCCGGGCTCCTTCGAGCTGCCCCTGGTGGCACGCCAGCGCGCCGCGAGCGGGGCCTACGACCTGGTCCTGGTCCTGGGCTGCATCGTGCGCGGCGAGACGACCCACTTCGAGTACATCGCGAAGGAAGTCTCGCGCGGGGTGGCGCAGGTCGGCTGGGAGACGGGCGTGCCCGCGATCTTCGGCGTGATCACCGCCGAGTCGATGGACCAGGCGCTCGAGCGCAGCGGCCTCAAGGGCGGCGGGCGCGGTTGGGAGGCGGCACAGGCGGGGATCGAGATGGTCCACCTGCTGCGGCAGAAGGCGAAGCGCCAGGAGACGCGGCGTGGCGCTCGCGCCTGAGCGCCGCGCCGGCCGCGCCAAGGCGCGCGAGCTGGTGATGCGGGTGCTCTACGAGTCAGACCTGACCGGCGACGATCCCCAGGCCGTCCTGGAGCTCGCCTTCGGCCGTTTTCGTTTCACCGAGGCCGGCCGGCAGCACGCCGCGGCGTTGATGGCGGCGTACCGCCGCCACCGCCGCCGCATCGACCGCGTGCTCGGGGAGAAGCTGCGGAACTGGGACCTGGCGCGGGTGGGGGCGATCGAGCGGGCCCTGCTGCGCCTGGGGGCGACCGAGATCCTCTACCTACCGGAGACGCCGGCCCCGGTCGTCCTCAACGAGGTGGTCCGCCTGGCGCACCGCTACCTCGACGATCAGGGCGCGGGGTTCGTCAACGGGGTGCTCGATCCGGTCGCCCGGGACGCGCGCGGCGAGGCCTCGGCCGACGGGGCCGGGCGTGCCTGATCGGGCGCGTGGACGCCCCGGCGGCGCTGTGGTACCTTGACCGGCTGGCGTTTACACGGACAGGGATCGTCTGCGGATGCGTTCATCGACCCACGGGCATTGGAATCGCTACTGGCGGGAACGCCGGGAGATCGCCGAGGTCTACGACAACCAGGACCGCCTCCTGCGGGAGGTGCGGGATCTGCCGCTGGCGGGCCGGAGGGTGCTCGAGGTCGGGGCGGGCAGCGGCCGCGACAGCCTGGAGATCGCGCGCTGGGGCGCCAGCGTGGTCCTGCTCGACTATGCGCTGAGCGCCTTTGACGTGATCCGGCCGCAGGCGCAGGCGGCGCGGGTGTCGGTGCACTGCGTTTGCGGCGACGCGCTGCGCCCGCCATTCCGGGAGGGGACCTTCGCGCTCGTGTTCCACCAGGGCTTGCTTGAGCACTTCCGCGATCCGCGGCCCCTCCTCGCCCAGAACCGCTATCTGACTGCCCCCGGGGGGCATTGCCTGATCGACGTCCCGCAGCGCTACCACCCCTACACCCTGGCGAAGCACATCATGATCGCGCTCAACCGATGGTTCGCTGGCTGGGAGACGGAATTCTCACCGGGCCAGCTCCGGCGGCGGCTGGAGGAGGCGGGCTTCGAGGTGGTGCGGACGGGTGGGGACTGGATGGTTCCGGGTTTCCTCTACCGGTCGCTCCGCTACGGGCTGCGGCGTGCCCGGATCGCGCGCCTGCCGCTCTACCCGCGCGAGCCGTGGGGCATCGGAGCCGGGCTGCGGCGCCTGCGCGAGTCGGTACGGCGGACGTCCTGGGGGCCCTGCACCTTTGCCATGGTGAACGTTTTGGCGCGCCGGCCGTTGGAGTAGAAGCGTGGCCGAGAGACCGCTGCACTTCGCGGTGATCAGCTACCGCGACATCCGGCACCCGGAGTTCGGCGGGGCGGAGGTGATCCTCTACGAGATCTTCCGCCGCCTGGTGCGCCAGGGCCACCGCGTCAGCTTCATCACCGGCCACTGGCCCGGGGCGCCGCGGGAGGAGACGATCGAGGGCCTCGAGATCCATCGCACGGGAAGCGCCTACACGTTCAACCTGCGCGCCCCCTTCGCGCTCTCGCGGCTGATGGCGCGCGAGGCGATCGATCTGGTCGTCGAGGACGTGAACAAGATCCCCTTCTTCACCCCCTTCTGGCAGCGCCGCGCGCCGGTGCTGGCGGTCGTGCCGCACCTCTTCGGCACGACCGTCTTCCAGCAGGCCCCCTTTCCGCTGGCGCTCTACGTCTACGCCTACGAGCGCTTCATCCCCTGCGTTTACCGGACGTGCCGCTTCTCGGTCCTCTCCGACTCGACGCGCGACGACCTGGTGCGCCGGGGCCTGCCGCGCGAGCGGCTGCACCTGATCCGCGCCGGGATCGACCACGATTACTACCGGCTGGAAGCGCCGCGGGAGCGCCCCCCCGGACCGGTCATCCTGTATCTGGGGCGGGTCAAGAAGTACAAGCGGATCGATCTCGTGATCCAGGCGATGCCCGCGATCCTGGCCCGGGTGCCGGAGGCTGAGTACTGGGTGGTAGGGGACGGGGACTACCGGCCCGCCCTCGAGGCCCAGGTCGCCCGGCTGGGAGTCAAGGACCACGTCCGCTTTCTCGGGTTCCAGGCGGGGGCGGAGAAACGCGCGACGTTGAACCGCACCCGGGTTCTGGTCTACACCTCTCCCAAGGAAGGGTGGGGGCTGTCGGTGATCGAGGCGAACGCCCTCGGCATCCCCTGCGTGGCGAGCCGCTCGCCCGGGTTGCGCGAGTCGGTGCGCGACGGCGAGACCGGGTTCCTGGTCGAGCACGGGGACGTGGCGGCGCTGGGCGCCGCGATCCTCCGCCTGCTCGAGGACGAGGCGCTCTGGTGGCGCATGGGACGCGCCGCGGTCGACTGGGCGAACGCGTACCACTGGGACCGTTCGACGCGCGAGACGCTGGAGCTGGCGCGCACGATCCTGGCAGAGCGGAAGGGACGATGATGAAGCACTGGGTGGAGAAACTGCGCGACCCCTTCGTGCTGGGCGGGCTGGCGGCCTTCCTGGTGAGCCAGATCTTCTACCTGCTCACCCTCACGCTCTCCTGCCCCTTCTGGGACAGCGGCGAGTTCATCGCCACCTCCTACGTGCTCGGGATCCCGCATCCGCCCGGCACGCCGCTCTATGTGCTGATCGGGCGGCTCTTCTCCTTCCTGCCGATCGGGCAGATCGCGACCCGGATCAACTACATGTCGGCGCTCGCCTCGAGCCTGGCGGTGCTCTTCACCTACATCGTGATCGTGCAGCTGGCGCGCCGGCTGTGGCAGGGGGCCGGGACCTGGCTCGACCGGTGGATCACCGTCTTGGGGGCCTTGACCGGGGCGCTCTTCCTCGCCTTCTCCCGCACCTTCTGGGACAACGCGATCGAGGCGGAGGTCTACGCGCTCTCCTCGCTGGTGATGATCCTGGCGGTCTGGCTCGCGCTCAAGTGGGAGGAATCCGGCGGCGAGACGGGGCCACGGGACAACAACCTGCTGCTCCTGATCGTCTACCTGCTCTTCGTCGCCGTCGGCATCCACATGGGGACGCTGCTGGTCGCGCCGGCGATCTTCCTCTTCGTGCTCCTGGTCGCCGCCCGGACCGTGCTGCACAGCGACGTGCTGCTGACGCTCTTCTGGGCCGCCGGCGCCGTGGTCTTCTTTATCGTCCTGGAAGCGCTGCAGATGCCGGAGGGCCTGGCGCTGGCGCTGGCGACGCTCGGCTTCGCCGCGCTCGTCGCCTGGAAGTGGGCCCGGCTGGGCCGGCGCAACCTCGCCTTCTGGTCGATCCTGCTCGCGCTCGTGGGACTGACGGTGCAGCTCTTCCTGATCGTGCGCGCCCAGCACAATCCCCCGATCAACGAGGCCGACCCGAACAACTGGCAGGCGTTCTGGCTGGTGCTCTCGCGCGACCAGTACAAGCCGCCGAATCCGTTCCTCACCCGTCAGGCGGAGTGGTCGATCCAGTTCACCCGGCACTTCTGGGACTACTGGCGCGACCAGTACGATCTCGGGGTGCGGCCCGCCTGGTTCGCCATGCTGCTGCCGTTCGCGATCGGGGCGGTCGGTGCGGTGGCGCAGGCGCTGCGCGACCGCAAGCGCTTCCTCCTGATGCTCGCGTTGGTCTTTTTCACCACGGTCTTCCTCGTCTTCTACCTGAACTTCAAGGCGGAGGAGGTGCGGGCGCGCGACTACTTCTTCGTCGCCGGGTTCCACTTCTTCACCCTCTGGATCGGGCTGGGGGCGATCGCGATCGCGCGCTGGCTGCGCGGCGAGCCGCGCCTGGTCGAGGGGACGCGACGCGAGACGTCGGGCACGCTCGTCTTCGGACTGGGCACGGCGGCGATCCTGCTCGCGCTCGCCTTCTTCCCGCCCTTCGTGCATCGGCCGGGGCAGCCCAGCCGCTGGTACCTGCATGACCGGACCGGTTTCCTGGTGGCGCGCGACTACGCCTACAACATGCTCGAGCCGCTGGAGCCAAACGCGATCATCTTCACCAACGGCGACAACGACACCTTCCCGCTCTGGTACCTGCAGGAGGTGGAGAAGGTCCGCCGGGACGTCCGCGTGGTGAACCTGAGCCTGCTCAACACGCAGTGGTACATCCGCCAGATCCGCGACGAGGCGCCGAAGGTGCGCGTCAGCCTGACCGAGAAGGAGATCGACGACCTGCGCGGTGTGCTGCTGCCCGACGGGCGGGTGATCCTGGTCAAGGACGTGATGGTGCGGCAGATCCTGGAGGACAACCCGGACCGGCCGATCTACCTGGCGGTCACCGTGCCCGACGAGATGCAGCTGGAGAAGCGCCTGGTGATGGAGGGCCTCGTCTTCCGCATCACGCCGGAGGAGGGCGAGCCGGAGCGGATGGACCTGCCGAAGACCTGGGCCAACCTGACCCAGCGCTACAAGTACGGCGGCCTGCTGGATGCCCAGGGCCGCTACGACACCCGCGTCTACAAGGACGAGAATGCCAACCGGCTGGTCCAGAACTATGTCTCGGCCTACGTGCGGGTGGCGCACGAGGCGCTGCGCCAGAACAACGAGACGCTCGCGCTGGAGGCGCTGGATCGCGCGCGCACCATCAACCCCGACTTCCCCGGCGTCTCCTACACGATGGGCTACCTCTGGCTGCAGTCGAAGGCGTACGCCAAGGCGGAGGCCGCCTTCCGCGAGCTGATCGAGGGCGGGGACCACTCGACCGAGGCGTATCGCCTGCTGGGGGCGAGCCTGACGGCGCAGGAGAAGCACGCCGAGGCGGAGCTCCTTTACCGCGAGATGGTGCGCGAGAACCCGGAGGACTTCGATGCCTACCGGGTGCTCTTCACGCAGCTCTGGGAGACGAACCAGAAGACCGAGGCCGTCGGCCTGATCCGGGAGTGGCTGCGGCGCCACCCGGACGACACCGCCACCCGGCAGGCGCTCGAAGAGCTGGAGCGCGAGCCGGGGGGCGCGCCCGCGCCGGCCGCGGGCGCCGGGGGACGCTGAGATGCGGTTGGCCCTGGTGACCGGCGTGGCGGGCTTCATCGGCTCGCACCTGGCGGAGCGCCTGCTCGCCGAGGGCTGGGCGGTGCGCGGGATCGAGAACTTCGATCCCTACTACGAGCGCGCCTTCAAGGAGCGCAACCTGGCCGGGCTGCGCGATCGTCCGGGCTTCGAGCTGGTGACCGCGGACCTGGGGACCGCGCCGCTCGAGGCGCTGGTGGAGGGCGTCGACTGCGTCTTCCACCTCGCGGCGCGCCCCGGCGTGCGGGCGAGCTGGGGCGAGGCGTTCGCCGACTACGCCCGGATCAACGTGCTCGCCACCCAACGGCTGCTGGAGGCGGTGCGGGCCCGCCCGGTGCGCCGGCTGGTCTATGCCTCCAGCTCCTCGGTCTACGGCGAGGCCCCGGCCGAGGACCGCGCCACTCCGGAGGATGCGCCCTGCCGCCCGATCTCTCCCTACGGGGTCTCGAAACTGGCGGCGGAGGCGATGGTTCGTGCGTATCATGCCTCCGGCGGCGTCCCGGCGGTCGCGCTGCGCTATTTCACGGTCTACGGACCGCGCCAGCGTCCCGACATGGCGTTCCATCGGTTCCTGCGTGCCTGGCTGACGGGGGGGACGGTGACCGTGCTGGGGGACGGCCGGCAGGTGCGAGACTTCACGTACGTGGACGACGCGGTCGCGGCGACGGTCGCCGCGGCGCGGGACGGGCGCGACGGGGAGGTGTACAACATCGGCGGGGGCTGCCCGGCGACCCTCACGCAGGTCTTCGAGATCCTGCGCGCGCGGTTGGGCCCGCCGGCGCGGCTGGAGCAGCGGCCGGTCTTTCCGGGGGACCCGCGCGCCACCCGCGCCGACACGCGGCGCGCGCAGGCGGAGCTCGGCTTCCGGCCGGCGACCGATCTGGACGAGGGCCTGGCGCGGATGACGGCCTGGATGCGGGCGCACCTGGCGGAGACGCCGACGGCGGGGGTGAGGGATGGACGAGGTTGAGATCTCGATCCTGATCCCGGTCTACGACGAGGCCGGCAACGTCGGACCGCTCCACCAGAGCGTCAGCGAGGTGATGGAGACGCTGGGGCGCTCCTACGAGATGCTCTTCGTCGATGACGGCTCGCAGGACGGCACGCTGGAGCAGCTGACGGCGATCGCGGGCCGGGACCCGCGGGTGCGTTTGATCAGCTTCCGGCGCAATTTCGGCAAGGCCGCGGCGCTCGCCGTCGGCTTCCGCGAGGTGCGGGGCGCGGCGGTGGTCACGCTCGACGGCGACTTGCAGGACGATCCGGCGGAGATCCCCGGGATGCTGGCGGCGCTGGAGGGCGGCTACGACCTCGTCTCCGGCTGGAAGCGCCGGCGGCATGATCCGTTCAGCAAGACGTGGCCCTCGCGGGTCTGGAACTGGATGACCGCGCGCGCCACCGGCATCCCGCTCCACGACTTCAACTGCGGTCTGAAGGCGTACCGGCGCGAGGTGGTGCGCTCGCTCCGGGTCTACGGCGAGCTGCACCGTTACCTGCCGGTGCTGGCGGACCGCCTCGGCTTCCGCGTCGGCGAGCGCGAGGTGCGGCACCATCCGCGGCGCGCCGGGCGTAGCAAGTACGGTACCGCCCGCTTTCTGAACGGCTTCCTGGACCTGCTGACGGTCGTCTTCCTCGGGTCCTCGGGGCGCAGCCCCTTGCACGTCTTCGGACGCCTGGGCGCGATCTTCCTCGGGATCGGGTTGGCGCTGAATGTCTACATGGCCGGGGTCTGGATCGCCGAGGGCCGGCTGCGGGTCCGTCCGCTCTTGCTGGCGGCGGTGATTCTGGTGATCATCGGCATCCAGTTCATCTCGATGGGGCTGCTGGCGGAGATGATCGTCAGCAGCCGCCGCGAGCCGGAGGAGTATCCCGAACGCCGGCGCCTGCCATAGGCGGGCGCGGCGAGGAGGTGCGGTGCGACTTCTCATCACGGGCGGGGCGGGCTTCATCGGATCCCACCTCTGCGATCATTTCCTGGCGCAGGGGGACGAGGTGATCTGCATGGACAACCTGCTCACCGGCAGCGTCAGCAACATCGCGCACATCCGCGACCCGCGGTTTGCCTTCATCGAATATGACGTGACGAACTTCATCTACAT
>Ga0163210_1001048_pt1 | contig 11896 bp, 8 predicted proteins | sample Kivu_220m_FD_113536 | JGI IMG/M metagenome (GOLD analysis project Ga0163210, IMG submission 113536) | Freshwater microbial communities from Lake Kivu, Western Province, Rwanda to study Microbial Dark Matter (Phase II) - Kivu_220m | ecosystem: Environmental > Aquatic > Freshwater > Lake ... | reverse complement strand
GGTGAAATCCACGGAGTGAAATGCCCCGGGATGGGAGGGAAGCAGTCGTGGCAGCAGGGTCATGGGTTGATCAGTCCATTCTTTATGGCATACATCACCAGGTGCGGGGCATTTTTAGTCCCGGTTTTTTCGAAAAGCCTTGCCCGGTGCCCGTCAATGGTCTGCTGGCTCAGCCCGAGCCGTTTTGCGATCTCCGGGTTGGACTCTCCTTTGCAGATCAGCTCAAGGATCTCTTTTTCCCTTGGCGTCAGTTGGATCTCCGGCTGTTTCCGCTGATGGATCATCGGATTCGGCTGGACATTGTTCATGAACTCTTCCGAGAAATAGGGCTCGTCGCAGGCTACGGCCATGATCGCTTTTTCCAGTTCATCCCGGGTGGTCTTTTTCAGCAGGAAACCGGTGGCCCCCACCTCCATCATCTTGTTAAAGTAGCTGATCTCCTCATGCATGGTGAGGGCGATCACCCTGATATGGGGATAGAGGGATAGCACTTTCCGGGTCGCCTCGATGCCGTCCATCTGGGGCATCTTGATATCCATCAGGATCACATCGGCCTCTGTTTTCTTTAGCATCTCCAGGAGTTCGTGGCCGTTGGCAGCTTCCCCCACCACCTTCACCTGGTTGATCTCATTCAGGATCGCGCAGAGCCCTTTCCTGAAGATGACATGATCGTCGGCAATGATGACCTTAATGATATCCATGGTTTTCTATTTTATTCGTTTTTCAGTTTTACGGAGATCGTCATGAACATCCCCTTTCCTTTCGTGGTGTTCAGGTCGCAGCTTCCGTGGATGGTTTTCACCTTATTTAAAATGTTGTACAGCCCTAATCCAGAGCGGCTCTTCATCGCCTCCTCCAGGTCGAATCCCGAACCGTCATCGCGGTAATACAAAATGACCTGGTTGTCGATGCTTTTCAGATCGATCAGGATTTGCTGTGCGTCAGCGTGACGCAATGTATTGTTTATCAGTTCTTTGGTGACCTGGAACAGGATCGACTCCTCGATGCCCCGTTTAAGGATAGTATAGTTTTCCGTCTGCACGGTGATCTCGACCGACCTGGTCTGGTTGATGAACCCGCAGAATTCGTTGATCGCGGCGGCCAGGCCGAAATCCTGGAGCACATTCGGACGGATCCTGTTGGAGATCTCGCGGCTGGTACGGATGGCCATATCCACCAGCTCATTGATCGTATCCACCGTCTCGCCCGTGCCTGTGTTCTTCTGTTCCCTCTTTTTCAGGATATCCGTATAGAGCTTGATCGTGGAGAGGATCGGGCCGAGATCGTCGTGCAGGTCGGCGGCAAACCGTTGCCGCTCGCTCTCCTCGGTGGAGATGATCGCTTTCAGGATGCGCTCTTCGATCTCCTTTCGTTCCGTGATATCCCGGGCAATGCTCAGGATCCGTTTCTCCTGGTTGAATTCAATGACACGGCTTTTCATCTCCACCGGGACGATCTCCCCCTGCTTCGTGACATTCTCCGTTTCATAGCGATACTGCCCGAAGTGTTTGATCATGTCGAGGTTTTTCTGCACATCACCCAAGTACGCTTCCGATTTAAGCTCCCTGAAATGTTTCCCTATCAACTCCTCCCTGGAATATCCAAGCTCGTCGCAGGCTACCTGGTTTACCTCCATGATGAAGCCGTCAAAATCCTCGATGAAGATCTCATCGGAGGAGTTGTTGAAGAAGGTCCGGAACTGCTCTTCCGAACGTTCAAGCGCCTCCTGGGCGGAGCGGAGCTGCTTGTCGGTCTGCTCAATCTGCCGGAGGTATTTGTAGAGGTTCTTTTTGGTAAGCAGGTAGATGAAGACCGAGAAGAGCAGGATCGTGATCACGGCGATGATCACGGCGTTGCGGATGATGCCGGTGGTCAGCTCCCTCGACTCTGCTGCCGGGTCGATGGCCGCGCAGATATAGAGCTTGAATCCGGGGAGATAGGTGAAGGCAACCAGCTCTTCCGGCTTCTCCCCCGTGGAGGCAAGCTTGACCAGTCCTGACTGCTGCCCTTCCACCTGCTGCAGGAGCCCCGGCTGGATTGGACGGCCCTCTGATCCTGGATGGATGATGTTGGTCCCGTTTTCATCAAAGGCAAAGACATACCCGCTCTTGCCTATGGTCACCTGCTTCAGGATCGCCCGCAACTCCGCCAGATCCTTCTCCTGGTCGCCCACATACAACATGCCGATGACCTTCCCTTTGTGATCAATCGGTTCATAGGCAGTGATGTACCAGTCGTTGACCACATAAGCCCTTCCGAAGTAAGTGGAGCCCTTCTCCACGGTTTGTGCCACCTGCGAATCATTCGGGATGAAGGTCCAGAGCGCCCGGTCTCCCCGGTCGTTCAGCACGTTGGTGGCAATCCTGACGAACCCGCTGTCGATCCGCTGGAAGATCGTGACCGTGCTTCCGGTGAGGGAATGGACGTGATCAATGAAGGCGCTGTTTCCGTTGAGGAGGGTTCCGTTGAGGTACCACAGGTGGACCTGTTCGTCAGCGCGTTGATGCGTGATCTGATTGGTCACTTCTTGTTTCGCGGCCCCAAAGGAGATCTCCAGGGGATGCCGGTAAAAAAGTTCGTGGAGGATTTTCAGATCTTTTGATACATTGTCGAACTTCAGCGTTCGTTCCCGTTCAAACATCCTGGAGATCGTATTGACCTCTGTGCGGAGGTCCTTTTCCATGATCTGCTGAATTTCACGTTCCGACAGGCGGATGCTGATCCAGGTCAGGAGGGAGACGGCGATGATGATGCCTAATAAAATGGGGGAGAAGAGTTTCAGTTTGACCAACAATTCCAGAAAGCGGTTGCGCATGAAGATCCTTTTTGCAAAGGTATGGAAAGTTCGTATTTTTGCTTCCAAATCCATCCGGTTATGATCAACGAACAACTCCTGAACCCCCGCAGCATTGTTGTAGTGGGAGGTTCAAACGATGTGCAGAAGCCCGGAGGCGCCGTCCTGCGCAACCTGATTGAGACGGGATACAGCGGTGATCTCTATGTGACAAATCTGAAAGAGACAGAAGTTCAGGGAATTACAAGTTTTCGTGACCCATCCGAACTTCCTGAGGTGGATCTGGCCATCATTGCCATTGCGGCTAAATTTGTGCCTGAGACGGTGGAACTGCTTGCTGAGCGGAAAAAGACACGGGCGTTCATTGTTCTCTCGGCCGGGTTCAGCGAAGAGAGTGCGGCAGGCAAAGCGCTGGAAGAGAAGCTGGTCGCCATTGTCAACCGGGTGGACGGGGCGCTGGTCGGACCGAATTGTATCGGGGTGCTGACTCCCGCGTATGCCGGGGTTTTCACCAAGCCGATCCCCGTGCTGGATCCTCACGGATGCGATTTCATCTCGGGGTCGGGAGCCACGGCCTGTTTCATCATGGAAGCGGGCATCCCCGTCGGGCTGACCTTTTCCCGCGTTTTCTCGGTGGGCAACAGCGCGCAGATGGGGGTGGAGGAGATCCTTCAGTACATGGACGAGACCTTTGATCCACAACGAAGCACCCGCACCAAGCTGCTCTACATGGAGACCATCTCCAAACCCGGATTGCTCCTCAAACACGCCTCCTCCCTTATCAGGAAAGGATGCCGGATTGCCGCAATCAAAGCGGGCGCTTCAGAGGAGGGCAGCCGGGCCGCCTCTTCCCACACCGGAGCCCTGGCCACACCTGACGTGGCGGTGGAGGCCCTGTTCCGGAAAGCGGGCATCGTGCGTTGTCACGGCCGGGATGAGCTGATCAATGTGGCTTCCATTTTTCAGTATCCTCCGCTGCAGGGGAAAAACATGGCGATCATCACCCATGCGGGAGGTCCGGCGGTGATGCTCACCGATGCCCTTTCAAAAGGTGGGATGGCGGTTCCGAAGATCGAAGGGGAGGCGGCAGACCAACTGTTGCAGGAGCTCTATCCCGGTTCCTCCGTAGCCAACCCGATCGACTTCCTGGCCACGGGAAATGCCGACCAATTAGGCAAGATCATCGACTGCGTGGAAGAGCGGCTTGACCTCATCGACGGTATGGCCGTGATCTTTGGTACGCCCGGGCTATCCCGCGTGTTCAAAGAATATCGTGTACTGGATGAGAAGGTGAAGCAATGCAAAAAACCGATCTTCCCGATTTTGCCTTCGGTGCTGACAGCCGAAGAGGAGATCGATGAATTTATCAGCAAAGGCCATCCCTATTTTCCCAAGGAGGTGCTGTTCGGCAATGCCCTTGCGGCTGTCTACCATACGCCTTCCCCTGCGCAACCTGACCGGCCACTCCCGGAGGTGAATACCAGGGCCATCCGGAAGATCATTGAACATGCAAAGCCGGGATACCTCTCGCCGGGAGAGATCCGCGCCTTGTTAAATGCCTGCGGGATCCCCAGGGCTGGCGAAGCGGTGGCCGGTACGGATGATGAGGCGAAAGAGGCGGCTGAGGCCCTTGGGTACCCTCTCGTGATGAAGGTGGTAGGCCCGGTGCATAAGTCGGATGTCGGGGGAGTAGTGTTGAATGTCATGAGCGGGGAGGAGATGGTGATCGAATTCCACCGGATGATGCAGATCCCCGATACAACAGGCATCCTGATGCAGCCAATGCTTTCAGGGACGGAACTTTTTCTTGGGGCCAATTTCGAGCCGGGATACGGGCACCTGATCCTCTGCGGGTTGGGAGGGATCTTTGTGGAGGTGCTGAAAGACACGGCGGCAGGGCTCTCTCCTCTCGATACGGAAGAGGCGTTGCGGATGATCCGGAGCCTGAAGAGTTACCGGATCATCCAGGGGATCCGCGGACGGGAGGGGGTCAACGAAGAGAAATTTGCCGGGATCATGCTGAAACTTTCCGCCCTGCTGCAGGCCGCTCCCGAGATCAGGGAGCTGGATTTCAATCCGCTGCTTGGCAAAGGCGATTCCATCACCGTGGTAGATGCCCGCATCAGGATATAATTTCCGATTTTACAGGCTGAATCCCAGTTGATTCAGGAAATGCAGGAGGATGGAGGGCTTCATCAGGATGGTGAAGAGCAGTCCGAATACGGCTCCCCAGAAATGGGCATCGTGGCCGATGTTGTCCTTGGCCCTCCTGCTCATCCAGTATTCATAGCCAAGATAGAAGAACCCGAACAGTACGGCGGGGATGCCGACCGGGATGAAAAAGAGGTAGATCTTTTCGAGGGGAGCGATCAGGATGCTGGCGAAAAGTACTGCCGAAACAGCTCCCGAGGCGCCTACCGAGTTGTAAAAGACATCGTTCTTATGCTTCCCGAAAGCGGGAATGACCGATAACAATAGCGCTCCCACGGAGAGCAGGAGGTAATAGAGAATGTACTTGGTGTTGAACATCGCCCGGTAGGCCATCTCAACCAACCGTCCGAATGAGTAGAAGACGAACATGTTGATCAGAAGGTGGACCCATCCGGCATGGAGAAATCCATAGGTGAAAAACCGGTACCACTGATTGCTGTGTTTTACATCATAAGGATTGAACTTCAGCTTGTTGAAAAAGGGTTCGTTGCTGAATCCGATGATGGAAACCAGGACAGTGACGGCAATGATGATGACGGTTATCTCCATAAAATTCATTGGTATTCAGCGCATTATCTCTGGTTTTCCTGTTGCTGGCCCTCTTTGGTATAGTCGATTTCCGATCCCAGCACGCTGTGGGGGATGATATAGACGAGGAAAAGGATCACCGCTGCCACCACAGCCCATCCTTTCTTCTCCCTCTTCCAGATCTGGTAGCCAAGGGCAACCGCCCAAAAGATGAACGCCAGCAGGGATTTGTTGTCGGTGAGGTCATGCCCGAAGGGCCAGCCTGTCCAGTAGGCGTCAAAGGCATATTTTTGCACCACCGGCCCCAGGAACATCCCTCCGATCGTGAGAAAGATGAAGGTCAGCCAGGTATACAGGTAGGTATTCTTCAGTTTGAACAGCACTTCGAAAGCAGTCCTTGTGGAGAAGAGCATGGCAAGGAAGATGGTGATGATGTGGGTGATGAGGATCCCTCTCGGCACAAACCCCTTGTAGCGGATAACCGCCGGTTCTTCATTCAGGAGGTAGCTGTTTCCCCCTTTGCTCAGGGTTACATGGTACATCACTTTGCCGGCCATGGGCTGATGGGGAATGTAACCGGTCAGTTTCTCTCCCTGGCGCACCATGGAGGCGGTGCTCCATTCATCATGGCTTTTATAGCGTTTCAATTTCATCTCTCCCGTCACCTCCCGGTCGGGGATGGTAATCTCCACAGGGGCGTCATCATCGCCGTCGTACGTGCGGATCAGTTTGTACTTGTATGTCGAACCTTCGATGACCACTTTTCCGCGGACTTCATAGGTCGGGCCGGTCGTACGTTGATAGTAGGCTGCTGCCAGTGTGATGACAAAGGCTAACACCCACAAAAGGAAAGATTTCAGTTTTGTGTTCACAGTCGTTAATTAAATAATGCTAAATGGTCTTCAGGGCACAAAGGTAATCATTTCTCTTTTTCCCCTGCCATGATCTCATACATCTTCTGATGGAGATTGGTCCGGATGTCCATCCCGGAGATCTTGTTGTTCGCGGCATCCGGATAAACCCGGTTGGAGAGGAAGACATAGAGGAGATCGTTTTCAGGATCCACCCAGAAATAGGTTCCCGTGAATCCGGAGTGGCCGAAGCTGGAAGATGAGGCTGCTTCGCAGGCCGGCCCGAGCGGATCGTAATCGGGCAACGGTTTGTCGAAGCCCATTCCCCTTCGGTTGTTTTTCCCGGGAAACTGTTTTTTCGTGAACTCCCGGATGGTGGAGGGCAGCAGGTATTGTTTTCCCCCGTACTCACCATAATTGAGCAGCATCTGAAGGAGAACCGCTATGTCAAAGGCATCACTGAACAGCCCTGCATGGCCTGAGATCCCTCCAAGCATGGCGGCTCCGGGGTCATGGACATCGCCCCGGAGAAGCTGCTTGCGGAAGAGGGTGTCGTTTTCTGTCGGCATGATCCGGCTGAGTGGGAAACGGTCCCGGGGGTTGAATCCCATGGTGGTGAGCCCCATCGGGCGGTAGAATGTCTTGTCTAGATAGGCTTCAAAGGTGAGGCCGGTCTTGCGTTCCACGAGTTTCCTCAGCAGGTAGAACCCCAGGTCGCTGTATTTGTAGTTTTTCGAGCTCCTGAGTTTGGAATGGATGATCCATGAAAAGATGCTGTCGCAGTAATCCCTTTTCATGTATAGATGTTCTGCCACCCTTACCGGGTGACCCGGCGAACAGGCCGTGTCGTAGATGTGCAGTTCCTCCAGGCTGTCGCCCATGGTCTGGAGATAAAAGGGGATCCAGGGATGAAGGCCGGCCTGGTGTGCCATCACCTCCCTGATGGTGATCTTTTCTTTGTCGGTGGCCCGGAGTTCAGGAAGATGCAAAGAAAGCGGATCGTCAGGATGGATCACCCCCTCCTCGGTGAGTTTCATGATCGCCAGGGTGGTGGCCAGCACCTTGGTCAGGGAGGCCAGGTCATAAAGGTCTGTTTTGGAAACCGGTGTTTTTTCTTCATAGGTTGGATTTCCGAAAGCCTTGTAATAGAAGATCTTGTCTTTCGTGGCAAACAGGACCTGGCAGCCGGGGTAGGCTGCCGAGTCGATCCCGATGGTGACCATGCTGTCGATGGCCAGCAGCTTGCGGGATGGGATCCCCACCTCCTCGGGCAGGACGAACTCGAGCCTGGATTTGTCGAATTTCACGCCGGTGCCGCAGGCGAACTTCCCGGTGGTGACGGGCAACTGCCCGTTGGCCGCGATCCCCCCGAAGACCAGCTCGGCCGCCACCTCTTCGGCTTCTGGTTGATCCTGGTAGGTGGTGATGATTGCTTCCAGGTCGGCGCTGTTGGTCAGTGACCTGATCAGGTAAGGATTCCCGAAAAGCGCGAGCACGGTTCGTTTCTTGCGGCAGGTCTCGCCGATGAAGTCGAGCACCTGGTCGGGGTTTCCGAAATTTCTGGCCGGGAAGAGGTTGTTGCGGTGCAGCCCGATGAGGATCAGGTTGAAGGGTTGCAGCTGCTCTTCCAGTTTTGCAAACGCTTCCGGAGAGGCTTGTTTTGAGATCTGAAAGTGGGTGACCGGCGCATACCACCCCAGCATCTCCTGGAAGGGAGTGATGCCGGTGTCGCCGATGGAGACCGAGGCGATGTTTCTCCGCTGCAACAGGGTGAGCGGGAGCAGATGATTCTCGTTCTTCACAACGGTGGAGGCCGATTTATAGATCTCCATTGTGAGGCTCGCGGAGGAGGCGGGGTTGAGGTCGGGGAGCAGGTGTTCACAGCTTACCTGTCGCGGGAAATCAAGCCCGGTGTCATATTTGAAGGAGAGCACCTTGAGGCATCTTTCCCGGATGAGATCCCGGGAAAGAACCCCTTCATCCACTGCCTTTCGTATGGAGGAGATGGCGGCCGGGACATCCTGGGGCAGCAGGAGGATATCGTTGCCTGCCAGCAGCGCTTTCACCTCGATCTCTCCGGGAGGGAAGAATTTGGTCACCCCTTTCATGTCGAGGGCATCGGTGATGGCCAGCCCCCGGAAGTTCAGTTTGTCTTTTAAGAGGTCTGGGACGATCCTGGGCGACAGTGTGGCTGCGAGATGGGTTGTGGTGTCGTATGCAGGGATGTAGAGATGGGCCGTCATGATGCAGTTGACCCCCTCCCTGATCGCTTCCCGGAAGGGGAAGAGCTCCACCGAGTCCATCCGCCCGGGCCGGTGGTTGATCACGGGCAGCTCCTTATGGGAGTCAGTGTCGGTGTCACCGTGGCCCGGAAAATGCTTGGCCGTAGCCATCACGCCATGATCCTGCAACCCTTTGATGTACAGGTCCCCTTTCCTGGCCACGGTGGCGGGATCCTCCCCGAACGACCGGAAATTGATCACGGGATTCATCGGATTGTTGTTGACATCCATCACCGGAGCGAGGTTGACCTGGATCCCCATCCTCGTGCACTCCTGCGCAATGGCCATGGCCATCCTGTAAGTCAGCGAGTCGTCGGGAGAAGCTCCCAGCGTCATCTGGTAGGGAAAATCATGAACGCTGTCGAGACGCATCCCCAATCCCCATTCGGCATCAATGGCAATGAGCAATGGGGTGGCAGCTGCCCGCTGCCAGGCATTGGTCAGCTTCGCCTGGGCTACCGGACCGCCCTGAAAAAAACAGACCCCACCGATGTCATACGAACGGATCAGCCCGGTCATGCTGTCGTTGTAAGCCTGGTCACGGTTGGAGTAGGCCCTCACCATCAATAACTGGGCAATCTGCTGATCAAGTGAAAGGGAGCGGTAAACTGAATCCACCCACCGCTCTTTCCTGATCTTGTGATAGTCAACAGAGCCGATAGGGACAACTGAACTGATCTGCAGGTGAATTCCGAACAGCAGCAGGGCAAGTATGGGGAGGATTTTCATCAAAGGAGCGTTGGGCGGTTCCATGCAAAAATAGCGTTTTTAACTATTATCCTTTTTTTTCAACAGCCGGCCGGTCGAAAAAAACAAAAAGTCTACCTTTGGCCCAACCGGTTATCTTTAGATTAAATATATTTGTTAAGATGATACCAATCAGCGACTTAAACAGAATTGCATCCCAGGTGAGGCGCGATATCATCCGGATGGTGCATGGCGCCGCTTCCGGACATCCGGGAGGATCCCTTGGAGCAACGGATTTTCTGGTGGCACTCTATTTCAATGTCATGCGGCCCGATCCCAACAAGTTCTCGATGGACGGGACAAATGAGGATATCTTTTTCCTTTCGAATGGCCATCTCTCCTCGGCCTGGTACAGTGTGCTGGCACGATATGGCTATTTCCCCCTGCATGAACTCGAAACGTTCCGCAAGCTTGACAGCCGGCTTCAGGGACATCCTTCCGTGACGGACAAAACGCCGGGAGTCAGAATGGCTTCCGGTTCCCTGGGACAGGGATTGTCGGTGGCCCTGGGTGCCGCCATCAGTAAAAAACTCAACGGGGACGGGAAGACGGTCTATTGTTTGACGGGAGACGGAGAACTGCAGGAGGGCCAGAACTGGGAAGCGCTGATGTACGGGGCAGCCAAGGGGGTGGATAACATCATTGCCGTAATAGATTACAACAAAAAACAGATCGACGGACCCATCGATGAGGTACTCCCACTGGGTAACCTGAGGGCCAAGCTGGAATCATTCGGCTGGAAGGTGCTGGAGATGAACGGCAACGACATAAAAGATATCCTGGATCATCTGGCCCTTGCGGAAAAGCAGTTGCACCAGGGGATGCCGGTAGGGATCATCATGCACACCAAAATGGGTTTTGGGGTGGATTTCATGGCAGACAACCATGAATGGCATGGGGTTCCTCCGAATGATGAACAGGCGGCAAAAGCGTTGGCGCAATTAGAAGAGACGATGGGGGACTACTAGCTCAAGCGGACAAGCGGACTGGTGAAATAGCGAAATAGCGAAATAGCGAAATAGCGAAAGGCGAAAAGCGAATGGCGAAAAGCATTGTAATGACTGGATTCCTTTTAATGACCTGGCTGGCAGGGTATTCCGGTCCGGTCACCAAGATTCTGTTTGTGCTGGATGCCTCTGAAAGCATGGCTGACCACTGGCAGAGCGATACGAAGTACCGGATCGCCGTGGCTGTCCTGACGGGGATCCTCGACAGCCTGCAGGGGAAAAACGACCTGGAGGTGGGGTTACGGGTTTACGGTCCGAAACGGGAAGAGGGCTCAGGCTGTGAGGCCTCTTACATGATGGTCCCTTTCGGAAAGGACAATTTCGCCTCGATCAGGAGTCTCCTTGGCGGACTGAGTCCATCCGGTACGACGCCGATTGCCTATTCATTGCAACAGACGGCTTCTGATTTTCCGGCGTGCGATGATTGCCGGAACGTGATCATCCTGATCACCGACGGGCTGGAAGCCTGCGGAGGGGATCCCTGCGAGATCTCCAGAACCCTGCAGCAAAAGGGGATCTTCCTCCGGCCGTTCATTGTGGGGATTGGCCTGAACAGGCAGGCCCAGTTCGGGTGCATGGGGAATTATTACAACGCGGCCAACGAGAAAGAGTATGGCCGTGCACTCAAAACCATTGTCGCCACTACGCTGAAAGCTACCACCGCGCAGATCAACCTGCTCGATAAAGAGGGCAATCCGACCCAGACGGATGTTCCGGTGACCCTGTATGATCACGTCACGGGAAGAGCGTTGTATCAGTTCATTCATACCTTGAATGACCAGGGGCTTCCGGATACGATCGACCTGGATCCCCTGATCACATACGACATTGTGGTTCAGACCATTCCCCCGCTGAGGAAAGAGTCGGTGTGGATCGATCCCGGCAAACACCAGGTGATCGATCTGGATGCCTCCCAGGGCTATCTTGAGTTCATTCATTCCGGTGAGGTGGCCATCCCCTGCATCATTCGCCCCGGCGGAAGCGGGGAGGCCATCAATGTCCAGCCAAGCAACCGGATGGAGAAATACCTTGCCGGAATTTATGATGTCACGGTGCTCACCGCGCCCCGGATGAATTTTAACGGGGTGCAGATTGAACCCGATATCATTACGCAACTCAGAATTCCTTCCCCGGGCCGGATCACCATCAGGCAACCGGTGCCGGTGGTGGGCGCTCTGTACATGGTGGCAGGCGGCGAGGGGGACCGGGGTCAGGATCTCATCTGGGTGGATCAGATCCATCCGGATCAGCCGTCAGAAACAAGAGAGCTTCAGCCGGGGGATTATCTCTTCATCTACCGGTTGAAGGCATCCCGGCATCAGAAAGATACAATGGAAAAAAGGTTAACCATAGGAGCAGGCCAGGAGGAGACAAAAGACAAATAGCAAGAGCTAAAAGCCAAAAGCCAAAAGCCAAAAGCCAAAAGCCAAAAGCCAAAAGCCAAAAGCCAAAAGCCAAAAGCCAAAAGCCAAAAGC
>Ga0163210_1001047_pt1 | contig 11900 bp, 15 predicted proteins | sample Kivu_220m_FD_113536 | JGI IMG/M metagenome (GOLD analysis project Ga0163210, IMG submission 113536) | Freshwater microbial communities from Lake Kivu, Western Province, Rwanda to study Microbial Dark Matter (Phase II) - Kivu_220m | ecosystem: Environmental > Aquatic > Freshwater > Lake ... | reverse complement strand
CAATGACCAAATAAAAATGTTTGATTGTGAGAACAACTGTCAATAGTTTATGGCCAAGAAGAAGTTTTACGCGTATAAAATAGATGGCCAGGAAGGAATTGCGAAAAACTGGGATGAGTGTGCCGAAATCGTGGGAGGAGAGTCAGGTGCCAAATACAAAGGATTTGAGACCTATGATGAAGCTGCGGCATGGCTTGCTGCCGGTGCGGATTATTCGGTCAAGCACATCGCGCCCGAGACAGGGATTTATTTTGACGCGGGTACGGGCAAAGGCAATGGCGTCGAAATAAACGTTACCGATAACCGCGGTAGCGGTTTGTTGTGGAAAATCTTACCCGAAAAAAAACTGGACCACAAAGGCCATTTTGCCTTGGGTGGTCGGGTTTCCAATAATTACGGCGAGCTGTTGGCATGTAAATTGGCGCTCGAAATCGCTCTAAAAGACGACGCCCGCAAGATCTTTGGCGACAGCGCGCTGATTCTAGATTATTGGTCCAAAGGCCACATCAAAAAAGAAGTTGATCATGATACGATTGAATTGGCAAAACAAGTGGCGCGTTTGCGCCGCCAATTTGAAGCTGGCGGCGGCCAGCTAATTAAAATTTCCGGTGGTTCAAACCCTGCCGACCTTGGTTTTCACAAAGGATAATTGTGTTTGACATCGAGATGAAAATGGGATAATCTTAAAGCATTCCCAAGCGGTTTGGGACGTTTTTTTGAGGAGGATTTTTTATGGAAGAAATATCAGTTGCCGCGCACGGACTATTTGAAATCGGCGGAATTCTTATCACAAATACAACATTTTGGGTAGTTTTAATAACCATTGGTTTGGCGGCGGGTTTCGTTTCTATTTTTTCCGAAGCCAAAATCGTTCCGGGGAAAACGCAAAACTTTCTGGAATTCATTTTGGAATCCTTTCTCAATTTTTGCGATTCCATCACTGCGTCGCGGCAAAAAACATTGGAAATTTTTCCAATGGCCGCGACTTTCTTTTTGCTGATTTGGTGTTCGAATCTACTGGAATTAGTCCCGGGATTGGGGGTTTTTACGATTCTGCGCTCGCCTAGCTCAGATCTTAATTTCACTTTGGCGCTGGCGATAATTTCTATTATCTACATTAATTATTCAGCCATAAGGAAACTTGGGCTGTTTTCGTATTTAGGCAAGTTTATTAACTTCAAAACCCCAATCCAATTTTTCGTTGGCATATTAGAATTCGTCAGCGAATTTTCCAAAGTGATATCACTGTCAATGCGGTTGTTCGGCAATTTGTTCGCTGGCGAAGTGCTTTTGATCGTTACTTCGTCACTGTTTGCCTATTTAATGCCCTTGCCATTTTTAGCCCTGGAAGTATTGGTTGGATTGATTCAGGCGCTGGTTTTTGCTACTCTAACAGTGGTGTTTTATACTATTGCTACGCTGGAAAGCAACCATGGATAACACGCGCAAAAATCTGATTTACGCCTTGGGCTTGGGAACGCAATTCGGTTTGATGGTGGCGCTAACCTTAGCGGCATTCTTATTAGGAGGTGTTTATCTGGATAAATTTCTAGGCACCAAGCCGGTTTTCATGATCTTGGGAATAATTATGGGGTTTGCCGGCGCGGGAATGGAAGTATGTCATGTGATTCTTCCTTTTTTGGAGAAAAAATCAAAGGTCAAAGATAATAAAAATGATAAATAAAATATTATGGATTTAGAAACAATGAGGCAGTTGGCCGCCGCGGTCGCTATCGGCGCGGGCGCAATCGGGCCGGGAATTGGCGTTGGTCTAATTGGCAAGGGTGCCATGGAAGCCATGGGTCGGAATCCTGAGGCCTCGGGCAAGATTCAGACGAACATGATTTTGGCCATCGTTTTTACGGAAGCAATTGCCATTTATGCCTTAGTCATCGCGTTCATCATCAGATTTGTTTAGTTTTGTGTTCGCACTAAAGACTCAAGGCCGATTTAAGTTATTGTCGCGCTGGTTATAAAATGTAAAATTTAAAAATCAAAATGTAAAATTAAGGTGTTAAAATTTCGCTTCGCTCAATTTTAACATTTTTAACTGTCATTTTTAATTTTGATATTTACATTTTGATTTATTTATGGAGGGTTTGGGTATTGACTGGAAAATTTTACTGGGGCAGGTTATCAATTTTTTGGTTTTGCTGTGGCTGCTTAAAAGGTTTGTTTACAAGCCGTTTTTGAACGTGCTTCAGAAACGGCAGAGTCAGATTGAACAAGGAATTAAAAAATCACGGGAAGCCGAAGAATCTTTGGCAAGAATTCGCGCGCTTACCCAGGAAGTTAAGGCCGCCAGCGAGAAAAAAGCCAAAGAATTGATTCTTGAGGCCGAAAAAAAGGCGCAAGAAAAAACAAAAGCAGTTATGACTGCTGCGGAGGAAGAAAAAAAGCGGCTTGTTGAAAGTACCCGCGCCGCGATGGAAAAAGAACTTGTCGCCAGCCGCGACCAGCGGCAAAAAGAAACAGTTGATTTGGCGTTGGCCGTGTCGGGCAAGTTTTTGGGGCAAAAAATGGACAAAGAGCAGGATAAAAAAATAATCGAGAAATTGGTTTCATCAATATGAACAGCAAGCAAGCGATAAAAATCTGGAACCAGGTGCTAGTCGGGGCATGCGAAGGGAAAACTGCTGCTGAGCAGAAAAAAATCGTTAATCGCTTGGAAGCAATTTTGCGCCAAAAGAAAAAAGAATATTTATTGCCAAAAATCGTGGACAAGGCCTTTGCGGTCATTGAAAACCGTGCGAAATTAGAAATCACTTTGGCGCGCCATCAGTCGCCCGAATTGGTTGAAAAACTGAAGAAAAAAATCGCCGCGCGGATCGAAGGCGGTCGTCAAGTCAACTTAGCGATCGATCCGGAAATTATCGGCGGATTCACGGCAAAAAGCAGCCAATATTTTTTAGACGCGTCGGTCAGGGGGTATTTGAAGCGATTGGAGAAAACCTACCAACAATAAAAACGATAATTTATAATTTTTAATTTATAAACAATTTTTAATGTTTTAATTTTTAAAAATTAAAAATTTCAAATTAAAAATTTCTGCAAAGTTATGGATAAAATCGAACAATTCAAGCGGCAGTTGGATCAAACCGAGTTGTCGCCAAAACTTGAAGAAATCGGTAATGTCGTTGAAGTTGGCGATGGGGTTGTGAAGGTTTCGGGGTTGCACAACGTTGGGAATTTTGAATTAGTGGAATTTGAACGAACCAAAATTTTCGGCTTGGCGCTCAATCTTGAAGAATATGAAACCGGTGTCATCATCTTGGGCAACAGTAGCGCGATAAAAGAAGGTGATGTGGCCAAACGCACCCAAAAAACAATCTCAGTACCAGTGGGGCCAGAACTCATTGGTCGCGTGGTTGATCCTTTGGGTCGGCCGATTGATGGAAAGGGTTCGGTCAACGCTAAAAAAACTTATTCAATTGAACGTTCTGCGCCCGGCGTTATTGATCGCCAGCCGGTGGTTAAGCCATTGCATACCGGAATTTTGGCAATTGATGCGCTAACTCCCATTGGCCGCGGCCAGCGCGAATTGATTTTGGGCGACCGCGGCTTGGGCAAAACCGCCATCGCGGTGGACATGATTTTAAACCAGAAAACCGAGAAAAACCGGCCAATTTGCGTTTATGTCGCCTGCGGCCAGAAAAAATCAAAAATTAAACGGTTGGTAAAAACGCTTGAAGGAGCCGGTGCAATGGAATACACCATTGTGGTGGCCGCGTTCGCCGATGATCCAGCCAGCTTGTTATATTTGGCGCCCTATGCCGGTTGTGCCATGGGTGAGTGGTTCCGCGACAATGGCCAAGATGCGGTGGCGGTTTACGACGATTTGACCAAGCAGGCCTGGGCGTGGCGCGAAATTTCATTAGTTTTACGCCGACCGCCGGGCCGGGAGGCCTATCCGGGAGATATTTTTTATTTGCATTCGCGCTTGTTGGAGCGTGCGGCATGCCTTTCGGCGGCCAAAGGTGGCGGATCGCTTACAGCTTTGCCAATCGTGGAAACGCAGGCCGGCGACATCTCTGGCTATATTCCAACCAACGTGATTTCAATTACCGACGGCCAGATATTTTTGAATCCAGCCCTATTCTACAAAGGACAGCGGCCGGCGGTTGACGTTGGAACTTCGGTTTCCCGCGTGGGGTCAAAAGCCCAATTGCCGGCGATGAAAAAAGTTGCCGGCACATTGAAACTTGATTTGGCGCAATTCCAGGAACTGGAAAGGTTTTCGGAATTTACCGAAGAATTAGACCCGCAAACGCGGCAGTTGCTTGAACGCGGTAAACGGATGCGCGAACTGTTAAAACAATTTGATTTGCGGCCATTATCGTTTGAAAAAGAAACAGTTGTGATTTTTGCCGGAGTCAAGGGATTTTTGGACGAAGTTCCCATCGAAAAAATCACGCAATTTAAAAATGATTTAATAAACGAGATTGAAGAAAACGCGCCCGAGATTTTTAGCCAAATCCGCGAAAGCGAAAAATTGGAAAGTGGCGCGGAAGCTAAAATCGAAGAAACGATAAAAAGAATAAAGAAGAACTACACAAAATAAACCCAAAGTTAAAAATTCAAATTTGACATTTGAATTTTGACATTTAAACTTGTTTGTATGGAACTAAAGGAGATTCGCTTAAAAATTCAATCGGTTTCAAATATTTGGAAACTGACAAGCGCGCTGGAAACTTTGTCGGCTTTGAAGATGAAAAAAGCGCAAAAAATAGCGCTTGAATCACGTCCGTTTGCTCAAAGGATTGGCCGCTTGATACGGCGGCTTGAACCGACATTGAAAAGTCGGGTGGCATTGCGCAAGCGACCGCTAAAATGCGCTTTAACGGTAGTTATCGCCAGTGATCGCGGTTTTTGCGGACCGTTCAACCAAAATATTTTAAAGAACGCCCAAGAAGAAATCAATGATTTAAAGACCAAATCGAAAATAACAATATTACCGGTTGGCAAAAAAGCGGTGGCGTTTTTTGCCAAGAGAGGGTTTAATGTGGAAAGGAACATTACCGGCATTGGCGATTATGGCACTTTAGAAGAAGTTAAACCAATTTCAGATTATATTATCAGAAGTTACATTGAAAACAATTATCAAAGAGTTTTTTTAATGTGGACCGATTTCATTTCAACTTTTTCGCAGAAACCCAGAATGATACAGCTTTTGCCTTTGGAATGGGAGAACCTGAAAGAATTTGCGCAGGCGGCCGAACAATTAGTTGATGACTCAGAAGGTTTGATTGAGCCGTCGCCGGAAATGGTGGTAAAAGAAATTATTCCCCAGTTGGTGGAATATTTGATATACCAGTGCGTTTTGGAAAGTAACGCTTCGGAGCACTCGGCGCGAATGATCGCAATGCGTAACGCTTCGGACAACGCTCGCGAACGCGTCGGCGAGCTTACGCTTATTTATAATAAAGCGCGCCAAGAACAAATCACCAAAGAGGTTTGCGAGATATCATCAGCGAAAGAAGTCCTCGGCTAATTCAAAATTTATAATTTTTAATTTATAATTTTCAAACAATTTTTAAAAATTAAAAATTTCAAATTAAAAATTTCTGCAATATTATGGCAAAAATCACCCAAATCATTGGTCCAGTGGTGGACGCGGAATTCAAAGAAAACGAACTACCAACATTAGGCAACGCGCTTGAAGTTAGCGACAAAAAGCTTGTTTTGGAGGTTCAGCAGTATTTGGGCGGTGGCGGCGTTCGGTGTTTGGCAATGGGACCAACTGAAGGTTTAAAAAGAGGGCAAGAAGTTGTTGATACCGGCAGCCCGATAACAGTTCCCACGGGCAAAGTTGCGCTGGGGCGGCTTTTCAATGTGCTTGGCCAGCCAATCGATGGTTTAGGCGAGCCGAAAAGCGAAAAACGCTATTCCGTTTTTAATGAAGCACCCAATTATATCCAGCAAAAAGGCGAGGTGGAAATTTTGGAGACCGGATTAAAATCGGTTGATTTGCTGTGCCCGCTTCCCAAGGGTGGCAAAATCGGGTTGTTTGGTGGTGCGGGCGTGGGTAAAACGGTTTTAATACAAGAGCTTATTCGCAACATTGCCAAGGTGCATCGGGGCGTGTCGGTCTTTGCGGGTGTAGGCGAGCGGACTCGTGAAGGCAATGATATTTACCTTGATATGAAGGAAAGCAAAACTCTGGATAACACAGTACTGTTTTTCGGCCAGATGTCGGATCAACCAGGTGTAAGATTCCGCGTTCCGTTTTCCGCGGTGGCGGTTTCCGAATATTTTCGCGACGAAGAAAAAAAGGACGTTTTGCTTTTCGTTGACAATGTTTTTCGTTTTGTTTTGGCGGGTTGTGAAGTGTCGGCCTTGATGGGCAGGATTCCGTCGCAAACCGGTTATCAACCGACTTTGTTCACCGAAATGGGAACATTGGAAGAACGCATCACTTCGAGCCGAGAGGGATCGATCACTTCAATGCAGGCAGTTTATGTTCCGGCCGACGATTACACCGATCCGGCCGTGGTGGCGATTTTTTCGCACCTTGATTCATCCTTGGTGCTGAGTCGCCAAATCGCGTCGCTTGGGATTTTCCCCGCCGTGGATCCACTAGCAACTACGTCTTCGATTTTACATCCGCATATCGTGGGCGAGAGGCATTATAAAGCCGCTTCAGACGTGGTTAAGATACTTCAGCGCTACAAGGAGCTGCAAGATATTATTGCCATTTTGGGCGTTGAAGAACTTTCCGATGAAGACAAACTGACCGTTAACCGCGCTCGCAAAATACAAAAATTCCTGTCACAACCATTCTTTGTGGCCGAACCCTACACCGGCAGATCCGGGAAATACGTTAAACTTTCTGATACTATCGAAGGGTTTGAAAAAATCATCGCCGGCGAACTTGATAGCCAACCAGAAGCGGATTTCTACATGAAAGGAGGGATAGAAGAAGTCATCAATAGCTAAAAACAATTTATAATTTTTAATTTTTAAACAATTTTAAAATTTAAAATTAAAAATTTCTGCAATTAAAATGGATGTTGAAATTCTAACTCCAAAAGGGATTGAATTTTCCGGCCAGGTAAAAACATTAGTTTTGCCAACACTTAAAGGGCAAATCGCGGTTTTACCGCATCACGCGCCGCTAATTTCGGTTTTGAAAGCCGGCAAGATGAAAATCACAACCGGCAAAGAAATCATTGAAAAAGAAATCGAGGGAGGAATCTTGGAAGTGGGTAAAACCCAAACCGTCATATTATTGAAAAAATTTTGATTTTTGTCCAAACCATGGAAAATTACCGAAAAAACAATTCCAAATTATCAAAATCACTAATCAGCAAAACAGTCGCCGGCGTCGTTATGGTTTTAAAACGCATTTGGAAATTGGCCATTATATGGCCATTTTTTTTACTTCCACTATTATTTTAATGAACAATATAATGCAAAACACACAATCGCGGGCAGATGTCATTATTATCGGTGCCGGGCCGGCTGGCCTTTTCGCTGCTTATGAGTTGATCGGACAAAGTCCAAGATTGAAAATATTAATAATTGACCGGGGCGCGGAAGCATTAGCGCGCAAGTGCCTGGTCAGCGACCAAAATCTTTCTTGCGTTAATTGTCAGCCCTGCAACATTATGTGCGGAGTTGGGGGCGCGGGCATATTTTCCGACGGAATTTTGAATCTGCGACCCGACGTAGTCGGTGGCGATTTGAGTGATTTTACGCACAGCGAAGTAAAATCATGGGAAATAGTCAACCTTATTGACCAGATTTTTTTGAAATTCGGCGCACCACCGGTGTTGCATGGAACGGCAAATGGCAGAACGGATGAATTGGCGCTCAAAGCAATGGCCGCCGGCATAAAATTCCAACAGATAAAACAGCGGCATTTAGGCAGCGAAAACACACCAAAGCTCATTAAATCTTTCTCCGATCACTTGGAACGCGCCGGGGTTAAGTTCATGGTTCGCACAGCTGTAAAAGATCTTGTGATTGAAAATGGACAATGTTGCGGCGTTATCTTGTCGGATGGTCAAAAGCTGGGGGCGGGTGCGGTATTGTTTGCGCCGGGGCGCGTTGGCGGCCGCTGGGCACGAGAGATTGTGGCAAAACACGACATCAAAGCAATTCATATGCCAATTGATGTGGGGGTGAGAGTTGAAGTGCCATCAATAATTATGCGATCAGTCATCGAGGCCAACCGCGATCCCAAATTCCATATTTGGACCAAGCAATTTGAGGACTTCGTGCGCACTTTTTGCACCAATCATGAAGGATTTGTGGTAAAGGAAAACTATGATAGTTTTATCGGCGTCAACGGTCATTCCTACACCGCAAAAAAATCAAAAAATACTAATTTCGCGTTTTTAGTGCGCGTGGTTTTAACTCAACCGCTGGAAAATACCACGCTTTACGGCGAGTCAATCGCCAAATTGGCCACGATTTTAGGACAGGGAAAACCATTGATACAACGTTTGGGGGATTTGCGGCGCGGCCGTCGCTCAACCCCTTGGCGGCTGCAAAAAAGCACCATCACTCCAACATTAACCGATGCCACGCCGGGTAATATCGCCATGATTTTACCGCATCGAATTCTAACAGATATTCTCGAAGGTCTGGAAAAATTAAACGAAGTAATCCCGGGTGTGGCGACTAACTCAACATTTTTGTATGCGCCAGAGATCAAGTATTACTCAATGAAATTAACTGTTGACGACAATATGCAAACAAGTATTAAAAACCTTTATGCGGCTGGCGACGGTGCCGGATTGAGCCGCGACATAGTCAAGGCGGCGGCCACCGGCCTTTTAGCTGGACGCGGGATTATAAAATCTTTCTAATAAATAAATAAACATATGTTCAGCATATTTCCCAAAGATGGTGTCTTTTACCAGCTTTTTGAAAAACAAACAGAAAAACTAAACGATGCCACCGCACTTTTGAAGCAAATGCTTGCCCAACCGGATAAACTGGAAACAATTTGGAGCCAATTGAAAGATTTAGAGGTGGAGTCCGATAATATCGGCCACGAAGTGATGGACCATTTGAGAAGGAATTTCATCACGCCGTTGGAAGGCGAGGATATCGACCTTTTGCGTCAGAATCTGGATGATATCATGGATTATATCGAAAGAGCGGTCAGCCGGATCGTGATATACGGAATCCGACCGCCGTTCCCGAAGGAAATCAACAATTATATCAACGTTATCGTTTCGGCGGTGGATGAGATAAATCAAGGAATGAAAGAGATCAAAGATATCAAAAAATTCCAGGATAATCTGCATCACCGCTGCGAAAAAATTAACAATTATGAAAACATGGGTGATGAAATTAACCGAAGGGTGTTGGGCGAATTGATGGGCGCTAAAAACATTTCCTGCGATAAGCTTATGGAGATTATCAAACTCAAGGAGATTTATGAAACACTGGAAAACGCGATTGATTGCTGTGAGAATGTGGGCAATATGTTTGAATCGATACTGATCAAGAATCAATAAGGACTATGGCGGCGGAAACTGTTTTCATTATTTTCATAATTTTAACCGCACTGGTTTTTGATTATACCAATGGAATGCATGATGCTGCCAACTCAATTTCAACCATTGTTTCCACAAGGGTTTTATCACCTAAATATGCTGTCCTCTGGGCAGTTTGTTTCAATTTTATCGCATTTATGATATTTGGCACCGCGGTGGCAAAAACCATTGGTTCAGGCATGATTGATATCAAAACCGTGACGCCGGTGGTAATTTTTTGCGGCTTGTTGGGCGCGATCGGTTGGAATCTATTTACTTGGAGTAAGGGCTTGCCCACCAGTTCGTCTCACGCTCTGATTGGTGGTTATGCGGGCGCGGCCGTGGCTCATGCCGGTATCAATGTAATCATTCCTGGCGGTTGGGTAAAAACACTGATATTTATCATTCTAGCTCCCACAATCGGTCTCATTTTGGGTTACATTTTCAAGATTATTTCTTCGTGGATTGCGTTTAGGCGTTCATTGACAGACGTCAATAAATGGTCAAGGATATTGCAACTGTTTTCCGCAGCGCTCTATAGCTTGGGCCATGGCGGTAACGACGCGCAGAAAACAATGGGTGTCATCACCGGACTCCTTTTTGTGGGCGGGTTTGTGGCGACAATGGATATTCCTTTTTGGGTGGTTTTGAGCGCACAAGCGGCGATAGCGCTGGGCACTTTAAGCGGCGGGTGGCGCATCGTGCGCACGATGGGAGCAAGGATTACCAAGCTTAAACCGATTGACGGCGTGTGTGCTGAAAGCGCCAGCGCCATCAGCATTTTTACGGCAACCAACTTAGGTGTGCCGGTGAGCACAACGCATGTCATCACTGGTGCGATCTCAGGCGTGGGATCGGCCCGCCGAGTTACCGCGGTGCGCTGGAACGTGGCGCTGAACATTGTCTGGGCGTGGATTTTTACGATTCCGGGCGCGGCCCTGATCGGTGCGACGACATTTTTGTTATTCTCGGCACAATTTTAACGGTGTGGTTCAAATAACCGCGAATCATGGATACATAAATAATTTTTGTTTCGTCAGTTGATTGCGGCGGTTTTTTTTGTTATTTTGATGAATATATTAATCAAACCCGATGATACGGCTCATCATATTTGATTTTTCCGGCACATTGGCGTATTATGACGCCGGCGGGTATAAAGAGATCTTTGGCAAATTACGAGAATTCAATTTACCGGTTAAAGAAGAAAAAACAGCTGAATTGCTTAAAAAAGCCATCCCCGAATATTTTTCCGAAGCGGAAGACTGGGATGAGTTGGCCGATAAAATAATTCAGAAATTGGGGATCGTGCTGGAAACTGATCGGCGCCAGAGATTAGCGGCTTTGTTGAGAAGGAAACTGGCATTCAAACTGTATGAAGATGCGGCTGATATCATTCCCTTGCCGCAGGACAAGGCGATTTTGACCTTGTGCAACAAGTTCGTGGTTGACAGTATTCCCGAATTGCGGTACTTTACCGTGTTTTCGCCCAAGCTTGCGGAAACAGCCAAGCCTGACTTGAAAGCTTTTCTCGCGGTGCTGGGAAAAATGAAAGCTGATCCGGGAGAAACCATCATGGTGGGCGACAGTTTGGAGCGCGATATTTTGCCGGCGCGCGCGCTGGGAATCAAGGCGATTCTGCTTGATCGCGAAGATAAAACCGATATTAACGATGCATCAATTATCAAAATAAAAAGCTTAAAGGAATTGAAAAAATATTTGTAATTTGCATTTCATTTGAAATTTGTTATTTGGAATTTGAAATTTCCGCCGCAAGGCGGGTTTGGGCCTGTAGTCAAGTGGTACGACGCCGCATTCGCATTGCGGAAGCGGGAGTCCGATTCTCCCCAGGTCCACCAATCGCAACTTTCGCCGTTTTGGGAAAGGATTGCCTCGCGGCTTCGCCGCTCGGCATTCGGGCTTTGCGCCTTGCGCAAAGCCACAAAATCCCACGGCGGGCAGAAAGAAAAGGAAATGGATTTGTCCAAAAATTTTGGGTTCGTTCCGACTTTTTGAACAAACCGCTTCATTTCCTCGTAGTTTTCGGAAGAAGCCAAATTTTTGGCTTTTTTCGTATCTAAAATCCACGCCCGCAAGGGTTGGAGCCAATTCTTTCCTGTTTGTCCAAAATCTTCCAAATCGTTCGCAAGAGAAACTTTTTGCTTCAACAGTTCCTCTTTTTTCGGCAAATAGTTTTCTTTTGGTATGTCGCCGTCAATATACGCCGAGACAAGTTTATCCAGTTTCTCTTGCGTCTCTGTAATTTTGTTTTTCAGATTTTGGACAAACTTTTGCGACGAGTGATTATTTTCTTTTTCCCATTCATCAACTTGCTTTAACATTTTATCTGTCCACTCGTCGCAAAGAGCAACGCTTTGAAGCCGTGCCTTAATTTGTGCGGCAAGGTCTTTTTCT
>Ga0163210_1001045_pt1 | contig 11905 bp, 7 predicted proteins | sample Kivu_220m_FD_113536 | JGI IMG/M metagenome (GOLD analysis project Ga0163210, IMG submission 113536) | Freshwater microbial communities from Lake Kivu, Western Province, Rwanda to study Microbial Dark Matter (Phase II) - Kivu_220m | ecosystem: Environmental > Aquatic > Freshwater > Lake ... | reverse complement strand
GGCGTTCTCGCCGTACCCGTCCGCGCCGATATCCTCGGCCCATTTCCTCGTTACGGGCGCGCCCCCGACCAGCACCTGGAACCGCTCCCGCAGCCCGCGTTCCTTCAAACCCTCGATCACCCGTCTCTGGTTGAGCATCGTCGTGGTCAAGAGCGCGGAGAGGCAGATAAAATCCGCTTCGGCCTCCCGGGCCGCCTCGATGAACCGAGCCGGCTTGACGTCCGCCCCGAGGTCCAGGACGTCGAAGCCGTTGGCCGAAAGCATGGACGCGACGAGGTTCTTGCCGATGTCGTGGATGTCGCCTTCGATCGTGCCGATGACGACCTTCCCCCGCGAAAGCTCCTTGGCCCGGGCGGCGCCCATAGCCGGCTTGAGGACGGCCAGGGCGGCCTTCATGCACTCGGCGCTGCCGATGAGCTCCGGGAGAAAATACTCTCCGCTTTCCCAGAGCTCTCCGACCTTCCGGATGCCGGGGATGTAGCCTTTCTCGATGACCTCATGGGGATCGAGGCCGGCGTTCAGGGCCTGCCCGGCCAGGGTTTCCGCGGCGGCCTTGTCGCCCGCGACGATTGCCTCGGTCATCGCTGCAAGCAGTCTTTCTCGAGATTCCATGTCGACTCCTTTGTCCGAACTCTCCGGCCTTCCGGTTCTCACGCCCAGGGCTTGAACTCCAGGGCGTCGATGAAGCGATCCTGAAACGCGGCGCCCTGGGCCAGGCTGACGTGGCGGACCCTTTTCGCCAGCGTTTCGCACCGCGCCCGCTCGACCTGCGACAGGAGCAGAGCCCGGGCGCCGGCCAGCGAGGAATTCCCGACGAAGCGGATCCGCCGCCGGTCGAAACGAGGCAGAAGGCCCAGTTTCACGCTATGGGAGATGTTGAGATAATTGCCGAACGCGCCGGCGACGTAGATCCCGTCCAGGTCGGCCGTGGTGATGGCGTTTTCTTCGAGAAGCATCCGGACGCCCGTCTTGACCGCCGCCGCCGCGAGTTGAACCTCGCGGACGTCGCGCTGGCTCAAGGCCAGTTCCGCCGCCACGGGGATCGTCTTCGATGGAGAGAGGATCTGGCCTTGAGAGCTGAGAAGACCGGAATCCAGGGCGCCGGCGATGAGGTCGATAAGCCCCGTTCCGCACACGCCCTTGGCCGGAAGGCCGCCGATGGTCTCGACGCTCACGCCTTCCGGCCGGAAGGCGGCTTTATAGACGGCCCCAGGCAGAGCCAGCATGCCGCAGCTGATCGTCATGCCCTCGAAGGCGGGTCCGGCCGCCGTGGAGGTCGTCGTAAAACGGCGGCCTTTCTTGACGACGATCTCGCCATTCGTTCCCAGGTCGATGAAGAGGTGATTCCCCGGTTGATGGGCCAAGTCGACAGCCGCCAAACCGGCGGCGATATCGCCGCCGACGAAGCTCTGGATGGCCGGCGCGAGATAGACGCGGCCGCGGGGATGGATGGCCAGGCCCGTGTCGTCCGCAGGGAGGGAGGGGAGGATGGAGAACAATGCGGAATAAGGCGACACCGCGAGGGTGGCCACGGGCATGCCGCAAAAGAGGTGGCTCATGGCCGTGTTTCCGGCCACCACGGCCTCGTAGACGGTTTCGCGGACTGCTCCGTTCTTTGCCAGAAGGCCTTCGATGAGAGCGTTGAGCCCATCGACGACGGAGGCGCGAAGAGCCTCGAGCTTGCCGGGTTCGGCGAACGCCGCCGTGATCCGCGACACGACATCGGCTCCGAATTTGACCTGGGGGTTGAGGCCGGCGGCCGAATCGACGGCCGTCCCGGTCTCCAGGTCGATGAGCTCGACGACCATGGTCGTGGTGCCGAGGTCGACGGCGAGTCCAAACGATCGGCCCGTCGTATCGCCCGGTTCGACGGCGAGCCAGTCCCGGCCGCGATAGAGAACGGCGGTGACGTCGGCGTCCGGCCCTTCGCCGCCGGCCGGGAGAGCCATATCTTTCAGCGCCCGCAACGATTCCGGCAAGCGCGACCCGGGGATCTTCTCGGCGAGGGCGTCGAGGAAGGCACGCGGCTCGGCCAGGTCGGGAGAGGGGCGGGTCAAGCGGATCTTTCGGACGGCGGGGTCGAGGGCCAGGGTCCGGCGGACTCCCCGGTCGAGGACAGGCATCTGGGGGAGGCGCGATGCGGACGGAACTCGAACGACGAGGTCTCCTCCGATGGGACAGCGGCAGGCGAGTCTGTAGCTCGGCGGAAGCGCGCGCCGCTTCCTCAAAGCCCGCTCTTCTTCACTCGGGTCGTCGAGCCGGCCGCGGACGATCTCGACGAAGCACTTGCCGCATACCCCTCGGCCGCCGCAATAGAGGCTGATCGCGATTCCGGCGTCCTCGAGGGCTTCCGACAGCAGACTCCCCGGCGCGACCGCGAGGGTGCGGCCTTCAGGTTGAATACGGAGCGTCGTCTTCATGTCCGGCCTCCTGCGGCCGGCGCGTTCCGGGCTTTCCACAGAAAATACACGGGAAGCCCGGCCGCGATGACCGCCGCTCCGGCCAGCGACGGGATCGGCCGGGAGAACAGCACCGCCGCGAATATCGTCAGATTGACAACGACATAAAAAGCCGGCAGGACCGGATAGCCCCAGGCCTTGAAAGGCCGTTCCCTGGCCGGCGCTTTGCGCCGGAGGATGAAAACCGCATATCCCGTCGCGGCGTAGAAGAGAAGCAAAGCGAAGGCCACGTATTCGAAAAGGCTTTGGTAGGTTCCCGAAAAGCAGAGGAAGGCGGCCCAGCCCATCTGGGCGCCGATGGCAACGCCCGGGACGAGGTGCGCGGGGTGGACCTTGGCCAGCGATTTGAAAAACAATCCGTCCCTGGCCATGGCGAACGAAACCCGCGGGCAGAAGAGGATATTAGCGCTCAGGCAGCCCAATACGGCGGCGGCGATGAACGCGGTAAAGACCGCCGCCGCGGACGGGCCGAACAACGCGGCCGCAGCCGATTCGCCGATGCGGACGACGCCACGCATTTTTTCCACCGGAAGAGCCATACTATAAACGATATTGGCCAGCAAATAAAGCGCCGTGACGGCCGCGGTGCCGAGGACGAGCGCCCGGGGGATCGTCCGGGCCGGGTTCCGAATCTCTTCAGCCGTGCAGTTCACGGAGTACCAGGCGTCATAGGTCCAGACGACGGCCAGGAACGCCGCGCCTAAGGCCGGCAAGGAGGGGAGAGGGCCGGCCGGAAAAAACGGCGCCAAATTTTGCAGCCCCGGCTTCCGGCCGACGGCGAATCCGAGTGCGGCGAACGCGATGAGCGCGATCAATCGAAACGCCGTGAACACGTTCTGGAAGCGGGCCCCGCCCTGGATCCCAAAAAAATTGAGGACCGAGAGAAGGACGATAGCCAGGACCGCGACGAGCTGGCCGGCGCTCAAATGAAAGCGGACCGGCCCGAACGAAGCGAAGAACAGGTCATGGGCGGGCGCAAGCGAAGGGACGAGCGATCCCAGGTTCTCGGCGAAGCCCATGGCCAAGGCGGCGATGCCTCCCCCTCCGATGACCCAAAAAAAAGCCCACCCATAAAGGAAGGCCATCCCCGTTCCGTACGCCTCCCTGAGATAGACATAGGGCCCGCCCGACCCCGGATAGAGTGTGCCGAGCTCCGCATAAATTAAGGCCCCGATGATCGTAAGGACGCCGCCGGCCAACCAGACGAGCCAGATCAATCCGGGAGCGGGGAGCTCGGCCGCGATGATCCCCGAAGTCAGAAAAATCCCCGACCCGAAGACCGAGCCGATGACGAGGAAGACAGCGTCCGCAAGTCCTAATCGCCGGGGCCAGCTCCGTCATGGCGTCGGAAATCCTTTAACTTACTTAACTAATTGATATTAATATATTTACATAGATACTGCCATAAACTCTCAAACATTATAGGCAAACGCCTCGGCTACATCAATGAAAAATCTATCCGTGTCCGGCTTTGTTGGTCACGCTGCAGCGTTTTTATGACCAAGTCTGCGCTGCGCCAACCGCTCCTCGGACATCCGTTTCGCCCAGATCACGCGCGCAGAGGCGCGTCGTCTTTTTATTTCTTATATTTCCGATATATATAATGTAAATTAAAAAGAAAATCCTCTTTGAGGCGCGGCGATCCGACGAGCTCGACCGCGCGTCTTTCTACAAAAAAAATCCGGGAGTCGACACGCTGTCCGAAATGGGCACGGGCTCCACGAATGGCGAGCTTATTCCTATATAGCAGATAATACAATATATAGTAGCTATGTCGGCCGGCCGACACTACCCCTAAATATTGCTTGTATTTTTTCTTGATATCGATTATCTTAACATTCTTCAAGCCCATCGACGGAAACAGCATCGTGATTGTCGCCGTTACCAACCAGAAAGGCGGAGTAGGGAAGACCACCACGGCCGTCAACGTCTCTGCGGCTCTCGCTTTAAGCGGATGCCGCGTCCTTCTCGTCGATACCGATTCTCAAGCCCACAGTACGAAATCGTGCGTCCGCGACGCTGAACGCAGCGAGAAGTCGCTGTACGACGTTCTCATGCATCCCGAATACAAAATCGGGAGCGCCATCATGAAGTCCACCGTTCCGGGCCTCGACGTAGCCATTTCGAGAATGTCGATGGCCAAGCTCGAAGCTTCGCTCCTCGGACAGATCGACGGCCACTTTCGTTTGAAGGACGTCCTGGAACCCGTCCGCGACCGCTACGAATTCATTTTCATCGATACCCCGCCGACCTTGGGCCTGATCACCCTCAACGCCCTCGTCGCCTCGTCCCATCTTTTGATCCCGATCCAGTCGTCCTATCTCTGTCTCGAGGGCACCGACGACCTCCTCGAAACAATCGAAAAGGTGAGGAGGGTGGCCAATCCGGGCCTCCAGATCTTGGGCGTGCTGATCACCCTGCACGACATGCGGACGAATATCGCCAGGGACGTCGTCGAGAGGATCCAGAGGGTCTTTGGCGACAAGGTCTTCAAGACGCACATCTCGAAAAGCGTCAAGATCGAAGAAAGCCCGGCCTACAAGGAATCGATATTCACCTACGCCGGCAGTTCCGTCGGCGCGCTCCAATACCGAAAAGTCGCCGAGGAGATTTTAGAACGTGCAAAAAACTAAACGCTCCGGTCTGCCGGACGCCATTGGCATGCGGCACGACACGCATTTCGTCGAATTCATTTCTAAAAAGGTCACAGCTCCGCTCGTTCGCATGATCTCCGTCGACCGGATCGATCCGAATCCGAGGCAGGCCCGCAGCGAGCTCGGCGACATCGACGAGCTCATGAATTCGATCAAGGCCAAGGGCGTGCTCGAACCGATCATCGTCCGCCCCCGCGGCGACAAATATGAGATCATCGCCGGAGAGCGCCGTTTTGTCGCCTCCAAGAACGTCGGCCAGAAAGAAATCCCGTGCATCGAGATGAACGTCACCGACAACGAGGCCATGGAGATCTCGCTGATCGAGAACCTGCAGCGCAAGGACCTAGACGTCTTCGAAGAAGCGGACGGATTGAAAGCCCTCATGGACACCTACGGCTACAGCCATGGCCAGATCTCGGACAAGATCGGCAAGGCCCGCTCGACGATCACCGAAATCATCAACATCAGCAGGATTTCTCTGCCGGTCCGGAAACTCTGCGTCGCCGCGGCGATCGACAAGAACCGGAGCCTTCTCATCGAGCTTTCGAAGCTCAAGGACGACGACGAGATGAAGGGGATGATCGAAAAGATCCGGGAACGGGGCCTGAAGCGCGAGGATACGCGCGACCTCACCAAGGAGCTCAAGGGGAAGGAACACGGGAAGAAGAGAGCCAAACACTATATTTTCAATTACAGCCCCAAAGACGACCACTCCTACAGCCTGAAGATCGAATTCAAGAAGGAGTCGGTCAGCCGCCAAGAGATCATCCGGGTTCTGGAAGACCTCCTGGCCAAGCTCAAGCTCCATTAATTCGTTTTTACCTCGTTCTATCCCTATAAAAGTCCTGTCTCCAGCGAATTTTGGTGAGCCTTTATTCTAGATTCGGCGGTAAAAGCAATCCGCAGGACCCATATTGCGTAGAACGGGATTAAAACTGGATGGGCGAACTCGAGAGCTTGCTCGAGAACAAGGATCATTAGATTGATGGCGAAAGCCCGGGAAATAATTCTGGAAGGGTATTTTGGGCCCTTTTTCAGCTTCGTTGTTATTAGTTTACATAATATTACTTATGCGACTCAATACGCCCTGTTTCTTTTATTCTTTTGTAATCAATTATTTACAAAGATAACTAAATTGTTGAAAAGTTCCAAGACGACAAATTGTGCATTTGTGGATATCGACGCTATGGATTGGGACTATTTTTCGGACTAGCTTTATTCAGGCGACCATATAAGGCACTCATTGCGCTCTTTTTTTTCAAGACTTTCCATTATTGAAAGCAGCCATATCATCAATCGAAGATCCAGCACGGAAACGCAATCGGATCCCCTTCGCGGGGCTTCCTTTTATTTGTAATAAAAAACAGACCGAGCCACTCCCCCAAGCCTGATCTTATTTGAGATACGGGGCCTATTATTGCCCGGCGGCCAGCTTGATCCCCGTCCAGAAGACGTGTTTCACGGGCATCCGCTCGATATTCCTGGCGCCGGCCGTTATGTCGGTCTGCTGGCCGACGGCGACCTGTTCGTTGGAGATATTGGATTGCGCCCCCCGCGCCCTGGCCAGGGCTTTCCGCTGTTCCTCGGTCGGGCCGCCCCATTCGAAGCCTATCGATAAGGCCCCTCCCGGCGCCACGCCCAGCCCGGGCAGGGCCGGATTCACGCGCGGCAGCGGAATCATCAGCTCGTGAACGAGGACCTTCTTTTCCGTCGCGTACTTGAACAGCGCCGGCGGCCCCGCGACCCCTTGCGGAACGGGCACGACTTCTCCTTTAGCGTTTACGACCTCGGCGAAGTAGTAGTTGTAGAACGGCGTCGCCCGCATCTTCTCCTTCTGCTCGTCGGAGACGAATCCCTGTTTTTCGAGTAAAGCGATCGATTCGTTGGCCGTGATCCGCTTCCGCCGGAAATTGATGCCGTAATCCTTGCTCTCTTTGCCCTCCGCGTCGACGAAAATCGTCAGCCCCAGCTCCTCGATCGTGCTCCTCATCTTAGGGTCCGTGATCATAAACACCAGGTAGAGGTTGTTTCCGTCGTTACGGAAAGCGTATTGGACCGCGCCCTTCTCCCATTCGGCGAATGTCGTCCCTTCCCAATCCTTACTCGCTCCGTCGATCTTCGGCGGCTGCGCCGCCCAGACGCTGTCGGCGGGCTTGTCCTGCCCGCAGAGGCTCGCCCATCCCAATACAAGCGCAGCGATTCCAAGCGCCGGAATGATTCTCTTTTTCATGGTGACCTCACTCGACTTCATAATTATCTCGCAGTCTCATTCAGTATGAATGAATACGGTTGAAAAATCAACCGCGTCCGCCGGCATCTCGACGCTTGCTCATGCTGCCGTTCCATAGTAAAAAGAATACCGATGAACTCGGATCCCCAAGGGCACGGCAGGCGGCCGCGACTACGGCACGGAACCGGCGAGCCCGCATCGGTCGCAGGATGGGCCGCGTTGATCCTATTCCTGGCTGTTTCGCTATATCCCGTGTGGTCTTCCCGTTTTCCTCCCATGCAGGATTACCCTCAGCACCTGGCCGCGGCTTCGATCCTTGCCAAACTTCACGATCCCGCGCTCGACTACGGCCGAAACTTAGAAGGCCGCCTCCGGATCGGACCGTATTCTCTTTTTTATCTTGCGGCCTTTGCCTTTAAACCGGTCGTCGGCATCGAAGCGTCGGGCAAACTATTCCTCTCGATCTACCTGATTCTGATTGCCGTTCTTTTCGTCAAAGCCTCCCGACTGGCGAGGTCCGATCCCACCCGCCTCTCCCCCGTCGTTCCCGCGGTTCCCCTGCTGTTCTTCGTTTTTGCTTTCAACCAATTCTACTTTCTCGGAATGTTGAACTTCCTCATTTCCGTCCCCCTTCTTGTCCTTGCGCTGCTGGATCACGAGCGGATCGCAGACGATGGGGCCGGCCGACATCCCGTCCTCCGGCTCGCCGCCTGGCAGTTGGCGCTTTTTCTCGCCCATCCCTTTACGTTCGGGCTCTATGTGCTCTTCTCGGTTATGGGAGCGGTCATATTCGACCGCGCCCGCCCCGGATACAAGCGCTCTCTGGTCTTATCTTTTTTGGCCGGCTTAGTCTTCCTGGCTTGGTTTGTTATATCGCTCCTCTCGCCCGCATCCTCGCCGACGGCCGGACTCTCCCCGCGCTGGCTGCCGCCGAAGATGACGTTTGCTTTTTTCTTTTACATGTTCACGGGGATGCGCTGGTTCGACGGAGTGAATCTCGTCCCGGTTCTTCTCTGGGCCGCCCTCGCCATCTCGGTCATCTGCTCCTATTTTCTCGCGCCGAAACAAGGCCGCTCCCGCTCCGAACGATACGCCTTCTTCTGGGGAATCAGCCTCCTTCTCTTCTTTGGCCTCCCCTTCGCCCAAGGCAGCTATTCTTATATCAACTTAAGGCTCGCGCCTATTTCGTATTTCTTCCTCGTCCTGGCTCTCTCGGGGCTCCGTTTGAGAAGAGGGCTATACGCTGCTCTGGCAGTTCCCCTCGCTGCTTTAATGGTTATGTCCATCGTCCAGCAGAAAAGCATATCCGGGGAGATCGAAGACGTCGTCCCCATTTTCGAGCGCATTCCGCCGAATTCCAGAATCCTTCCTCTGATCTTCGACAACGACTCTCCCAAGCTCGATCGGCCCTTCTTCGATCTCCACCTTCACGACCATCAGTACTATCACGTTCTTGTCGGCGGCGGATTCAATCCGTATCTCTTAAGCTTCTCTATCGGACCGATCCGGATCAAGGCAGGAGCCGCCGTTCCCGTGCTATCATCCTACGAAGCCGGCCGCTTTCAGTGGAATATCCACTCCGACGATTATCGCTTCTTCCTGACGCGCGGCGCACCGACGGCGTTTCTCGGCTATCTTGGGGAACGGGCCAATCCCGTGGCACGCTCCGGGCCTTGGGTTTTGTTCGAGCGAAAATGAAGGGCGCCCGGCGCGAACGCCGTCCGGCGTCAGCGTAGAGCCCGTTATAGCGGACGGAAACCTGGCCTTTGTCGGGGATATGCGACCTCACCCGGGCGATGAACTCCAGATAGTCCATCCGCTCGAGCTCGGTGCCCTTCTCGCCGTGCCGGTACACGGCCTTGCCCTCGCCCTCCGGCTGCCGGGTCGGCTCAACTGCGAGGAATTGACAGCGGTTTGGGCCGATGATACCCTCTTTGTCGAGATGGGATAGGTTGAGAGAGAATCCTCGATCCGGGGTTCCTCGGTGAGCATGAAAAGGATATTCCTAACGATACGGCCATGACGAGATCTTGGCGGATCTGCCTAACGCTGTTCGCCGCGGCCGTCCTGACCCTCGGGGCCTGCGGAACGGGGGGCTCTTCCAGATCCCGCCTGGCTTCAGACGGGGACAGGCTCTCGGAAGAACTGTTCTTCGATCCCCCTCTCGCGGCCCGGCCGGGCGTCCTTTGGGCGTGGCTCAACGGCTTCGTCGACCGCGATCAGCTGACCCGCGAGCTGGAGGAGCTGAAAGCCAAGGGCCTGGGCGGGGCTATCATCTGGGACGTGGGCAGCCTGCGTGATCCGAAGAAGATCATTCCGGCCGGCCCCGCTTTCCTGGGCCCGGAGTCCGTAGCCAGTATCTCTCACGCTATCGACGTGGCCGGCCGCCTCGGCCTCGAGCTGGGCCTGTTCGCCTCGAGCAGCTGGAACGCGGGGGGAGCGTGGATCAAGCCCGAGAACGCCAGCCGGCAGCTGCTCTGCCGTCAGGTCGATGTTCGGGGACCCGGCCGCGTCCGGACGACGGTCCCGCTGCCAGAGGGCGTGACGGTCCATTGGCGGGATGTCGCGGTGTTGGCCGTCCCGGCGGGCGGTGCCGCAGTCGACATCTCGGACCGCATGGATCCTCAGGGGCGCCTGGAATGGGACGCCCCGCCCGGGGCGTCGCGGATCATGCGCTTCGTCGCCAGCAACACGGGGCAGACCCTCGAATGCCCGAGCCCCAGCTCCGACGGCCTGATCATCGATCATCTGAGCCGCGAGGCCGCCGCGGTCGATATGACCTACATCCTCGACCGGCTCTTAAGTGTCCGGGCGAGCCTCGGTGCGCTGAAGACCTTCATGCTCGACAGCTATGAGGTCCGCGAAGCGGTCGATTGGACGGACGACTTCATCGACGCCTTCCGGACGCGGCACGGCTACGACCCCGTCCCGTACCTGCCCGCGCTCTTCGAACCGGCCGCTCTGGACGCCGCGATCGCCGGGCGCTTTCTATACGATTACCGCAAGACGGTCAGCGACCTGATCATCGAGAACCATTTCCGGACGGTCCGGGACCTGCTGAACCGGCGGGGGGTGGGCCTCCTGGCTGAAGCGGGACATGGCGGGTATGCCCGAGTGGACGCCTTGAAAGCGCTGGGCTCGGCCGATATCCCGATGGGGGAATTCTGGAATCACGAACGGTTCTGGGTGGTCAAGGAGGCCGCCAGCGCCGCGCACATCTACGGCCGGCGCATCGTCGACGCTGAGACCCTGACCGGCTGGCGGAACTGGCAGGACGGGCCCGCGGAGTACAAGCGGCGGTTCGACATCGCCCTGTGCGCCGGGTTGAACCATCCCACGTTCCACACCTTCACCCACAATCCGCCGGCTGCGGGCCGGCCGGGTTTCGTCTATCACGCCGGCGAGCACTTCAATGTCAACGCCACCTGGTGGGACCAGGCCGGCCCCCTGATCGAGTACATATCCCGCTGCGATCACCTTCTCCAGCAGGGCCTCTTCGTGGCCGATGTCGCCTTCTATTACGGCGACCAGGCGCCCAACCTCGTGCCCGCGCGGCGGATCGATCCCGACATCGAACCCATTTATCCGGATACGGCCTGCCTGCACTGCGGCCAGCCGAGGCCCGTTCAGACCTCCTCGCTCGACCGGGGCTACGACTACGACTACGTCAATTCCGAAGTGATCCTGGAGAGGATGCGGGTCGCGGACGGGCGGATCGTCCTTCCGGACGGGCTGAGCTACGCCCTGCTCGTCCTTCCGGACCGGGAGGACATGCCTCTCGAGGTTCTGCGAAAGCTCGGCGAGCTCGTTCGGGCCGGGGCGACGGTCGTCGGCCGCAAGCCCGTTCGGGCCCCCGGCTTGGCCGGGTACCCCGCCTGCGACTTGGAGGTCAAGGTCCTGGCCGACGAGATCTGGGGGCCCTGCGACGGCGCGACGGTCAGGGAACGGCCTTACGGAAAAGGCCGTGTCGTCTGGGGCATCCCTCTGAACGACCTCCTGCGCGACCGGGGATTGGGGCCCGACTTCCGGCCGCTCGGCGTCGCCAACGCCGATCAGCACATCGATTTCATCCATCGATCCGCCGGACAAGACGACCTCTACTTCGTCTCCAACAGCGCCAAGGCCGCGGAAAACTTCGAAGCGGTCTTCCGCGCGGGGGCGGACGGGACGCCCGAGCTCTGGTATCCCGACACGGGCCGGATCGTGCCTTGCCGTTCGTTCGCCCGGGTCGAGGGCGGTTGCCGGTTGACGTTGGAGCTCCCGGCCTACGGCTCCGTTTTTGTCGTCTTTCGCCGGACGCCGACGCCGGCGGCCTTGCGGTCCCCCGCCCCTCCGAAGGCGGAGGACCGGCCGGCGGTCACGATCGCCGGCCCCTGGACGCTCCGCTTCCCGCCGGGCCTGGGCGCGCCGGAAACGGTGACCTGGACCGAACTGGCCGACTGGACCGCGTCCGAGGACCCTGGCATCCGCTATTTTTCCGGGACGGCGGGCTATGCCGCGGAATTCGAGATCGACGGACCGCTTTCCAGGGAGAACGAAGGCTGGATCCTCGACCTCGGCTC
>Ga0163210_1001044_pt1 | contig 11913 bp, 10 predicted proteins | sample Kivu_220m_FD_113536 | JGI IMG/M metagenome (GOLD analysis project Ga0163210, IMG submission 113536) | Freshwater microbial communities from Lake Kivu, Western Province, Rwanda to study Microbial Dark Matter (Phase II) - Kivu_220m | ecosystem: Environmental > Aquatic > Freshwater > Lake ... | reverse complement strand
GTTCCAGGAGAAAATTCACAGTGCATTAAGTAATGAAGTAATAATCGTGTCAGGTGAGGACACCTGACACCGCATAATTCACAATAGGAGAACAGGCTTTAGCCTGTTCGCACGGACTAAAGTCCATCCTCCTATGATTGAATTTATCCCCTTCATCCCTGTTAGATGCTTTTTATTTGCTTTTATAAGCTTAATCCGCTTAATCTGCTGTGAACGCTTTTGCTTTCCCCTAATTCCTAATTCCTGAATCCTAATCCCTGCTTTTAAAGCTCTTTTCTGTGTTCTTCAGTGTTTCAAAATACTTCTGCTTCTACCATATCGCCGAGGAGAAGAAGTATTTTACATAGAATAAAAAGGCAGTATTATATTGCACCCAGCCAGTGATAATAGCGCAGATGATAAGATTTAGCAGGGTGAAAATCAGAAAGACCGCGATTATACTTCCCCGCGACGCTGCTTTTATGCCGTAAACTATGCGGAAATAAATCCAGCCGAGAATGATAAAGCAAACGGCGGTAAAGACGGTTTTTAATCCATGGTACGATAATGCCTTGTAAAACATTATTGTCAGAAGCAGCAGCAATAGCACCGGCGCAGTGGACCATTGCAGCACAACACTGCATTTATAGAATTCTGTCTTGCCGCCGAAAATGGCAGTTGTAATTTTGAATAGCACTTCACTAATAAATAATACGATGAGAACAGCGATAAATAAGATTAATATGGATTGTAAGGGGGACCAGATTGTTTTCACCGCCAGTTCCTGCAGACTTGCCTGAGGCAGTAAATGCCCTAGAATAAAATTGAACTTCGGTGATAATCGGGCATGGTAGAAATATATTTCCAGGATAAAAGCTATGGTCAGCGCCGCGCCGCCGCCTATTACTGCAGTCTGAGTCTTGGCGATGAATCTCCCGCTGCGGACATCGATAAAAAAGCCATGCAAATGCGCGAACACCCGTTTAATCTGCTGCCGGAAGATCTTATTGCTGCGATAATAGAGCAGGAAAAGAATAATCATCACTAAACCGCCGATGGGGAAAAATACCGGTTCCGGCGGATTTGCAGGCGAAATCAGCACCGCTGATTCCAGCTGCCAGGCGTCCGGCAGCCGGTGAAAGATCAGTTTAGCATCACGGTGGACATCGACCAGTCCTGCTCGATACAGCCTCGAATCCGCTGATTCTCCGGCGAAAAGCAGGGCATGTTCAGTCCAATAGTCGGCAAAAGAGAGCAGTATCACTCCATTGGATTCACGGCAGCTATGTAGCAAGTTCATATAATTCTCCGCCTGGCGAGTCTGCACATTTTCGCCTTGACCATAGCTGCAGACTCCGACCTCGCTGTAAATCCCCGTGCGGCTGCTTTTACCTCCTTCGCCGTCAATTAAGACAAAGTAGTTTTGACGCGCCTTTATTTCAATAAAGCAAGGGATTTGATGGTAAGGCTGGAAGGAGCGAAAAATCTGCTCAAAGGGTGTATCGATATCCGCATTGCGTGCGGCGATCCAGGCACAGATTGAAGGATGATGAGCCAGGGATGTAGTCATATCTTTAATGTGATTTTCCAGCGCCAGCCTGAAATATTCTTTCTTGAAAATGGCCGGCGGAACTCCATTCAGCGCGCTGCTTTGCAGCGCCATTATTCCCAGACTATCGCATAAGTAGTAAAGATAATTCGGGCCCGGTTCGGTCAAGAATATTGCATTAGCGCCGCTTTGTAAAATCATCTGCATATCGCTGCGCATCGCCTCTGCTGGTATCGTCCGGCCAAACTGATTTAAGGGGAAATAGGTAATGCCTTGTAGGCGCACCTTTTTGCCGTTCAGAATAAAGCCCTCCTCCCACTTTGCCCTGCGGAATCCGGTCTTTTTCGCGCTCAATCTGCTGATTCCCTCCGCCGTTTCTAAATAAACTTCAACGGTATATAGATTCGGCTGTAAATATCCCCAGAGCAGGGGATTGTTCAATGCAGCTTTATCCTGATAAGCGGCGCCGCTTAAGGGTAAAGCATTGCGGAACACGACTTTACCCGCGGGATCGGTGATTTGCCAGATTAAGGAACCGGTTAAAGTCTCCGTAGGCAGAATATCCAATTCCACCTGCAAATTGATGAAGCCTTTGGCGCCGTCTTCGGACAATTCGGGCTGCAGCTGCAGATTTTTAAGCGCTGCCTTATCGTATAGAAGGATAAAAACATCGCCGGTAATGCCGCCGTAATTTTGCGGCTGAAGCATCCCGTTGCGTAAAGGAATGGTATTGAAAGGATGAAGCGTATTATCGACTTCAATTTCTAATATGTTGCTGCGGTCATATTTTAACAGTTTGCTTTGCAGGATGTGATAAATATAGGGACCTTCATTCTTCGCCACGACTTCATCGTTCAGGCGGATGAAGCATCGCCGGCTGAGTCCTTCGAAGACTAAAGCGGCTTTCTTGCCGCTGTCAACGGGAGAGATTTTAAACTTGCGGGTAAAAGTGACCCTGCCGGTGAAATCCTGCCAGCTGGCGGGGATTTTGACACTGCCGGTATATTCGCCTTTGACGGTGGAATATTCCCAATTTCCACTTAGATCGATAGTGCGGATTTGTGAATATTCCGGCAGGAGCGGATATTGCGGCTGATAATCCGCCGGACGCAGAAAAGTCAATCGTCCCCCTTCCGCTGGAATACCGGAGAATGATAATGCTAAAGTAATCAAAAAGATTATATGCTTCACCAACTTAAGAAATCCTAATATGGGGGATGGTGCTGATTTCTAATGTCTTGTCAACGATAAAATGTTGGATGTATCGGTAATTTACCTCTGCGGGATTTCAAACAAAACTTAATCCGGCAGCGACAGCGCTTAGTGATACCCGATTATTTCTTCCAATAACTGCGTGAGAAGATGACCATCACCGTATATACCTCCAGCCTTCCCAGCAGCATTAATGCGGCGAGGGCCCATTTTCCTATCTGAGGAAGGTGATGATAATTATCCGTCGGTCCCACCAGACCTAATCCGGGACCGATATTATTCAAACAAGCGGCGGCGGCGCCGATGGCGGTAACGATGTCGATATTAAGAAAAGCCAGAAACAGCGCTCCGGCAACAAACAGAAGCGTATAGAGCAGGAAAAAGCCGAACACATTGAAGATAATATCATTGCCGATGACGCGGCTGCGCAGCCTAACCGGGAACACGCCTCGAGGGTGAATAATCTGCCGGAGTTCCAGCCGCGCCTGCTTAATCAAAATCAATACTCTCATGGTTTTAATGCCGCCGCCGGTGGAACCCGCCATGCCTCCGACAAACATAAGAATAAGCAGCAGCAAGTGCCCGGAAGGCGCCCACATTTCATAATCGTGAGTTCCGTATCCCGTAGTGGTCATAATCGATACCACTTGAAAGACCGTATGGCGGATTTTATTCTCGCCGCCCTCGAATAAATCTGATGGATTGGCGGCAATCAGTAAAATGCTAGATACTGCTAAAACGCCGATATAAAAGCGGAATTCCGTGTCCTTGAAATACGAGTTAACCTTGCCTTTTAAAGCGTGATAATGGAGGGCAAAGTTACAGCCTGCGAGTGCCATAAAAACGGCAATCACCCATTGGATATAACCGCTGTAAGCGGCGATACTGGAATTACGGGTGGAGAATCCGCCGGTAGCCATGGTGCCGAAGGTATGGCAAAGGGCTTCGAACAAGTTCATCCCGCCCAGCATTAATAATGCCGTTTCGCATACGGTTAAAAGTAAATATACTCCCCATAGAATCTTCGCCGTCTGGGTGATGCGGGGCGTCAATTTATCCGCTACCGGCCCGGGCACTTCCGCCCGGAACAGCTGCATCCCGCCGATGCCCATCATCGGCAGAATCGCTAGGGAAAGAACGATGATACCCATTCCTCCCAGCCAATGCGTCAGACTGCGTAAAAAGAGTATTCCATGCGGCATCGATTCAACATCGGTAAGAATTGAAGCTCCGGTGGTGGTGAAGCCGGAGATGGATTCGAAATAGGCGTCAGTGAAGGAGGGTATGTCACCGGAGATGTAAGCCGGCAAAGCGCCCCAGAAGGCGGCGGTCAGCCAGCCGAGGGAGACGATGGCAAAGCCGTCCCGGAGGTGAATTTCCGATTTATCCCTTGTATAGTTCCAAGCGAAAAAGCCGCTGGCGGCGCAGGCGATGATGGTATAGATTAACGCCGGAGCGTCGCCTTCACCGTAGTACAGCGCCCATCCCAAAGGAAGGAGAAAAAAGAAGCTGAGGCACATCCACAAGGCGCCAATAATATGCAGGACTAACTTTATGTTCATTATTCACAAAAAAACGGCGGACGCGATTGGCTAACTAGTGAACATCTTCTCCACTTTCTTAACCGCTTCAGGCAGAGAAAATATTATCACTCGATCCTCGGCATTAATCTTACTTTCTCCGATGGGTACAATAACTTCGTCATTATGAACGATGGCGCCGACAATGACCCCGTCGGGGAAATTAATCTCCTTCAGTTTTTTACCCGCAAGTTCGCAGCGGCTGGTAACGGCAAATTCGATTGTTTCAGCGTCTATGCCCCGCAGGGTATTAAGCGAGAGTATCGCCCCCCGGCGGATGAATTTTAAAATGGCAGCGGAAGTGATGAAACGAGGATTGACCGCTACATCCAGTCCGATAGTTTTAATAATGGGCATATAATCGGTGCGTGATATCAAAGTCATAGTGCGGCTGACTTTCAAATGCCGGGCGAGCAGGGAAGAGACGATATTATTCTCATCATCGTCGGTCAAAGCGAGGTACATATCCATTTCGCCGATTCCCTCCTGCGCCAATAAATCCAAATCAGTGCCGTCGCCGCATACTACCATAGTATTAGGCAATTCTTCAGCTATGCGGCGGGATTTCTCCGCATTGGATTCAATGATTTTTACATTGATGTGCTTGTGTTCGGTCAGCATCGCCGCGGTCAAGCGGCTAATTTTACCTCCACCGAGTATCATTACATTTTGTATTTGCTGAGGCCGGCTAGAAGCTAAGTGGATGACCTCCTCCACCATTTCCTGCTTGACTGCCAGATAGTATTTATCGCTTTCCATCACTACTTCCCGGCCACTTGGTATGATTGTCTTGCCCTGCCGGGATATAGCCACCGCGCGGAAAGTCAAATCCTGATAACGGGGCACGAAACTGGATAAAGCCTGACCCACGGCCGGCGATTCGCTGTCTATCTGCACTCCCAAAAGGACAATTCTGCCGTTTTCAAATTCTACCATATCGAAGACATTGGGATAGCGGATGATATGGACGATTTCCCGGGCGGCTTCAAGCTCGGGATTAATCATTAAATCCACGCCCATTTCATCCGGTGAGAGCACGGCGATGTCTCCGTAGTACTCTTCATTGCGGACGCGGGCGATGCGGGTGGCGACGCCGAATTTCTGAGCGATCATACAAGCCAGCAGGTTGACTTCATCGGTGGAAGTAACAGCCAACAGCATATCGGTGTTTTCAATCCCAGCCTGCTTCAATACTGATACACCAGTGCCCTGCCCTTGAACCGCCATAACATCCAGCTGTTCGGTTACTTTGGCGATCTGCCGGGCGTCACTGTCGATGATGATGATGTCGTGATTTTCCTGAGACAAGGTCTTCGCCAAGTGGAAACCAACGCCGCCGGCGCCGAGAATGATTATACGCATGGTACATACCGTTTATTCTTTTCTTGATAGTTAGTCTGCAAGTCGCAAGCAATGTTCAAGTAAACAAGTTAAAATTAAAAATATAGTGCTGCAGAGTCCCCGCATTCTCAGTATAAAATAGGGTGCCGGACTAAAGCCCGATCTCCTATATATAGGAGAACAGACTTTAGTCTGTTCATAATAACATTCTAAAAGTAAATGGTAATTTAAATCAACTTCAACAAAGAGGCGATTTTGGTTTTCAGTAAATCCACCGCCACGAAGTTCATCCCGCCTTCAGGTACGATAATGTCGGCGAACTGTTTGCTCGGTTCCACAAACTGCAGGTGCATAGGGCGGACGCTGTGCTGATATTGATGAAACACTGAAGCCAAAGTCCGGCCGCGTTCTTTGATGTCCCGGTTGACCCGGCGGATGAGGCGGATGTCATCCGGAGTCTCCACAAACGCCTTAATGTCCATCAATCCCCTTAAACCGGGATCATGCAAAATTAATATCCCTTCGAGGATAATAATCTTATGCGGACCGATAATATTAGTTTCTTTCCTCCTATTATGAGCCTTAAAATCGTATACCGGCTGCGCAATGGTCTTGCCGCTTAAAAGCTGCTCCACCTGTTCTTTCAACAGAGTCCAATCCCAGGCGTCTGGATGGTCGAAATTGTGTTTGTCCCGTTCATAAAGCGGTATTTCGGAAAGATCTTTATAATACGAATCCTGCTGGATGATCACCGCTTCGTCGGAGGCGAGGCTTTCGATGATTTTATGGGCGATCAGCGTCTTCCCTGAACCGGTGCCGCCGCCGATACCGATTAAAATCCCCGCTTTTTCCGCCATAGTATTCATCGGAGATCCTCCTTTCCGAAAGGCATAGGCAGCAAATCGAGGAGCGGCAGTTTGACAAAGCTATCACCGGAAGCAGCAAAAATTACTTCTATCGCCGGGGCGTAATCGTATAGCATCTGGCGGCAGGCGCCGCAGGGTGCGGCGGGTTTTTTACCAGCGGTGACTACCGCAATCCGTTCCAGGATCACGGCACCTTCGGACAAGGCTTTTACCAAGGCCGTCCGTTCAGCGCAGATGGTCAGACCGTAGGATGATGACTCCACATTGCATCCGGTGAAAACTCGTCCGTCGGCGGCGAGGATAGCAGCGCCGACTTTATAGCCGGAAAGTTCGGCGGCGGCAAATTCCGCCGCCCGGCGGGCGCATTCTACCAATTCATCGTCGGTCATAGCATGTCCGAATCTTCTATAATGAGCGACAATAATTCAAGTTCTTTGGGCGACCCTTTCAGGGTCGTAATCTCCCCAGATATTTGTGCCGTAGGTCTTCGACCTACGGCTATTCAAATGCGACCCTTTAAGGGTCGAAAGCCTAGATTTTTGTCAAACAAGAAATGGAATTCTATAGAACAAGGATTAATGTCGTTTATTATAAACAAAACTCTGACTTAAAAAATCCTTAATGAATATATCCATTAAATATACTCAAGAATGAGGAATAAATCAAACCTTTGCCAGGAATGCAGCCGATACTGTTAAAGTGCTCTTTTAAATTCTGTTTTATAATTGCGGATTACAACTTTATGAGTCCAAGTACGCAATATAATTCTCGGTATAATATTGAACCTCCGAAAAAAATCAAAAAAATTTCCCCCAAATACTTGACATTTGCACATTAGGGCAGTATATTATATGAACAAAATTTTACTAAAGTTGATAATATTTCTGTTAGGTTTATATTAAAGCGCAGCCGGACGGATTGTTTTATTCTGAAACCTTACATAGTATAAACCGTTTAGAATGCTGCTTTGTCAATAGGTATTACCACTGCGAAGCGGTGGCCGGTGAATAGCCGTGGGTGAAACCTGCAGTAAGTGTAACTACTACTATCTGACCTTGAAGGGGTTACACCATGAATTTTCACATTTTTTTAATGTATTGCTCTCATACTGAACTTGTTTCAGCATCCAGTGCCTTAAAAAGCATAAAAAAGCAAAGGAGCTGGATTCCGAATTAAATTCGGAACGACCTGTTTTCCACTTGTGCCTTATGAAGATAAAGTATTACTCTACTTTTTACCTTGACTTACAAGAGCAAGTCACTACTTATAAAATTACGGACTAATTAATAAATTAAATGGGATAAAAATGAGCAAAGGATTAACTTCCAGGCAGAAAGCGATCTTGAATTTTATCCGGGAGCATATTAAGGATCGCAGCGCTCCTCCCACTATACGGGAGATCGGTCAGCGTTTCGATATTTCCTCCACTAACGGCGTCCGCTGTCATTTGACCGCATTGGAAAACAAGGGTTACATCAAGCGTTCGGTCTATCGTTCCCGCGGCATCGAATTAGGTGAAAAGACGCATACTCCCGCTTCTTTGACCGCTATTCCCATCATCGGCCGAGTGGCGGCGGGTGAGCCGATTTTGGCGGAAGAGAATTTGGAAGGGCGAATTGGATTGGATTCGGACCTGTTAGCCGGTGAAGATTTATTCGCTTTGAAAGTGCGGGGCGATAGTATGGTGGAAGCGGGAATATTCGACGGAGATTTGGTCTTCGCCCGCAAACAGCCGGTGGCGGAGCGGGGAGAAATCGTGGTGGCGGTCATCGGCGATGACGCTACGGTCAAATATTATTATCCCGATAACGGCCGGGTGAGATTGGAACCGGCGAATCCCCGCTACCGCACTATTGTGGTGGAGAGAAGCACGCCTGGCTTCTATATCGCCGGTAAAGTGGTGGGAGTTTTCCGGAAATATTAAAAGCGGCGGCTGGAGGCTGGGGACTGGAAAAAGTGAAAGCGTTCACCGCAGAGACTCAAAGAATACAGAGATTCACAGAGGATTTATTTTGTTTAAATATCAAGTAGTTGGTGTCGACTGCAGAGAGTCGAAACCACAGGAGCAGGACTCCTGCGCAGGGGAGACCCGGCTTTTGTATTAGAAGTCCTATTCCACGATAATAGTTTTCATTTCACCTTCCCTCCAAATCGATTTGGTAATTTTGCACCGGATAATTCCCTCCTCTTCAAATCCTTCACGCCCTTGAAATACCTGGGTCAATTTGGCGGTCAAAATATTGCAGTTGTAATCATATATTCCTGCTTCTCCGGGTAAAAAAACTATTCCCATTTCCTCGCCGGTGTAAATTTCTTTCGGGAATTGTTCAGCGAACATCCAACTTTGATAGACGCTGGATTTATTCTGCGGATTAACAAAAACGCCTAATTTCTTGGCACTACCTAGCTCTATTTCACAATAATAATCATCATCATAATAATATATTTTAATGACGCTGCTGTTTTTCTCAAATGAAAAATACGGGATTATATTTCGAGGCATGCATTGCAGTGGGATTATGCCATTGTATTTAAAGGACTTGCTATAGTCAAGAAACGCAGTTTTCAGCGTTTGCCAGTCGAGCCGGGAGTAGTCACAAAGGATTTGCTTGACGCCAGCCTCGTCCATAGCCATCACTTTTTCCGCATCGGCGGAAAAAGACAGATATAGATTTCGGAATTTCTCGCCGCCCAATTTATCTTGCAGGAACCTTGTCCATAAAGCGGCGAGGGGGTAAGCCATATCGGCGCCTAATGCGTGAAAATCTCGCCAGGCAAATGCGCTTTCCGGCTGCAGCCAGCCGTCCCGGAGGTAAAGTTCACCCAGCTGCAGAATCACTTGCGGACTTTTACCCCATCTGCCGCCGAATCCGGCGGCGGCGCCTTCCTGAAACAGCGGCAAAGTGTAAAGCGGCAATTCATGCAAGGCGAAGTTGAGCATCAGGTGAGTCAATTCGTGGTAATGCGGCAGATGGCGGCTGATGACGGCATCGAACTGCAAATTCGCCAGCCCTTGCGCATCGAATCCTGTCAACTGTTCCACCATATCTGCGGAAGCAAGATAGTAGTCGATTTTCTCCCGCGCTAAAAGTCTCATTCTTTCATCGGATATGGCGAAGAACTTCCCTAATTGTTGAATGAAACTATCCGCCGCCACTAAAGCCTGAAAATTGAAAAGTCTCTCGTCCTGATAGTGTAATTCTATGTATTTGGCAGAAAGTTGAGCCCATTGATTATCCGGAATACTAAAAGGTGAAGTCAGCTCAAGACCGGCGGAATCGGATTTTATGCAATACAGAAAATCGCTGGATTCGTTAATGCCTTTGACGGTAATAGCGACTCGAAAAAAATTATCCAGGCGGCCGATTTGCTTGATTTGCCAGGAATATAGTCCCGATTTTAACTGCCGGCGGGCGTTGAAAATGGGTGAGGCGGAATCGATTTTCAGCGGGTCGCCGGTATAGACTATTCCCAGCCTTTGCGAACGCTGCAGGTCAGCTTCCAACCAGAAATTACCGGCGGCGGTGAAATCCTCATTTATTACCGCATCGATATATTGATGTAAAAAAGTCTCTATGTCCTGAGCGGGAGCCGTTCTTATTATCGATATCAGCGCTAAGGCTGTTATTAATCGGTACGAATTCATTTCTTAAATTGAGAAAAGTTAAAAATTGCGAGTCGCGAGTTAGAGCGTCGCAGTCAGGCGCCCGTGCTTGATAGGAATATTATCGGCTTCTCTGCAGCAGAAAGGTAACGCATTCCATATCTTCCTCCATTTCCCGCCATTCACGCTCCTGATTGGTGATATACTGCCGAAAAAGCTCCTTTTTCTGAGGGATTTTTTGCATCAATTCCTGGCAGCGTTGGATTATAGGTTTTTGCATTTCGGTTTCAGTGTACATAATGTATTCAGCGTCATATTTACGCTCTTCCCAAATTTTAAATCCTGTGGAAGCGATCACTTTCAAAAGTTCGGTTCTTTTTATATATAAAGGCAGGGTTATCTCCCGGCCTTCCCGGATATAACCATCGTCGTAGATGAGGAATCCCTGCGGTTTCAAGCATCCGGCTAAGGCTTTCAGGGTTGCTTCCACTGACCCGAAAATGCTGCCAACAGAGCCCCAGACGGCTAAATCGAAGTTTTTCAGTTTTTCGATGCGTTCTCTTACATCGGCGCAGACGAAACTGCACAATTCGGAGATGCCGAATTCCACCGATTTTGACTTTGCCGTTTCGATAAAATCCGGCATTCCATCGATACCGGCAACTTGACAGCCAAATTCCTTGGCGATGGTGATAGCGGCAGCGCCTTTTCCGCAGCCCAGATCGACCACTTTTGAGCAAGTATCCAGCACTTGATGGCGCTTAATCAGTTCTATTACTACTTCCGGAGAAACGCCCATAGCCCATAAATCCTGCAGGATATAGGGCAGGTGTTCGAACAGGTCAATTCCCCCGGCGGAGAGCGAAGCGGCGACGCTGGCGCGTAAATCGTTTTGGTATTTCATAACGGTAGATTAATTCCTGTGCTGTAGCGTAAGAATAAAAATAATGGTGCGCTGTCAAGCTGGGGCGCCTAACAGCGAAATGCCTTTAATCTGCAAACTTGTAAACTTGTAAACTTGCCAGCTTATTATAAAACAAGACCCGGCGGTTTATGCCGGGTCCTGGATTTATAAGAAATAGAATTACTTCTTCTCTTCCATGATATGAAGCAAGCCGTAGAATCCTTTCTGGTCGCCGATTTTCTCCATCGATTCCACGATGGCTTCGAACTTCAGGCGGTGGGTTTCTTCCTCATTCAGGATTCTTTCCAGCAGCTGGCGGGTAATATGATCCTTTTCTTTGAAACATAAATCGATAGCGTCGTTGTACATTTTGATGGCTTCCACTTCCAAGGCGGCGTTGCTTTTCATTGCTTCCTGCAGATTGAGCGTCCAAAGCGGCATTGCCCCGATTTTATAACTTTTAGGCTCGAGCCCCATATCCAGCATCCTGTCTGTCAAGTCTTCTGCGTGCTTCATTTCCTGAATCGCTACTTTCTCCAGATATTCTGCTATTCCGTGCAGATTGCGGTTTTTAAATACCGCATAATGGTTCATATATTGCAGTGAGGCCGTGGTTTCTTCATCGCGCAATTTATTTAGCATTTTTACTAATTTTTCCGAAGGCATATTATGCTCCTTTCAAGTTTTTATGTGGATTTCTGTTTTTTCTGGTTTTTCTCTGACTACAGATACATAATTAAATTTAAATAACTTTTTTCCAAATTCCAAAATTATTCACCGCCGGACTAATTATGACCTAAATTCTGTGTTATCTGATTAAAATATTCACCCAAAAGGTGTTCTAAAACCGCTTTAAAATAAACCCAACCCCAGAATTG
>Ga0163210_1001043_pt1 | contig 11920 bp, 6 predicted proteins | sample Kivu_220m_FD_113536 | JGI IMG/M metagenome (GOLD analysis project Ga0163210, IMG submission 113536) | Freshwater microbial communities from Lake Kivu, Western Province, Rwanda to study Microbial Dark Matter (Phase II) - Kivu_220m | ecosystem: Environmental > Aquatic > Freshwater > Lake ... | reverse complement strand
GTCTCTACCCGACTTCACATCAGGTGACGGGCGCCACCAGCCGCATCGCCGACGATGCCCCGCTGCTGGCCGAGCACTTCCGCAGCTACGGCTACCGCACCGCCGCCTTCGTGGCGAACCAGGTGATCGGCCGCAGCAATGGCTTCGGGCAGGGCTTCCAGACGTTCTTCCCGCCCTCGCCGCCGTGGTGGACCTACCACCAGCGGACCGCGTTCGAGCGCCTCGCCTCGCGCCTGCGTAAGCCGGCCTCGGCCGCCCAAGGCTGGCGCATCAACCTCGAGTTCCTGCGCTGGCTGCGGGCGACGCCGAACCAGCCGCACTTCGCCTATGTGCACTATCTCGATCCGCACTCACCCTATGCCCCGCCGGCGGAGGAGCTGGAGGCGGTCGCGCCCAATGCGCCCGCCGGTCCGATCGACCCGCCGGTCTTCCGCGACTACGAGAGCCGGCTGAGCGACCCGACCTGCCGGGACTGGGAATGTCTGGAGAATCCACCGACCCTGCCGCCCGAGAAGCTCGCCGGCATGGTCGCGCGCTACGACGCGGAGATCCATCTGACCGATCGACGCATCGGGACGCTGCTCAACGAGCTGGGCCGCATGGGGGTTCTCGATCGCTGCCACATCCTCTTCCTCAACGATCACGGCGAGGAGTTCGCGGACCATGGCGGCTGGTATCACGGCAACTCGATCTATCAGGAGATGATCGCCTGCCCGATGGCCTATCGCCCGCCGGGCGGGATCGCCGGCGGACGCACGATCGCGCGCCGGACCAGTGCGCTCGACGGGCTGTTCACGCTCTGCCGGCTGGTGAAGCTGGAAGCGCCGCCGTTGCATCAGGGCCGCGAGATCCCCGAGCTCCTGGGGCAGGCGGAGCCGGCGGTCGTGCCGCCGGTGCTGGCGGAGATCCCGGACCACCTTTACGCGCTGACCGAAGGATCGTGGAAGCTGATGCGCCGGGGCTCGAGCCGCGCCCCGGATTGGCGCCTCTACGATCTGCTGCAGGACCCGGACGAGCAGGAGGACGTCGCGGACTCGTTCCCGGACACACTGGCGGCGCTGCGCGGATACCTCGAGGGCCGGCTGGGCGAGCTGGAGCAGGCGCGGCTGGCGGAGATCGCAACGACCACGGATCCGGAGCTGCTGGAGCGGTTGCGGAGCCTCGGCTATATCCGCTAGCTCGTGGACCGATGAATGCGGTTGGCTCCCGGGCCTTGGATCCCAACCCGATGTCAGCATGTGAGTTGGGCACTCTGACCCGCCGTCTTCGGGCCATTCAGGAACCCGCCCAGGATATTCAGTGTAATTGCATAATTGACAATGAGATGAGGGGCAGCCACCCCGATCCGCGATCCCAGAACGGAAAGCTTCCATCGCCTGGCGGGTTGCGCTACCCTCCTCCGTCGTGTGAGCCTGTCCCCAGGCTCTTCTCTCTATAGGGGGAGTATGAGAACCGTCGATGTAGAGCCGCTCGCGGCGTCCGAGATAGGAAAGCGCCCGGTGGAAGTACGCTCCCGAGTCCTCGGCGCGGGGATGCAGGTCCCCGATGAGCTGATCACCAACGAGTACCTGGCGACGGTCGTCGACACGAGCGACGAGTGGATCGTCACGCGTACCGGGATGAAGGAGCGCCGCCACGTCCGCCAGGACCAGGCGGCTTCCGATCTGGCGGTGCCTGCGTCCCTGGAAGCGCTCAAGCGCGCCAACCTCACGGCGCGCGAGCTGGACATGATCATCGTCGCCACCGTGACCCCGGACATGCTCTTCCCCTCGACCAGCTGCATCATCCAGGACCGGATCGGCGCGCGGCAGATCCCGGCCTTCGACGTCTCCGCCGGTTGCACCGGTGCGATCTACGCGCTGGTCCTGGCCGATCAGTTCATCCGCACCGGCGCCTGCCGCCACGTCCTGGTCGTGGGCGTCGAGGTGCTGAGCAAGATCACGAACTGGAGCGACCGCTCGACCTGTGTCCTCTTCGGGGACGCGGCGGGCGCGGTGGTCGTCGGTCCGTGCAGCGACGGCGCGCACGGGATGCTCGCCTCGCACCTCGCCTCGAACGGCGCCGACGGCGACACGCTCTACATGCCGGCGGGCGGGTCCCGCATGCCGGCGACCGCCGATACGGTGAAGCAGCACCTGCATACGCTGCACATGCGCGGCAACGAGGTCTTCAAGCCCGCCGTCAACACGATGGTCGAGTCGACGCAGATGCTGATCCAGCGGGCGCACCTGACCGCCAACGACGTTGATCTCTTCATCTTCCACCAGGCGAACCTGCGGATCATCGAGGCGGTCAGCAAGCGGCTGGGCGTCCCCGAGGAGAAGGTCTTCGTCAACATCCACAAGTACGGCAACACCTCCTCGGCCTCGACCATGGTCGCCATCCACGAGGCGCTGGCGCAGGGCCGGATCCGTCCCGGCTCGCGCGTCATTCAGGTCGCCTTCGGGGCGGGCCTGACGTGGGGTGGGATCCTCTGGAGCTGGTAGCCGTGCCGGCCGCGGCGCGCCGCGGCCGGGGGTGTGGATCCGCGCCAGCCTGCCGATATTCCGCGGGGTACTTCGGTTCCGGGTAGGCTCGGTCCAGGGAGGACTGCACGATGGCGACGGCACGCATGTCCCAGGGGTCCCCGTCCGGCAGCGGCCGCCAGGGCCGCGCTCCGCGCGCGTCCCGCGCGCCGGCACCGCCGAAGCCCTCGGTACCGGACGGGGCGATCCACCGGGTCGGCATCATCTTCGCCGGCGGGCCGGCGCCCGCGGCCAACGCGGTCATCAGCTCGGCCGCGATCTCCTTCCTCGACACCGGCCGCGAGGTGATCGGCTTCCGCGATGGCTACCGGCACCTGGAGAAGTACCATCCGGTGACCGCGCGCCTGCAGCGCGACCTCCACTACCGCGTCTTCGGCGTGCACGACGTGACCGGTATCCGCAACACGCAGGGGATCCTGATCGGCACCTCGCGCGCCAACCCGGGCTCCGAGATCCGCGGCCCGCGCGATCTGGACGATCCGAAGCGCACCGCGCGGCTGCACAACTGCTACGCGGCACTGATCGATCTCGGCGTCGACGCCCTGATCTCGATCGGCGGCGATGACACGCTGAAGACCGCGAACTTCCTCTACGAGTATCAGAAGCGCCTGCCGAAGGGCGCCAAGCGCGTGCATATCGCGCACCTGCCGAAGACGATCGACAACGACTACCAGGGTATCGACTTCACCTTCGGCTACTTCACCGCGGTCGACTTCCTCGCCAAGGAAGTCCAGAACCTGCGCGCCGACGCCGAGGCGAGCAACCGCTACTACATCGCCCAGGCGATGGGACGAAAGGCGGGCTGGCTCTGCTACGGCGTGGGGATCGCCGGCGAAGCGAACATGATCTTCAGCGTCGAGGACATCGACGCCGGGATGTACTTCAACGAGATGGTCGTCGGCCCCGACGGCCGGCGGCACCCGGAGAAGCGCCTGCACCTCGACGCGCTCGTCTCGCGCATCGTCGACCTGATGATCTACCGCGAGGAAAAGGAAGGAAAGCACTTCGGCGTGGTGGTCCTCGCTGAGGGCCTGGCCGAGTTGCTGCCTGAGAAGTACATCCAAGGCATCGACAAGGACGAACACGGTCACATCTCGATCGGCAAGATCGATCTCGGCTACATGATGGCGCAGATGGCGGAGCGTGAGTTCAAGGCTCGCACCGGCCGCACCCGCAAGGTGACCGGGCTACAGATCGGGTACGAGGCGCGCTGCGCGCCGGCGCATGCCTACGACGTGATGCTCGGCAGCCAGCTCGGGATCGGCGCCTACCGCGCGTTGGTCGAGGAGAGACTGGACGGCCACATGGTGAGCGTCGAGAAGCAGCTCGACCTGCGCTACGTGCCGTTCCGCGAGCTGGTAGATCCGAAGACGCTGAAGACGACGGTGCGCTTCATCCGGATCGGGTCCGACTTCCACAAGCTGGCCCGCTTCCTCGAGTCGAAGACCGAGGTGGCGCGGGTCTAGCGCACCACGACCGCCCGGCGCTCCGCGACGGCGCGCCCGCCGACCATGAGGCGCGCTTGGTATACGCCCGCCGCGACCGGCCGGCCGCCGGCATCGCGCCCGTCCCAGGTGAGCGGCAGCACGCTGCCCCGCGTGACGTCGTGCGCCCCGAGGTCCCGCACGCAGCGCCCTTCCGGGCCGAAGATCAGCAGGCGGCAAGCGCCGGGGACGTCCGCCGCCAGCGACCAGGTGACCGGGCCCCGCGCGGGGTTGGGCCACGCCGGGCTCACGCGCAGGCCGGCCGCGAGAGCATCCTCCTCCGGCACGGCGGTCGCGTCGCGGTTCCCCTCGAGCGCGTAGACATCGCCGCCGGTGCCGCCGTAGAGGAGCTGCGTGCCGGCGACGACATCCGGGATACCGTTGCCGTTCAGATCCGGCACGCCGCGGATCGTCATGATCTTGTCCGTCGTCGGATTGCGCCAGGACCAGAAGATCGCGCCGGTCACGCCGTCCAGCAGGTAGACGTACCCGTCGAAGTCTCCGGCCACCACGTCGTTCACGCCGTCCTCGGTCACGTCAGCGATCCGATCCACCGCCCAGACCCAGTCGCTGGTGGCCGTGTTCCAGAGCTGCGCCCCGTCTAGGCCACTGCAGACGCGGCAGCCGCGCGTCGTGTTGAAGCCGACAGCGATGTCCGACACGCCGTCGCCGTTCACGTCGTCCAGCGCCGCCACGCGCTGCTGCGCGGCGTGCGCCACGCTCCAGACGATCGCGCCGGTCGCCCCGTTGATGCAGTTCAGCGTGGTGCCCCATTGCGCGGCGACCACCTCGCGGATGCCGTCGCCGGTGATGTCCGAGATGAAGGCGAGGTTCCAGATCGCGTTCGTGAGCGGGCGCTGCCAGAGCAGGTGCCCGTCGTCGCCGGCGTACGCCACGACCCGCGGGGAGACCGCGTCGTCCCCCAGCGCCGCCACGACGTCGCGGATCCCGTCGGCGTCGATGTCCTGGCACGAGAGAATGTCGAAGTAGGCATCCCCGCCGGGGACGACCCAGCGCAGTCCCCCGTTGGCGCCATTCACACAGTGGACGCGGTCGTTGTAGCTGCCGCTGCAGAAGACGATCTCCGGCACGCCGTCGCCGGTGAGATCGCTGCCCAGGCTATCCATCGCGTAGATCCAGCCGGAGTAGCTCGAGCCGTACTGCGCGTAGGTGTCGAAGCTCCAGAGCGTGGCGCCGGTGCTTCCATTCAGCGCGTAGGCGGTGCGCCCGCCCCACGCGGTCCCGAGCAGCACGTCCGGCGTGCCGTCGCCGTTGACATCCGGCCCCAGCCGCAGGCAGTTGTCGCCATAGCCGCCGCCGCTGCTGGCGCCGCCGATCGGGCGGGCGGACCAGATCACCTCGCCCGCGCCGGGCGAGGCGCCGCGGATCGCGAAGACGTGATTGACGCCCGAGGGGCCGTTCTCGTAGCCCTCGAAGACGATGTCCGGGCCGCCGTCCCCGCTGATGTCGGGGATCGCGGCGATCGCCTGCAGGCTCCCGTTCCCCGAGAACGACCAGAGCAGCTCGGGTTCGACCTGGGCGTGCGCGGCGGTCAGCAGCGTCACGATGACGGCGAGTGAGGCGAGCAGGTAGCGCATGGTGCATCCTCCACGACTCGGGCGCGCGGCGCGTGGGTGCGCGCACGTCTCACGGTCCGCGGCACCTTGAGTATACCGGATGGCGGCGGGGTTGAACAGCGACCGCGGCACGCGCCGATGCCGGATCAGGCTCCCGGATCCGCGTTGCGCCGCGCCGCCCGCAGGTGCGAGCGCACGAAGAATGCGATCGCCACGATCAAGAGGATCAGGATCGCGATGTCGATCGGGCGGCTGTAGCGCTGGATCAGGTCCCAGTGGCGTCCCAGGTGGACGCCGAGCCAGGTCAGGAAGCAGTTCCAGGCGGCCGCGCCCAGGATCGTGTAAAGGGAGAAGTGGGCGAGGTTCATCTTCCCCATGCCCGCGGGGATGGAGATCAGGTGCCGCACCACCGGGATGAAGCGCGCGATGAAGATCGCCAGCGAGCCCCGCCGCTGAAAGAAGCGCTCGGTCACCGCGAGATCGTGTGGGTTGAGAAGCAGGAAGCGGCCGAAGCGCAGCACGAAGGGCCGGCCGCCGTAGTAGCCCATCGCGTAGGAGATCAGCGAACCGACGATGCTGCCGATCGTGCTCGCCAGCGCCACGCCGAAGAAGGTGAAGCGACCCGCCGGGATGAGAGAACCGGCGAAGGGCATGACCGCCTCGCTCGGCACCGGCGCGACCATGCTCTCGAGCATCATGAGGAAGGCGACGCCCGGGTATCCCGCGCTGTCGATGGCGCGCGTGATGTGCGGAATGAGCGTCTCGGCAATGCCCACGGCCGGTCTTGTCCTCCCCGGCGACCCGAACCCGTGGGCGCGAGACTACCCTACTCGGGGCGATCTATCGATACAGGCTTTTGACCTCTCCCCACGTCGTCGTCGCGCCGGGCGGCGTGGGCTCGTCGGGCTCCTCGATCCCTTGGCTGTCGGTGACGGTCAGGTTCACCCGCGTACAGCCCCGGCAGTCCTCCTGCCCGATGACCCAGCCGGCATGCTCGCCCACCTCAATCCCTTGCGTGTCGACGGTCAGCGTAAGGCGGTGGCGCATCCAGTCGACCTGCTCGACCGCGAGGCTCATCCAGCTCTCGGTTCCGAGGAACGAGGGCGAACAAGGTTCATCCCAGAAGTATGTGAACGCCTCGATCGCGTACTGATCCGACAGCCCCCGGGGGATCTCGATGTTGAGCACCGCCGGCGTCAGCTCGGGACGGCAGAGCGTCTGGAAGCGGCAGTCCGCATAGCAGTAATCGCATACGACCCCGGCCGTGCCCCCCACCAACGCTGCCAGGTCATCGGTGTACCCATTGGGCGGGCAGTTCCATGTGACGCAGCGCGGTTCGGTGTAGCTGTAGTCGAACGTGCCATGCCCCGTCACGTCGAGCACGACGCGCCCGACCAACGCAACGCCGGTCTCCAGCGTGGGGCAGTCCGGCAGCCAGGAGGCGTCCACCACCGCGCGGTTGCCCTGCACCTGGATCGTGCCATGGGCTCCGTTGCAGAGACTCGCCTCCACGACGCCCCAGGACACGGGCCACGTCGCGGTCACACGCACGGCGTGGAAACGATCCCCCGTGAAGTACGACCAAAGGAAGAGATCGAATTCGAGCAGCCCGGTCGCCTCGGTGTACTGGACGATCTGGTCGCACGTCATGGGCGGAGCATTCTCGCAGAACGCCGGATTCGGCACCTGGATGTGCGTGAACATCGCGCTGGGGGGAAGCGGATTGGCCGCGACCGAGCCACAGGCTCCCGCCAGCGCGGTCACGACCAGGAACCCGGGAAGAAACCGCGACCATGCGGATCGAGGAACGGAGAAGGCACGCATCCTTCGGCCCTCCTCTCGGCCCGGATCGGACGAAGACTGGATCCAACACTCCTATTGTAGGCTCGCTCGGCGTTGGGCGCCAGCCACCGGAAGAGCCCGCGGAACCTCTCGATTCCGCGGGCCCGCAAAACTCGCCCGACCGCTCCGCCTCCCTGCGCCAATCCCTTCCCTGGGTGCGGGCGAAACCGGTCTACTTCAGTGGCGCCGGCGCCTTCTTGATGAACCCCGCTTTCATGAGCGCGTGAGTCTGCTTGCGCGCCCGGCCGATCTTATCCTCCGCCATCTTCATCAACTCCTGGCGCGAGAGCTTGACCCGCGCCACGCCCTGCTCGATCGCCTTGAGGCCGACCGCCACCGCCTCGCGCGGGAAGACTTCCCACTCGCTCATCGACGGGATGATGTAGTCCTCGCGCAGCCCCTTGTCCTCGGCCACCTGCGCCAGCTCGAGCGCCGCCGCGATGCACATCTCGTCGGTGATCGTCGTCGCCATCACGTCCAGCGTGCCGCGGAAGATGCCCGGGAAGCCGAGCGAATTGTTGACCTGGTTCGGGAAGTCGCTGCGACCCGTCGCCACCACGCGCGCGCCCGCCTCTTTCGCCTCCCAAGGCCAGATCTCGGGGACCGGGTTGGCGCAGGGCATGACGATCGGATCGCGCGCCATCGCCTTGATCCACTCCGGCTTGATGACCCCGGGACCGGGCTTCGAGGCCGCGACCACCACGTCGGCGCCGCGCATCGCCTCGGCGATGTCGCCCACCACCTGGTCGCCGTTCGTGACCTGGCAGAGCTCCCACTTCTCCTTGAAGTCGTCGACCAGATCGGTCCGGCCGCGGTGCAGCGTCCCCTTCGAGTCGACCAGGATGATGTTCGCCCAGGGGATGCCGCCCTTGTGCATGACGTGCGCCGCGCGGATGTTCGCCGCGCCCGCGCCGACCATCACGACCTTCACGTCGTCGAGGCGCTTGCGCACGAACTTCACCGCGTTCACGACACCGGCGAAGATGATCGCCGCGGTGCCCTGCTGGTCGTCGTGCCAGACCGGGATGTGCGCCTTGGCGCGCAGCGTGTCCAGAATGTGGAAGCACTTCGGCTGCGAGAGGTCCTCCAGGTTGAAGCCGCCGAAGGTCGGCTGGAGCGCCAGGGCAATCTCGATGAACTTGTCGGGGTCCTTCTCGGCGATGCAGATCGGGAAGGCGTCGACGCCGCCCAGGTACTTGAAGAGCAGCCCCTTGCCCTCCATCTCCGGCATGCCCGCTTCCGGACCGATGTCGCCCAGGCCCAGGACGCGCGTGCCGTCGGTCAGGACCGCCACGAAGTTCGACTTGTTGGTGTGCTCGAAGACCCTCTCCGGGTTCGCCTTGATGTCGAGGCACGGCTTGGCGACGCCCGGCGTGTACCAGATGGCGAAGTCATCGAAGCTGCGCACCGGGCACTTCGGCACGATCTCGATCTTCCCATGGTAGAAGGGGTGGAGCTGCATCGCGTCGATGCCGGGCCGCGCCGCCTTCGCCTCGAGCTGCTCGCGCGTGAGGGGTACCATGGGCATGCGCGCGGGGCGCTTCACCGCCGCCTTCTTCGGGGCCGGACGACGGACCGGGCGCTTCGGCGCGGCCGGCCGACGGGTTGCCTTCTTCACGGTCGCCCGGCGCGCGGGCTTCGCGGCCTTACGGGCCGCCGGCTTCTTGGTGGACTTCTTCCGGGCCATCGTCTCCTCCCTCGCTTCGCCGTGCCCAATGCGGGGCCCGGGGCCCCAAGTGACGGATGATTCTGCCACCGTCGCCCCCCGTCTCCAAAGCAGGTCTTCTTATCCAGGTCCGCCGCCCGGCTTCTGACGTGGCGCTCCGGGGCGGAGCCGGGCCCCCCGGTGCCGGGCCGGAAGCCACTGCAAGTGCCGCATCAAGAAACACCTGCGCCGCGACGATCCATGGGTTGGACGGGGCGTGCCGCCCGAGGGAGGACCCTGGGGCGTGCGCTATCTTGTATCCAGTCTTTACGTTAGGACAACGGCGGGGTCCGATGAGAACCATTCAGAAGTTCCGCGTTCGACCGACCCTCCCCGATCGCCTCAATCCACTGCTCGAGATCGCGCGCAACCTCTGGTGGACCTGGAACCCCGAAGCGGTCAGCCTCTTCGAGCGCGCCCACCCGCGGATCTGGCGCGAGACGCACCACAATCCGATCGCGATGCTCGCGGAGATCGACCAGGACCGGCTGAACGATCTCGCCGCGCAGGAGAGCTTCCTGGCGCACCTCGACCGCGTGCACCAGAGCCTGCGCCGCTACCTGGCGCATCCGACCTGGTACTCGCAGGTGCATGAGGAGCCGCATCAGAGCCGCGTCGCCTACTTCTCGACCGAGTTCGGCCTGCACGAGTGCCTGCCCTTCTACGCGGGCGGCCTGGGCGTCCTGGCCGGCGATCACCTGAAGTCCGCGTCCGAGCTGGGCCTGCCGCTGGTCGGCATGGGGCTGCTCTACCGGCGCGGCTACTTCCATCAGCAACTCGATCGCGACGGCATGCAGCTCGAGACCTACCGGGAGAACCACTACTCCAGCCTGCCGATGGAAGTCGTGCGCGACGCCGACGGCGCGCCGCTGCTGGTCGAGGTGACGCTCGCCGAGCGCCGCGTGCTGCTCCGCGTCTGGCGCGTGCAGGTCGGGCGGGTGCCGCTCTTCCTGCTCGACAGCGACATCTCGGAGAACGATCCCGAAGAACGGCGCATCACGCAGTACCTCTACGACGGCGATCTGGACGTCCGGATTCGCCAGGAGATCGTGCTCGGCGTGGGCGGCATCCGCGCGCTGGAGCGCTGCGACGTCGCGCCGACCGTCTGCCATCTGAACGAAGGCCACTCCGCCTTCCTGACGCTGGAGCGGATCGCCTCGCTGATGGAGCGACTCGGTGTCGGGTTCGCCGACGCGCGCGAGGTCGTAGCGGCGAGCAACGTCTTCACGACGCACACGCCGGTGCCGGCGGGCAACGAGCTCTTCCCGCCGCATCTGGTGCTGCGCTACCTGCGTCCCTTCTGCGACCGGCTGAAGCTGAGCGAGCAGGCGCTGCTCGGGTTGGGCCGCGTGCGGACCGACGATCCAGGCGAGCCCTTCAGCCCTACGGTGCTGGCGCTGCGCCACTCCTCCTTCCGCAACGGCGTCAGCCAGCTCCACGGGCAGGTGGCGCGCGAGATGTGGCGCGGGCTCTGGCCCGAGACGCCCCCCGAAGAGATCCCGATCACGCACATCACGAACGGCGTGCACCTCCCCTCCTGGTACTCGGAGGAGATCGCGCGCCTCTTCGACCGCTACCTGGGGCCGGACTGGCTGGACAATCCGGTCGACCAGAAGGTCTGGCAGCGCGCGCAGTCGATCCCGGACACTGAGCTCTGGCGCGCGCGCGAGCGGCTGCGGACGACGCTGGTCGCCGAGGCGCGCCGGCGCCTGCGCGATCAGCTGGTGCGCCGGGGCGCGCATCCGAACGTCATCCAGGGCGTGACCGAGGTGCTCGATCCGGACGTGCTCACCGTCGGCTTCGCGCGCCGCTTCGCGACCTACAAGCGCGCGACGCTGCTCTTCCGCGACCTGGACCGACTGGCGCGCATCGTCAACCACCCGGAGCGCCCGGTGCAGTTCATCTTCGGCGGCAAGGCGCACCCGAAGGACCAGCCGGGCAAGGAGATGATCCGCGAGATCATCAAGGTCGCCGGGCTCCCCGAGTTCCGCCGGCGCATCGTCTTCCTCGAGGACTACGACATCCGCTTGGCGCGCCTCATGGTGCGCGGCGTCGACGTCTGGCTGAACACGCCCCGGCGCCCGCTCGAGGCGAGCGGCACCAGCGGGATGAAGGTCGCGGTCAACGGCGGCCTGCAGCTCTCGGTGCTCGACGGCTGGTGGTGCGAGGCCTACAACGGCGAGAACGGCTGGGCGATCGGCGGCGAGGACACCTTCACCGATCACGAGTACCAGGATCGCACCGAGAGCGCGGCGCTCTACGAGCTGCTGGAGCAGGTCGTGGCGCCGATGTTCTACCAGCGCGGAGCGGATGCGCTGCCGCGCGAGTGGATCCGGCGCATGAAGATCTCGCTCATGACGATCTGCCCCTACTTCAACACCAACCGCGCGGCGGAGGAGTACACGCGGCGCTTCTACATCCCGGCGCTGGTCAACTGGAACTGCCTGCTGGCGGACCAGCTCGATCGCGCCAGCCGCGTCGCGGCCTGGAAGACGCGCCTGCGTGAGGCGTGGGGGAACGTGCGCATCATCGACGTGGCGAGCGACTCCGGCGTGGATCTCGCGGTCGGCGACCGCCTGACGATCCAGGCGCAGGTGGCGTTGGGTCCGCTCTCGCCCGATGACGTGAACGTCGAGATCTACTACGGCACGCTGACCGAAGGCCAGATCGCCGGCGGGCGGTCCTCGCTGATGACGCTCGCCAAGAGCGAGAACGGGATCCACGAGTACCGCGGGGTCCTGAATTGCTTCACCAGCGGCCACTTTGGCTACTCGGTGCGCGTCACCC
>Ga0163210_1001042_pt1 | contig 11922 bp, 10 predicted proteins | sample Kivu_220m_FD_113536 | JGI IMG/M metagenome (GOLD analysis project Ga0163210, IMG submission 113536) | Freshwater microbial communities from Lake Kivu, Western Province, Rwanda to study Microbial Dark Matter (Phase II) - Kivu_220m | ecosystem: Environmental > Aquatic > Freshwater > Lake ... | reverse complement strand
GCTGAAGTGACCTGGAACGGTCTGTGCTCAAGACCGGCTCCCTTCCCCGGCCCCGTCGCTCCCCCCGTCAACGGAGTTGACGCAGTCCCCGGTCGCACCCCTTGGATGGAGGCGTGCGGATGGTGAGAGTGTCCACGGCGGTTGCGGTGGCGGTTCTGCTCGTGCTCGCGCCCGCAGCGTGGGGCGCGGTGGTGCTGAACGAGGTCGTGGCCGATCCGGCGCGGGACTGGTCGCCGACGGATGGAGACGACGTCTACGACTCGCTCGACGACGAGTGGATCGAGGTCTACAACACGGGGCCCGGCGCGGTGAACGTGACCGGCTGGCGGCTCACCGACGCGTCGGGCGACTGGAGGTTCGGCTTCCAGGGGAGCCTGCCGGTCGGGGCGCACTTCGTGGTGTACGGAAACGAGTCCTACGCGTGGGAGGACGCCAACGGCTTCCCGAAGAGCGGGCTCTCCCTGAACAACAGCGGCGACACGGTGACGCTCGTGGCGGCAGACCTCGTCACGGTGGTGGACCAGGTGACCTACGCGTCGGCGCAGGTGCTGGACGACCGCGCGTACGGGCGCCTGCCCGACGGGGGGCCGGAGTGGAGGGTGTTCGACGGCCTCAACCCGACGAGCCCGCCGACCACGGGCATCGTGCCGTCGCCCGGGGCGGCGAACCAGACGTCGCCGGTCGAGCAGTCGAGCTGGGGGACCATCAAGGCGCTGTTCGAGTAGGAGGGATCGGCCCCCGCATGAAGGGGCCCCGGCCTCGCGCCGGGGCCCTTTCCGTTGACACCCGACGCGGAGCGTCCCTATACTCCATGCGAGCCGTGGAGAGGCTCGGGGACGGGGCCGTGAACGAACCGCACCGCATCGACCACTGGGACGCGCTCGGCCGCTCGGTACGGTTCGCGTGGAAGCACAAGGTCCTGTGGATCCTCGGCTTCTTCGCCTCCGTGAGCGGCCAGAACCTGCTGAGCTGGGTCCAGGAGGAGGAGCCCCCGTTCCTCCACGGCCGCCTCTTCCCTCGCCTCGAGGTCGTCGCGGCCGTCGTCGCCGTCCTCGTGCTCGTCTGGATCGGCCTCGTCGTCCTCAACACCATCGCCCGCGCCGGGCTCATCGCGTCGTCGGCGGAGGCCGACCGCGGCGGGAGCCCCGCGTTCGAGCGGGCGATCGGCACGGGCATCCGCGCGTTCCTCGGCATGTTCGCCCTGCTGATCGTCGGTGCCGTGCTGGGCGTCGCCGGGACGCTCGTCTGCGCCGTGCCGGTGGTCCTCCCCCTGGCGGCCGGGGCGCCCGGCATCGTCATCGCCGTGCTCATCGGGGCCATCCTCTTCCTGCCGTACCTCGCGTTCGTGTTCGCGCTCACGTTCACGATCACCTTCGCCGAGCGCGCCCTCGTCGTGGACCGCATGTCCATCCTCGACTCGCTGGCCGCCGGCTGGCGGCTGGCGCGCGCCCGCTACCTGACCGCGCTCGTCGCGTGGCTCGTGGCGCTCCTCGCGGGCATCGTGTACGGCGTCGGGCTCGTCCTTGCGCTCGTCGTCCTCGCGGTCCCGCTCGTCTTCGTGTGGTTCGCCAACAAGGCGCTCGCGCTCATCCTCGGCATCCCCCTGCTCGTCATCGTCGTGTTCCCCGCCACGGGGGCCTACGGCACGTTCATCTACGCCTTCTGGACGCTCCAGTACCTCCGGCTGCGCGGACCTGAGGCCGCGGCCGACGGGGCGCGCGGCGGCGCAGGGCCGGCCGCCCCTCCGGGCGGCGCGGAGACGCCCTCCGGGCCCCGGGAGGACCTCCTTGCCGGCTCCATCTAACCGGTTCGGGCGCCCCACGCGCGACATGTCGAAGATGGGCTCGCTCCTGACGGAGCGACGCAACCCCCGTTCGACCGACATCGACCGGATGGACGCGCGCGGGCTCGTCCGCCTCATCAACGCCGAGGACTCGACGGTCCCCTCCGCTGTCGCGGCGGTCGAGGACGCGCTCGTCGCGGCGGTCGAGCTGGTCGCAGGCCGGCTGCGGAGCGGCGGACGCCTCCTCTACGTCGGCGCGGGCACGAGCGGGCGGCTCGGCGTGCTCGACGCGGCCGAGTGCCCCCCGACCTTCGGGACCGCTCCCTCCACGGTCCAGGGCATCATCGCGGGCGGCTACGGCGCGCTCGTCAGAGCGAAGGAGGGCGCGGAGGACGACCGAGAGGCCGGCGCCTCCGACCTCTTCGAGCGGGAGCCCGGTCCGGCGGACGTCGTCATGGGCATCGCGACGAGCGGCGTGACGCCGTACGTGCTCGGCGCGCTCGACGCGGCGCGGGGCTCCGGCGCGGCGACCGTGTTCCTGTGCTGCAACCCGTCCGAGGCGGCCTCCGTCGCGGCCGACGTCGTCATCGCGCCTGCCGTGGGGCCCGAGGTCGTGACCGGCTCGACGAGAATGAAGGCCGGGACGGCGACCAAGCTCGTCCTCAACACCATCACCACGTCCGTGTGGGTCCTTCTCGGGAAGACCTACGAGAACCTCATGGTGGACCTGACGGCGACCTGCGACAAGCTCCGCGACCGCGCGTGCAGGATCGTCGCGGAGACGACGGGGGCGACCTACGAGGAGGCCGCATCGCTCATCGCGGAGGCGGGCGGGTCGGTCAAGGTCGCGCTCGTCATGAAGAAGGCCGGGGTCGGGGCCGGCGCGGCGCGCCGCCTGCTCGAGGAGAGCGGCGGCTCCGTGCGCGGCGCGCTCGAGCGGGCGGGGAAGGGGCGACCGTGACGCAGCCGTCCGCCGGCCGCCTGGCCGAGCTCGTGACCCGCGTCGGGTCGCTTCCCGAGCGACGCGTCATCGGACTCATGTCCGGCACCTCGTGCGACGGTGTCGACGCGGCGCTCGTCCGCGTGCGGGGTGGCGGAGCGGCCCTCCGCGCCACGGTCGAGGCGTTCGCGAGTCGTCCCTACGAGGAGGACCTGCGCGACCGCGTCCTTTCGGCCGGCTCGGCGTCGGCCCCCGAGATTGCGCGGCTCGACTTCGAGATCGGCGAGGCGTTCGCCCGCGCCGCGCTCGAGGTCATCGCGGCCGCGGGCCTCGCGCCGGGCGACGTCCACCTCATCGGATCGCACGGGCAGACCGTGTTCCACGGGCCCCCCGCCGTCGGCGGGCGCGGCGCGACGCTCCAGCTCGGGCAGCCGGACGTGATCGCGATCCGGACCGGCGCGCCCGTGGTCGCCGACTTCCGGACGGCGGACGTGGCGGCAGGGGGGCAGGGCGCGCCGCTCATCCCGCTCGTGGACTGGCTGCTCTTCCGTCCGGAGCGCGGCGCGAGGCTCATGCTCAACCTCGGCGGCATCGCGAACGTCACATGGGTGACCCCGGATCCGGACGGCGTGCGCGCCTTCGACACGGGCCCGGCGAACGCGCTCCTGGACGAGATCGTCGCGGCGGCGACGGGCGGCAGCGAGCGCGTGGACCGAGACGGCGAGCGGGCCTCGCGCGGGCGGGTGATCGAGCCGGCCGTGGAGGAGTTCCTGCGGCGCCCGTACTTCGAGGCGGCGCCGCCCAAGTCGACGGGGAAGGAGACCTTCGGCCGCGCGGCCGCCGAGGCGCTTGCCGGGTTGGCTTTCCAAGGTCGCGGCCTCGCGGCGCTCTCCGCGCGCGAGGCGGACGACCTTCTGGCCACCGCGGCGGCGGTGACGGCCCGCTCCGTCAGGCGGGCGATGGCGTTCCTCCCCCCGGCGCCCGCGCCAGGCGACCTCGTCGTGAGCGGAGGGGGCGCGAAGAACGCGGCGGTCATGCGCATGCTCTCGGAGGCGTTCGCGCCGTGTCCGGTGCGGACGCTCGACGCGCTCGGCATGGACCCGGACGCGAAGGAGGCGGTCGGGTTCGCCGTGCTCGCGAACCAGACCGTGCTCGGCCTGCCCGGCAACCTCCCCGCGGTCACCGGCGCGTCGAGGCCGGTGGTGCTGGGGAAGGTGAGCGCGGGGCTGTGAGGGGTGACGATGAAGCGGAGGATCGCGCGGCTCGTCATGACGGGCATCTCGTTCCGCGAGGGGGAGGACGCCGTCGCGCAGTACCATCGTCTGCGCGGTGAGATCGTGGACCTCGGGGTGGGCGGGTTCATCGTGTTCGGCGGGAACGTGGACTCCACGCCCGAGGTCATCGGCGACCTCGCGGAGGTCTCGCCGCACCCGCTCGTCGTCGCCTCCGACCTGGAGCGGGGGCTGGGCCAGCAGCTCGAGGGCGGGACCGTGTTCCCGTCCCAGATGGCGCTCGGGGCCGGCGGCATCGCCGACCTCGCGTTCGCGCAGGGCTGGGTGACCGCCGTCGAGGCGCGCGCCGTCGGCATCAACCTTGTGTTCTCTCCGGTGGCGGACGTACTGAGCGACCCGACCAACCCCATCATCGGAACGCGGGCCTACGGCGGCGCGGCGCTGCCCGTCGCCGACCTCAGCTCCGCGTTCGTGCAGGGGTGCCAGGCGTGGGGGGTCGGCGCGACCGCGAAGCACTTCCCCGGCCACGGCGCGACGAGGCTGGACTCGCACATCGAGCTGCCCACCGTGGACGCCGACCGCGCGACCCTCGAGGCGCGCGACCTCGTGCCGTTCCGGGCCGCCGTCGAGGCCGGCGTGCGCGCCGTCATGACCGCGCACGTCGCGTACCCGGCCCTCGCCGGGGCCGAGACGCCGGCGACCCTCTCGGGCGAGATCCTCGAGGGCATCCTGCGCCGGGACCTCGGGTTCGACGGGCTCATCGTGACGGACGCGCTCGTCATGGGGGCGATCGTGCGGGCGCTCGGACCGGGTGAGGCTGCGGTCCGGGCGCTCGAGGCCGGCTGCGACCTGCTGCTGGCCTCCGAGGATCCCGTCGCCGCGATCGACGCGGTCCACGCCGCGGTCCTGTCGGGCCGCCTGAGCGTCGAGCGGCTCGAGCGCTCGCTCGCTCGCGTCGACGCGTTCCACGAGTGGACGGCGGGGTGCGGAGAGCCAGACGGCCCCGCGGAGGGGCTCCGGCCGGACGTGTGCTGCCTGCTCGAGGAGCAGCGCGCCGGCGGGCGGGAGCGCCGCACCGAGGGGAGCAGCAGCCACAGCACGGTGGCGCTCGAGATCGCGCGACGCGGCGTGACGCTCCTCCGGGACACGGGCATCGTGCCGTGCGATCCCGCGACGTATCGGCCGACGCGGGCGGCGGCGTTCGCCCTCGTCGAGGACGCGCGGCGCGTGAACATGCTGTGGCTCCGCTCGGAGATCAACGCGCGCATCCCCGGGCTCGAGATCCTCGTCGCCGACGAGGCCGCGACCGACGAGACGGCGGCGCGACTCGAGAGCGCCGCGAGGGCGACGGACTGCATCATGGTGGCCGTCTTCGACGACATCGCGGCGTGGAGGGGCAGGGCCGGCCCGAGCGAACGGCTCGTGTCGATGCTGGACCGGCTCGCCGCGGCGTGCCCGCGCACGGTCGTTCTCGCGTTCGCCGGGCCGGGGTTCCTCGCGCGGGCGCCCGAGTCGTGCACCCTCGTGTGCTGCTACGACGGCTCGCCGGCGTGCCAGACCGCGGCCGTCGAGGCGCTCTTCGGCGACACGCCGATGGAGGGGCGCCTGCCCGTGGCCGTGCCGCCGGCGTTCGCGGCCGGCCACCGCGCACGGTGAGACGGAGTCCGTGAGGAGACCACGTGGAAGAGCTGGACACCATACCGAGCGAAGTCGCCGACGTTCGACCGAAGGTCGACATCACGAAGGGGAGCGTTCTCAGGAACGTGCTCTACATGGGCATCCCCTCGATGATCGGCTTCGGGGCGATGACCGCCTACAGCCTCACGGACATCTTCTGGGTCGGCAGGCTCGGCACCGCCCCGGTCGCCGCGCTCACGCTCTTCGGTGCGATCGCGTGGGTGCTCGGGTCGGCCAACCAGATCGTGGGCACGGGGTCCGTCGCGCTCGTCTCGAGGCGGTTCGGGGAGCGCAACGTCGAAGCGACGCGCGACGTCATCCGGCAGACGTATCTCCTCAAGACCGCCATGGCGATCATCATGGGCGCCGCGGGGCTGCTCATCGTCCGCCCGGTCCTCGGGCTCATGAACGCGAGCCCCGAGACCGAGCGCTACGCGCTCGAGTACGCCGGCATCTACTTCTACGGCCTGCCGTTCATGTTCTGCTCGTACACCGGCTACACCGCGTTGCGCGGCGTCGGGGACGCTCCGAAGGCGATGCACATCATGCTCGTGTCGGTCGTCCTGAACATCGGGCTTGACCCTCTCCTCATGTTCGTGTTCGACATGGGCGTGGCGGGCGCGGCGCTCGCCACGGTCGCGTCCTCCGCCATCGCCGTCGCCGGGGGCCTGTGGATGCTCTCGTCGGGGCGTGCCAACATCACCGTGAGGGGCTGGCTCCACTTCCGCCCCCGCCTCGGCGTGATGCTCGACGTGCTGCGGATCGGCGCCCCCGCCGGCGTCAACGGGCTCCTGAGGAGCCTGTCCCACTGGTTCGTCGCGACGCTCGTTGCGACCTTCGGGACCGTGGTGGTCGCGGCGTACGGGATCGCGGTCCGCGTGATGGACCTCGGCATCCTCTTCGGCGTCGGGCTGGAGCTCGGCTCGAGCGCGATCGTGGGACAGAACCTCGGCGCGAACCAGAAGGACCGCGCGCACGAGGCGGTGGTCAAGGCGACGTGGCTCGTGCTCGCGCTCGCGGGCGCGCTCGGCGTCATCGAGTTCCTGTTCGCTCGAGGCATCCTCGGCGTGTTCACGGCCGACGCGGCCGTCCTCGCCACCGGCGTCGGCGTGCTCAGGTTCTTCGCCGTCATCCAAGTGCTCATCGCGATGCACATCGTGCTCGGGTCCGCGTTCTGGGGCTCGGGCGACACGTGGCCGCCGACGGTGATCGCGGCGATCGTCGAGTGGGGAGTGCAGATCCCTCTCATCCTCGCGGCCATCCACGTTCTCAAGACGAACGAGTTCGGCGTGCTGTGGGCGATGGTCATCGCCGTGGTCGTCGAGGTGCTCCTGACGTACGTCTGGTTCCGGCGCGGCAGGTGGAAGGACAGGGAGGTGTAGGGGCCGGGCGCGGGGGCCGGCGTGTCCCGGCGGCCGGGTGCGGTCCGGAGGGCGCGTGATGGAGTTCGGTATCGCGGTTCCCGGGAGGGCGGCGTTCGACGCGGTGGGGTTCGGCCTGAACGCCGTGGACCACCTCTGTGTCGTGCCGCGCTACCCCGAGGAGGACTCGAAGACCTCCATCCTGTCGTTCACCCGCGCCGCCGGGGGACAGGCGGCGACGGCGATGGTCGCCCTCTCGCGCCTCGGGCTCAGGGCGAAGTACGTCGGGAAGGTCGGCGGTGACGAGGCCGGGGCGTTCTCGCTCGCGAGCATCCGCCGCGAGGGCGTGGACGTGAGCGACGTGCCCGCGGTCGCGGGCGTCTCGAACCAGCTCGCGATCATCATCGTCGACCGGCGGACGGGGGAGCGCACCATCCTCTGGCACCGCCCGGTCGAGATCGCGACGCGTCCGGAGGAGCTCACGAGCGAGAAGGTCGCCGTGGGGCGCGTCCTGCTCGTCGACGGGCACGACGCGCCGGCGGCCGTTCGCGCGGCCGCGCTGGCCAGGGAGCGCGGCGTGCCAGTTGTCCTCGACGCGGAGACGGTGAAGGACGGGACCGCGGACCTCGTGCCGCTCGTGGACCTCCTCGTGGCGTCGTCGCGGTTCCCGGCGCTGTTCACGGGGACGGACGACCGGCTCGAGGCGCTCCGGCGCCTCCGTGCCTCGGGCCCGCGGTTCGTCGCGATGACGCTCGGGCGCGAGGGCGCGCTCGCCCTGGCGCCCGACGGCTCGGCCGTCCGCTCCGCGGGCTTCGCCGTGGAGGCCGTCGACACGACCGGCGCCGGGGACGTGTTCCACGGCGCGTTCGTCTACGGGCTCCTGCAGGGATGGACGGTCGAGCGGACGCTCGACTTCTCGAACGCGGCCGCCGCGCTCAACTGCACGGCGCTCGGCGCCAGGGGGCGGCTGGGCACGGCGGCCGAGGTGCAGGCGTTCGCGGCCGGAACGCCGCGCGTCTGAGCGGGGCAACGCGATCGGCTCGGAGACTCCGACGCATGAAGGACCTCGATCTCGTCGTTCTCGACCTCGACGGCACGCTGTACTCGTCTCGCGCGACGACGCTCGGCGCGGTCGAGCGCGCCGTCGCCGACCTCAACGCGCGCCACGGGCTGGGCCTTCCTCAGCCGACCGAGTCCGAGGTGCTGCACGGCGTCGGCTGCACGCGCGGCGAGTTCGCCGAGCGTGTGTTCCCCGCGCTGCCCCGGCGGTACCGCGATGAGATCGACGCGCTCGTCTGGCACTGGGAGCGGACGCTCATCGAGGAAGGCCGCGGGGCGCTCTTCCCGGGCGCCCGCGAAGCGCTCGAGACGATGCGCGACGAAGGGGCGCGCCTCGCCGTGGCGACCAACGCCGGGCGGCCGTACATGGACACCATCCTCGACCGGTTCGAGATCAGGGGGTTCTTCGAGGAGTGCCGGTGCGCCGGCGACGGCGGCGTGAGGGACAAGGGCGATCTCATCGCGGCGGTCGTCGGCTCGCTCGGCGCCGACGCGGGCCGCTCCGTGATGGTCGGCGACCGGGCCTCGGATGTCGCCGGCGCGAGGAAGGCCGGGACGGGCTCCATCGGCTGCCTGTGGGGGTTCGGGTCGCGTGACGAGCTCTCGGGTGCGGACGCGCTGGTCGAGCGGTTCGACGAGGTCCCCGCGCTCGCGCGCGGGTGGTCTCGGGGCCGGAGGTGAGCGTGCGCTGGCTCCACGACATCTCGGCGGTCCTGCCCCGCGGGCGCGCGCCCGAAACCCGCGACCCGCGCGGCGTCGACACCATTGTGCTCCACTGCACCGCAATGCGGGGGTGGAACGTCTGGGACACCGCGCGGTATCATGTCGGGCCGAACCACATCTCGCCCGAGGGCTGCCCGACGATCGGCTACGCGTACTTCGTGGAGCCTGACGGCCTGGCGTACCGCTGTTTGTCGCCCGAGGTCCGGGCCTGGCACGCGGGCCCGTGGAACGGCCGCGCGATCGGCGTGTGCCTCGCGTACGAAGCGGGGGACGCGCCGGCGCCCCCGCGGCAGCTCGCGGCGGCCGCCGACCTGTGCGCGCGGCTCGCGCTCGAGCTCGGCCTGTCGAGCGAGCGCGTCCTCGGGCACCGCGAGCTCGAGGGCAGCGGGTTCGTCGTCGAGAACGGCGTCCGGGTGCAGCGCAAGGAGTGCCCCGGGAGGGCCGTGGACATGGACGCCTTCCGGCAGGCCGTCGCGCGCGCGATGGCCCGCCCCGGGGGGCCCGGAGTGGCCGACGCATGACGAAGGCAAGGTTCGCCGTCGCTGTTCTCGCCGCCTGCGCGCTCGCGGCGCTGTCCGGGTGCGCGGCCCGCACGCCGGGGCCGCCGGGCCGCGAGCCCGTCGCCGCCGAGCAGGTCGGCAGGGTCCACGCCGTGCGCATCCCGGCGACCGCGATCGCGCCGGGCGTCGGCATCGACGAGACGGGGGCCGCGCCCGTGCTCTCCGACTCGCTGCTCGGCGCGGTCCGCGCGCGCATCGACTCCATCCTGACCGACCCGCTCCTCGAGGGCGTGACGCACGGGCTCCTCGTCGAGTCGCTGCGGACGGGCCAGGTGATCTACGAGCGGAACGCCGACACGCCGCTCATCCCCGCGTCGAACATGAAGCTCGTCACCGGGGCCCTCGCGCTCACGACGCTCGGCCCCGCGTTCTCGTTCGAGACCGATCTCGCGACGAACGCCTCGATCGTCGACCCGGTGCTTGAGGGCGACCTCTTCGTCAGGGGGAGGGGCGACCCGTCCCTCACGACCGAGGAGGTGTGGAAGCTCGCCGAGGAGCTGAAGTCGCTGGGCATCGAGCGCATCGCGGGGGACATCGTGCTCGACGCGTCGTACTTCGACTCCGTGAGCACGGCGTCGGGCGAGGCCTCGGACGGCGACCGTGCGTACCAGGCACGGGTGGGCGCGCTCGCGACGAACTTCGGCTCCGTCGCCGTGCGCGTGCGCCCCGGGGACGCCGTCGACGACCCGGCGAAGGTCGCGCTCGTCCCGCCGACCGACTTCGTCCGCCTCGTCAACCGCGCGCGGACGGGGTCGTCGCGCCGTCCCTCCACCATCGAGGTCGAACGTTCGTGGAGCCGCGGGAAGAACACCGTGACGGTGCGCGGCCGCATCCCGGCGGACTCCGAGGGCGGCGTCTGGAACCGGAACCTCGAGGATCCCTCCGGCTACTTCGGGGCGCTCTTCCTGGACCTCCTCGGGCGGGCGGGCATCGCCGTGGACGGCTGCGTCGTCGGAGGCATGACGCCGGGCGGCGCGACCGTGCTCGCGGTGCACCGATCGAAGCCGCTCGCGGTCATCCTCCGCGACCTCAACAAGCACAGCAACAACTTCGTCGGCGAACAGCTCCTGAAGGCCGTGTCCGCGCACACCATGGGGCCTCCGGGCTCCACGGCCGGCGGCGCGGCGCTGGCCTCGGCGTTCCTCCGGTCCGTCGGCGCCGCCGACGGGTCGTTCGTCGTGGCCGACGGGTCCGGGCTCTCGCGCGAGAACCGCCTGACGACCAGGGCGGCCGTGCGGGTGATGAGGCGGATGCTCGCCGACTACGGCGCGGCGCCCGAGTATCTCTCGTCCTTCTCCGTCGGAGGCATTGACGGCACGCTCGGACGGCGGCTCGGCGACGGCGATATGCGCGGCGCCGTGCGGGGCAAGAGCGGGCTTCTGGACGGCGTCACCGCGATCTCGGGCGTCCTCCACACGCGGTCGCGCGGCGACTTCCTGTTCTCGATGTTCACGAATGGACCCGAGGACGAGCCGAGGCTCGCGCACGAGGTCGAGTCCCGCGTGCTCGAGACGCTCGGCGGGCTCTGAGGCGGGGCGCATGGCTGACAGACGGGCGGCGTGGCGCGACCTCGCGCTGTGGCTTGGCGCGAACACCATCGCGGGCGGCCTGGTCGGGGTCGCCATCGCGGTGTTCTCCGGCGAGCCCGGGGCGCTGGCCCGGTTCGTGCCCATGGGCATCCTGTTCGCGAACGCCATCGGGTTCGCGGCCGGGTTCGCGGCCCGCTTCGTCCTGCCGCGCTACACGGCGCTCCCGAGCCGCCTGCGCCTCCCGCTCGCCGTCGTCACGCTCCTTGCGGGAGGGGCGTTCGGGACCGTGCTCGTCGTCATGACGAACCCGCTCACGGTCTTCTACCAGGGGCGGCTCCTGCTGCTCCTCGTCCTCGTGGACAGCGTGATCGCGGTCGTGGTCGGCCTCATCGTCTACAACTACGAACGTCTCCGCGACCAGATCGAGGCCGGCTACCGCGCGGTCGCCGAGAACCGCGTCCGCGAGGAGCGGCTGCGCGAGCTCGCCGCCCGGTCCGAGCTCAAGGCCCTCAAGGCGCAGATCAACCCGCACTTCCTGTTCAATGCGCTCAACTCCATTTCCGCGCTCGTGTCGGTGGACCCGGGCGCGGCCCAGCGCACGCTCGAGCGGCTGGCCGGCATCTTCCGCGGCACGCTCCTGGCCTCCGAGAACGAGTCGGTGCCGCTCGGAAAGGAACTCGAGCTGGTGGACGCCTACCTCGACGTGGAGCGCGCCCGGTTCGGGAAGCGGCTCTCGGTCGTCGAGGACGTGGCCGTCGAGGCGCGGAGCGTCGAGGTGCCGCCGCTCATCCTCCAGCCGCTCGTCGAGAACGCGGTTCGCCACGGTATCTCGCCGCGCGTGGAGGGCGGGACGGTCAGGATCGAGGCGCGCCTGCGCGGCGGCGATCTCGTGCTCGCGGTGGAGGACGACGGCCCCGGGGTGGGCGACGCGCCGCTCGAGCAGGTGCTCGCGGGCGGGTTCGGGCTCCGGAACGTGCGGGACAGGCTGGCCACGAGGTTCGGCGAGGCCGGGCGGTTTCGCGTCGCCGGCGGTCGCGAGCGCGGGCTGCGCGTCGAGC
>Ga0163210_1001041_pt1 | contig 11924 bp, 10 predicted proteins | sample Kivu_220m_FD_113536 | JGI IMG/M metagenome (GOLD analysis project Ga0163210, IMG submission 113536) | Freshwater microbial communities from Lake Kivu, Western Province, Rwanda to study Microbial Dark Matter (Phase II) - Kivu_220m | ecosystem: Environmental > Aquatic > Freshwater > Lake ... | reverse complement strand
CTGCAAAATTTGCTGGAAGAAATCGACCATTAATCGGCGCAGCGGTTGGGGCTGTAATTGGGTTTTATGATGGAATCTTTGGTCCTGGGACCGGATCTTTTCTAATGCTTGCACTTGTTGCAGTTCTAGGCTTTGCATTTCTTGAAGCATCAGTTACAGCAAAGCTTGTCAATCTTGCGACAAATCTTGGAGCGATTTTAGTTTTTGGCTTTAACTCTCAAATCATCTGGGCGCTGGGATTAACGATGGCGGCAGGAAATATCGCCGGAGGATTTATTGGAGCTAAAGTTGGCATAAGGGGCGGGTCAGTTTTGATTCGTCGGGCGTTTCTAGCCGTCACTACCGCGCTGATCATTCGCCTTATCTATGACACCTTCCTGCGGGGCTGAGATCTGGGATAGACTTACCCCCACAACTTAACAACAACTAAATAAGTAGGAAGAAATTAAAATGGCTTTGGTAGATAACTTAAATGAGCTTCTCGCTCCAGTAGTAAAAGCATCTGGGCTCTTACTTGAAGAGATTAAAGTGATTCCAGTTGGACGCTCTCGGATCATCTCAGTAATAGTTGATCACGAAGAGAGAGATCTAAACCTTGATGAGGTCGCTGCAAGCTCAAGAGCGATATCTAAAATTCTAGAAAACTATAGCCAGCTTGGTGATAATCCATTTACCCTTGAAGTCACATCCCCTGGCGTTGATCGCCCGCTGGTAAAGGCGTATCAATGGAAGAAAAATCTCGGTCGGCTAATTTCCATAGTCAAAGTCGATGGCGAAAAGCTAATTGGCCGCCTTAAGAGCCTTGATTTAGATTCAGCCTCACTTGAGGTTAAAAGCGGAGAAGTGAGTATTTTATTTAGCGATATCAAGCGAGCAACTGTTGAGATTGAATTCAATCGAAAAGTTGGTGAAAAGCGATGAATGTCGACATGAAAGTTTTAGAAGCCCTAACTATTGAACGCGATATTCCACTTGATCGCCTAATTACTGCTATTGAGATTGCAGTTAAGAGCGCTTATAACGAGATGGAGGGAGCAAAGCCCTTTGCTCATGCCAAACTAGATTTAATAACAGGCGAGATAAAGATTCTTATCCCAGTATTTGGTCCAGATGGCGAGAAAATAGATGAGATTAGCGATGAGCCTGAAGGCTTTAGTCGTATCGCATCCTCTACTGCGCGCAAGATTATTAAAGAGAAGATGCGAGAATCAAAGGATCTAGAAATTGTTGGTGAATTTAGCGCAACTGTTGGCGATATTGTCTCTGGAGTAATTCAACAAGGACGAGATCAGAAGATGGTTTACATCGATCTTGGAAGAGTAGAGGGAAAAATTCCACCGCATGAACAAGTTCCAGGTGAGATATATAAACATGGCGATCGAATCAAGAGCTTTGTGGTTGAAGTTAAGCAAGGCCAGAAGGGTCCTGAGGTATTGCTTTCTAGGAGTCATCCAGCTCTAGTAAAACAATTATTCGCACTTGAAGTTCCAGAGATTAGAGATCGCATTGTTGAAATTATGGGTATTGCTCGCGAAGCAGGACATCGAAGCAAAATTGCAGTTAGAGCTCACCGCGCAGGTGTTAGTCCAAAGGGCGCACTTATTGGTCCAATGGGAGCAAGAGCTAGAGCTGTTATGGATGAACTACATGGCGAAAAAATAGATATTGTTGATTGGTCTGATGATCCAGCAACATATGTTGGTAATGCTTTAGCTCCGGCAAGAGTCTCTAGCGTTGAGGTAGTAAATATTGATACTCGCTCTGCCAAGGTTGTAGTTCCTGATTACCAACTATCTCTTGCCATTGGAAGAGATGGGCAGAACGCCCGTCTGGCTGCTCGCCTAACTGGCTGGCGCATTGATATTCACTCCGATGGGGCGACAAGTGGCTCTGGGGCGAGCGAAGTTTCCTAAAAGTAGTACTGCGGCGGTATGGTTGCGCCGTGAGGATCTCCCTCACATATTTTCAAAGCGAAGGCTAGGTCGAATAGGCAATGGCACTCTAATGAGCACTTCACAGTCATGAGTAGGTCAATTTAGGCTTCGCGTTTAAAAAGTAAACGAGGAGCCACAAAAGGAGAAAAGTGGCAAAGGTCCGCGTTTACGAATTAGCAAAAGATGTAGGGATGGATAGCAAGGATGTCCTTGCAAAACTCCAAGAGATGGGCGAGTTTGTTCGCTCCGCATCTTCAACTGTTGAAGCACCTGTGGTGCGAAAGTTTCTAGAAAAATTTCCTGCAGTTGCAGCTACACCTAAGAAAGCTCCTGCTAAGAAAGCTCCTGCTAAAAAAGCCGCAGCCAAGAAAGCAGCGCCAGTTGAGAGCGTTGAGCAAATTGATGAAATTACTCCACCAATTACTCCAGTAATTAAAGAGAGCGTAGAAGAAAAGCCAGCTCCACTTCCTGCTAAACCACCAGCTGCTCCTGCTGCCAGAGTTGGAAATAATCCTTTTGGAAGTCCTTCAGCTCCTCCTCGTCCACCAAGACCACAAGGTCAAGGCGGTGCAAGACCTGGAAATAATCCTTTTGGAAGTCCTTCAGCTCCTCCTCGTCCACCAAGACCACAAGGTCAAGGTGGCGGGCAACGTCCGGCAGGAAGTAGACCGCCAGGTGCGCCAGCAAGAGGTGGAAATATGGCAGGACCTCGTCCAGGTTCTGTTCGCCCAGGATTTGCTGCGCGACCACAACAACGAAGTGATGGAACAACTGCTCGTCCGCAAGATCGCAACTCTTCATCTCCATATCGCAGCCCAGGTGGCCTAGGTCAGAGACCAGGTGGATCAACTGGCGCTCCTGCAAGACCAGGAGCAGGAAAACCAGGTGGCGGTTTTGCGCCAGGAAGACCAGGACAACGCGGAAGCGCTGGTGGAGCATTTGGAAAAAATGCTGGAAAGAAAAAGAATTACAAATCAAAGAAGACTCGTCGCGAAGAGATAGACAATATGCAAGCCCCAACACTTGGTGGCGCAATTGTTCCTCGTGGCGATGGAAATACTCCAGTTAGATTACGAAGAGGAGCATCTTTAGCTGACTTTGCCGAAAAAATTGGAGCAGATCCAGCCGGTTTAGTCTCAGTGCTATTTCATCTAGGTGAGATGGTTACTGCAACTCAATCAGTTGATGAAGAGACTTTGCATGTATTGGGTAGCGAATTTGGCTACAAAATTACAGTTGTCTCTCCAGAGGATGAAGATAAAGAGATATTAGAACAATTTGATATCGACCTTGATCAAGAGCTCTCTGATGTCGATCCTGATGATTTAAGTATCAGGCCGCCAGTTGTAACAGTTATGGGCCATGTTGATCATGGAAAGACAAGACTTCTTGATGCTATTCGCCAAACTGAAGTAGTAAAAGGTGAAGCAGGTGGCATTACTCAACACATCGGCGCTTATCAGATTCATCATGAGCATGCTGGAGTTAATCGCGCGATTACATTTATCGATACCCCAGGCCATGAAGCCTTCACCGCTATGCGTGCTCGTGGAGCAAAAGTGACAGATATTGCAGTTCTTGTTGTTGCTGCAGATGATGGAGTTATGCCTCAGACAATTGAAGCTCTAAATCACGCTCAAGCCGCAAATGTTCCAATTGTTGTTGCGGTCAATAAGGTTGATAAAGAGGGAGCAAATCCCGGGCGAATTCGTCAGCAATTAACTGAATATAACTTGGTCGCTGAAGAGTATGGTGGAGATACGCTATTTGTTGATGTCTCCGCAGCTAAAGTAACTGGTATTGATCAATTAGTTGAAGCAATTTTGTTAACTGCTGATGCTGCAATTGATTTAAGAGCAATCCATGAAGATGACGCTAGAGGTGTAGCAATTGAGGCTCATCTAGATCGTGGCCGTGGCCCAGTTGCAACAGTTCTAGTCCAGCGCGGAACGCTAAGTGTTGGAGATGCAATTGTTGCAGGAAGTGCTTTTGGTCGAGTCAGAGCGATGATGGATGAGTTTGGACAAGAAGTTGAAGTAGCAGGTCCATCAAGGCCAGTTCAAGTTCTTGGATTTACCTCGGTGCCAAGTGCTGGCGATAGCTTTATCGTTGCACCTGATGATCGAACTGCAAGACAAATTGCGGAAAAACGTCAGGCCGGAGAGCGCCATGCTGCACTTGCTAAGGCAAGAAAGAAAGTTTCTCTAGAAGACTTCCTTGAGCAATCCAAGGTCACAACTCTTAACCTAATTCTTAAAGGCGATGTTAGCGGATCTGTTGAAGCACTTGAAGATGCTTTGGTTCAATTAGATGTTGGCAGTGAAGTTGACTTGAGAGTTATTCATAGAGGCGTTGGTGCTATCACTAAGAGCGATGTAACTCTTGCCTCAGCATCGGGCGCAGTAATTGTTGGTTTCAATGTTAAGCCAGAGGCCCATACTGCAATCTTTGCTGATGAAGAGGGCGTTGAAGTTAGATTCTATAGCGTGATCTATAAAGCAATTGAGGAGATCGAAGCTGCGCTTAAGGGGCTACTCAAGCCTGAATATGAAGAAGCAGTTTTGGGTCGCGCTGAAGTGCGTGAGGTCTTTAAGTCCAGCAAGTTTGGAACTATCGCTGGATCTCTGGTTTCAAGTGGCCTGATTAGAAGAAGTGCAAAGGCAAGAGTGCTGCGCGATAACGTGGTAATCGGCGATAACCTAACAATCGAATCTTTAAAGCGATTTAAAGATGATGCAACTGAAGTTCGTGAGGGCTTTGAGTGCGGAATCGGTGTGGGTAATTTCAAAGACATTCAAATCGGAGATGTATTTGAAGCATTTGAGATGCGCGAGAAAAAGCGAGCATAAGACATGGGAAAGTCACATCGGGCTGCAAAAGTTGCTGACCGGATCAAGGTTGTAGTTGCCTCAGCTCTTGAGAGCAAGGTAAGGGACCCACGCCTTGGTTTTGTCACAATTACCGATGTTCGAGTAACTGGCGACCTACAACAAGCCTCCATCTTCTATACCGTGTTAGGCGATGATGAAGCGCGATTTAATACTGCCAAAGTATTAGAAAGTGCTAAGGGGCTTTTAAGAACTGAAGTAGGTAGAGAACTTGGCACCAGAATTACTCCCTCCCTTACCTTCTTTGCAGATGCTTTGGGTGAGAATGCTAAAAACTTTGAGGATTTACTTGATCAGGTCAGAAAAAGTGATGAAGAGATTGCAAATCTTCGATCTGGCGCAGAGCCGATAAGTGGAGATGATCCTTATCGCCAGAGCCGCCCAAAAAACTATCTCTCTGGTGAATAGATGAGTTTGCAAGATGGCTTTGTCATCATTGATAAGCCAGTTGGAATCACCAGTCATGATGTAGTGGCAAAATTAAGAAAAACTCTAGGAACAAAGCAGGTCGGCCATGCCGGGACCTTAGATCCGATGGCAACAGGAGTTCTTGTTCTTGGGGTAAATAAAGCAACAAAGTTTCTGCAATACATAACTCAAGGAAAAAAGGCCTATCACGCTCAGATTAGATTAGGCCAGGAAACTTCTAGCAGTGATGCTCAAGGTGAAATTACCTCAACTTCTGATACTTCAAATATTAGTGATCAAGAAATTAGGGAGTTCCTTGCTACTCAACTTGGAAGCATTATGCAGGTTCCAACTAAAGTCTCTGCGATAAAAATTAATGGCCAGAGAGCCTATGACTTGGTTAGAGAGGGAAAAGAGGTAGATATTCCTGCTCGGCAGATAGACATCTATAACTTAGATGTGATCGAAATCAATCGTGGAGAATTTCTAGATATTGAAATTACTGTTGAATGCTCTGCAGGAACTTATATTCGATCAATTGCAAGAGACTTAGGAAGCTCACTTGGAGTCGGAGGACATCTGATTTCTCTTCGAAGGAGCCTAGTTGCTCCATTCTCGCTAAGTGATTGCAGCAGCATTGAATCACCAGAGATAAGGCCGCTTGCCAGCGAGATATCTAAAGTTATGAGTGTAAGAAATGTAGATCTGCTTGAGGTTAAAGAGTTGAGTTTTGGTCGTTCGCTGAGCGCATCAATTAGTGATGGCCCAGTTGTGGCCCTTGCTCCTGATGGAAAGGTTGCTGCAATATTGGAAAATCGGGAACATGGCGCACAACCTGTGGCGGTCTTTATTTCATGAAAGAATTAAAGCTATGAGTAGCGCTGAAGTAACTTGGCATGGTGCCCCGCTTCTAGGCTCTGCCCTTGCTATCGGAATTTTTGACGGCGTACATATTGGCCATCAAGTAATTCTCCAAGAGGGAGTAAGAGAAAACCTGCCAGTAGTTGCACTCACCTTTGATCCTCATCCAACATCAGTATTTGCTCCAGATCGAGTTCCAACTCGGCTGCTGACTTTAAATAATCGCATTGCCCAGTTATCGATGCATGGGGCAAGTAGTGTGGCTGTAATTAAGTTTAGCTCTCAATTTTCACAATTAACTCCAGATCAATTCATTAACGAAATATTAAAGCCAATATTTGATCCAGCACTAGTGTTAGTGGGGGAGAACTTCACATTTGGCGCAAAAGCTGCTGGAAATGTTGAGTATTTAAAAGCTAATTCACCTTTTAAGGTAACGGCGATTCCACTTTATAGCCATGGAAAAATTAAAGTCTCCTCTACACGAATTCGAGAAGCAATCAAGGCAGGAAATATTGAGATTGCTAATCAATTGCTAACAAGACCTCATCAATTAGTGGGCCCAGTTATTCACGGTGAAAAACGTGGCAGAACCATTGGCTATCCAACTGCAAATATTGGCCTAGATTCCTATGCCACAATTCCATCTGATGGAGTTTATGCCGGATGGTTATCAGTTGGATCCCATCGCTGGAGCGCAGCAATTTCTATTGGAACTAATCCCACATTTGATGGCGTGCGCGGAAGACAAGTGGAAGCCTACGCACTTGATCGAGATGATCTAGATCTCTATGACCAAGAGGCAAAAGTTGAATTCGGTTGGAGACTTAGAGATACCATCAAATTTGGCTCATTAGATGAGCTCTTGGTTCAGATGAAAATAGATTGCGATGAAGCTAGAAAATTGACTTCCCTTTAGGCGTATTTTTGCCTCGATTTTAGATCTTTAAGCAGCGCTGGTAGATTTACACCCCTCAAGCGAGAAAGTGTGCGCTCGTGTATTAGACCGAGAGCCCTCGTGAAAGATGTAAAGGAAGAAAAAAAATGGCATTAAAACCTGCCGAGAAGAAAGAAATTATCACCAAGTATGGCGCCTCTGCATCTGACACAGGAAGCCCTGAATCACAGGTTGCGCTTTTATCACGGAGAATTGAAGAAGTAACTGAGCACCTACAGACAAATCAGCATGATCACCACAACCGTCGTGGTCTACTGCTTCTAGTAGGTCGCCGTAGAAGAATTTTGCAATACCTTGCAAAGACAGATATTGCGCGATACCGCGCGATCATCGACAAACTCGGCATCCGCCGTTAGTTTGCTGAACAATTAAATAATCACCCAGCGCAACGCTAGAGGTTTGGTCCTCGGTGGTGGCTTACGGATTTAAACAAGAATGCCGTTGGCTTCGATCGAAGATCCATTCTCTATAAATATGCGTTTGGGTGTTAGAGAATAGGAGAGACCCATGGAGGGTCAAGACGTTAAGTCTGCCGCTGTCACAATTGACAACGGAAAATTTGGAAAACGAGAAATTCGTTTCGAAACTGGTCGCCTAGCGCGCCAAGCTGCAGGAACTGCAGTTGTTTATCTAGATGATGAAACTATGTTGCTATCAGCAACTACTGCTTCAAAGTCACCTAAAGATCAATTCGACTTCTTCCCATTAACAGTTGATGTGGAAGAGCGTATGTATGCAGTTGGAAAGATTCCAGGATCATTTTTCCGCAGAGAAGGTCGTCCTTCCGAGGATGCAATTCTTACCTGCCGCTTAATTGATCGTCCGCTACGCCCTTCATTCATTAAGGGGCTGCGCAATGAAGTTCAGATCGTAGTGACTGTTATGGCCCTTGATCAGAATCATATGTATGACGTGATTGCTATTAATGCGGCATCAATGTCAACGCAATTAGCAGGGCTGCCATTCTCAGGTCCAATTGGTGGCGTGCGTATCGCACTTATCGATGGACAATGGGTTGCTTTCCCAAACCATAGCGATCTAGAAAATGCTGTTTTTGATATGGTCGTTGCCGGAAGAATTGCTGGCGATGATGTTGCAATTATGATGGTTGAAGCAGAAGCAACAGTAAAGACCATTGATTTGATTGGCTCTGGGGCTAGCGCTCCAACTGAGGAAATTGTTGGTCAGGGACTTGAGGCTTCCAAGCCATTTATTCGTCAGCTCTGCCAAGCACAAATCGAACTAGCAAAAGTTGCTGCAAAGCCAACTGCTGAGTTCCCCGTGTTTCTCGATTATCAAGATGATGCATTTGCAGCTGTTGAGAAATCAGCAAAGAAAGAGCTAGATGCTGCGCTAAAAATTTCAGGCAAGCAAGAGCGTGAAACTGAGATTGAGAGACTATCTACTGAAGTTAAGCAATCACTTGCGGAGAGCTTTGTTGGTCGGGAGAAAGAAATTCCTGCAGCATTTCGCTCGCTAACTAAGAAGTTGGTTCGCCAGCGCGTGCTTCGCGAAAAGGTTCGAATCGATGGACGAGGACTTCGCGATATCAGACCGCTGATTGCTGAAGTTGAGGTAGTTCCAAGAGTTCATGGCTCTGCAATATTTGAAAGAGGCGAGACCCAGATTCTGGGAATCACAACTTTAAATATGCTTAAGATGGAGCAACAGCTCGATACGCTCAATCCTGAAGACCACAAGCGTTATATGCATAACTACAACTTCCCGCCTTACTCAACTGGTGAGACTGGTCGAGTGGGATCACCTAAGAGACGAGAGATTGGTCATGGAGCACTTGCTGAGCGAGCCCTCCTTCCAGTTCTTCCTGGGCGTCAAGAGTTTCCTTATGCGATCAGACAAGTATCTGAAGCACTTGGTTCAAATGGATCAACTTCCATGGGATCAGTATGTGCATCAACTCTCTCGCTATTAAATGCTGGAGTTCCGCTTAAAGCTCCAGTTGCTGGAATTGCAATGGGCTTAATTTCCGATGATGTTGATGGCAAAGTGGAATATGTTGCTCTGACAGATATTTTGGGAGCAGAAGATGCTTTCGGAGATATGGACTTTAAAGTTGCTGGAACAAAAGACTTTGTAACCGCTCTTCAGTTAGATACTAAGTTAGATGGAATTCCAGCTAGCGTTTTATCGGCTGCTCTTTTGCAAGCAAAAGAAGCTCGTCTTGCAATCTTAAAGGTGATGAATGAAGCCATTGATCGCCCAGATGATATGAACCCTCTTGCTCCAAGAATCATCTCAATTAAGATCCCAGTGGATCAGATTGGCGCTGTTATTGGACCTAAGGGCAAAGTCATCAATCAGATTCAAGAGGAGACCGGAGCTGAGATCTCAATTGAGGATGATGGAACGATCTTTATCGGTGCCACAAATGGCACAGCAGCAGATGCTGCTAAAGCTGCGATTCTTTCAATTGCCGATCCAAAGCTTCCTGAAATTGGAGAGCGATATAACGGAACAATCGTCAAGCTTGCAACCTTCGGAGCTTTCGTAAATCTCCTTCCAGGAAAAGATGGCTTGCTACACATCTCTCAGATTCGAAAGATGCATGGCGGAAAGCGCATTGAAAACCTTGAAGATGTTATGAGCGTTGGCGATAAGGTGGAAGTTGAAATTGGCGAGATTGACCCAAAGGGCAAGCTCTCGCTAATTCCAGTCTTAGATGAAAGCCAGAAGTCAGATACTGCTTCAGAGTAAGTGAAATTAAATGACTGTGCGTAGGACCGTCCTTGCTAGCGGCCTACGCATTGTCACTGAAGAAATTCCTACAGTCCGCTCAGCCGCCTTTGGAATCTGGGTCAATGTTGGATCCCGCGATGAGAGCTTAAAAGTTGCGGGAGCATCACACTTTCTAGAACACCTACTATTTAAAGGAACAAAGCGACGTAGCGCGCTTGAAATTTCATCCTCAATTGAAGCCGTCGGCGGCGAAATGAATGCTTTCACATCAAAGGAATACACCTGCTTTTACGCCAGGGTAATTGATAAAGATCTTCCATTAGCTATTGATGTTATTTCAGATCTAATTACCTCATCTCTTGGTAAATCAAGTGATGTGGAGGCGGAGAGAAAAGTCGTACTAGAGGAGATCTCTATGCGCGATGATGATCCGGCAGATTTAGTTCATGAGTTATTTGCTGAGACTTTTTATGGCGACACCACACTTGGGCGCTCAATACTTGGCACTACTAAATCAATAAAGTCACTTTCTAGAAGTGCGGTATTTAACTACTATAAAAAGCGCTATCTACCAGAAGATATCGTGGTTGCAGTTGCTGGAAATATCAGGCATCAGCAGGTAGTAGATCAAATCATTGCAGTGCTTTCAAGGGATGAATTCCTAGATCGAGCTGAGAAGAAATTTAATCTAAGGCCAAGCCAGGAATTTAGTAGAAAGCCAAAAAGAAATGTTGGGCTGATAAATAGAAAGACAGAACAGGCTCATATCGTTCTTGGAATGCCTGGAGTAAATCGAGATGATAAAAGACGCTTTGCCATGGGAGTTTTATCTGCCGCACTTGGCGGAGGAATGTCCTCTAGGCTATTTCAAGAAATTAGAGAAAAGCGTGGTCTTGCATATTCCGTCTATTCATACGCTCAACAATTTGCTGGAAGTGGCTTTTTAGCCCTCTATGCTGGATCTACTCCAAGTAAGGCTGTTGAAGTTATAAAGATAATGCGCGGGGTATTGGAAGATGTTGCAAGTAATGGACTAACAAGTGAGGAATTAATTAAGGCTCAAGGAGCAGTTAGTGGCTCACTAGTTTTAGGCCAGGAAGATACTGGTTCTCGAATGAGCCGGATTGGAAAGAGCGAGCTGATCTATGGCCAGGTCTTAAGTTTTGATGAGATCCTTCGAGAGATTTCAGCCGTTGATAGCGCAGCCATTGCAAACCTAGCATCTGAGGTCTTGGGTTCTGCGCCAAGCCTTGCGATTGTGGGACCATTTGCCAAGCGTTCAATCTTTGAAAAGGCTATGAAGTAGAAGGTGGAGAAGCGATGAAAATTAAAGTCGCAGTTCTTGGCGCTAAGGGCCGTATGGGCACCGAGAGTGTGAAAGCTATCTCGGCTGCAAATGATCTGGACCTAGTTGCATCTCTTGACCTCGGTGATTCCCTAGATCTACTAAAAAGCTCTGGCGCACAAGTTGTTTTAGATTTTACTCATCCTGATTCGGTAATGAAGAATTTAGAGTATGCAATCAACAGTGGAATTAATGTAGTAGTTGGAACTACTGGTTTTGATGGTAAGAGAATCGAAGAAGTTAAAGCTCTACTAGCTAAAAATCCTCAAGTTGGAGCAATTATCGCGCCAAACTTTGCCCTTAGTGCAGTATTAATGATGCAATTTGCAGCAAAGGCTGCCACCTATTTTGAATCCGTTGAGATTATTGAGCTACATCATCCAGAAAAGGCAGATGCTCCTTCTGGAACCGCAGCTAGAACTGCAGAGTTAATCTCAGATGCCAGAGCAAAAGCTAAGAAGAGCGCGATGCCTGATAAGACTAGTAGCGGACTTGCGGGAGCAAGAGGAGCCAAGGTTGGAGATGTTCCAATTCACTCAATTCGCCTTAGAGGTTTAGTTGCTCATCAAGAGGTGCTACTTGGCGATCAAGGCGAGACTCTCTCGATTAGACATGACTCAATAGATAGAAGTGGCTATATGCCTGGGGTACTACTTGCTATAAGAAGCGTATCTACAAGACCTGGTTTAACCTTTGGTCTTGAGAATCTGATGGATATCTAGGAGGAAAATGTGAGCACTTCAATAACAATGTATAGCGCAGATTGGTGTGGAGATTGCGTTAGATCTAAGAGATTGCTTGATTCACTTCAAGTTAATTATGAAATCATTGAT
>Ga0163210_1001038_pt1 | contig 11947 bp, 11 predicted proteins | sample Kivu_220m_FD_113536 | JGI IMG/M metagenome (GOLD analysis project Ga0163210, IMG submission 113536) | Freshwater microbial communities from Lake Kivu, Western Province, Rwanda to study Microbial Dark Matter (Phase II) - Kivu_220m | ecosystem: Environmental > Aquatic > Freshwater > Lake ... | reverse complement strand
TATATAATGACTCTATGAGACAAGTGGGGTTGTACCTGTTGGGGCATTTCGAGGTACGCTTGAATGGCTCGCGGGTCGAGAATTTCCATTCCGCCAAAAAGAGTGCTTTGTTGGCTTACCTTGCTGTCGAGTCCAACCGGCCTCACCTACGCGAGACTCTGGCCGAATTATTTTGGCCGGATCGGTCAAGAGGGGTGGCGCGCGCAAATTTACGCCAGGCTCTGTTAGTCATTCGGCAGGTCATTCGAGATCACGAGTCCCCCTCACCCTTATTAGAAGTCACAGCCAGTACGGTTCAACTAAACCATTCAAACAGCTATCTGGCAGATGTGATTCTCTTTGAAGGATATTTTCGGACGGTAAGATCGCATGCCCATGATAACGTAGAAGGGTGTCCCACCTGCATGAGCGAGCTTGAGGCAGCCGCGGGGCTTTATCGAGGGGAATTCCTGGATGGCTTGAGCATAAACGAGGGGGCAAGTTTTCACGAGTGGCTGCAATTCTATCGCCGGTATTACTTTCGCCAGCAATTGGAAGCATTGCAGCATCTGACGAATTATTACCAATCCTTGAAGCGGTACGAAATGGCTTATCAATATGCCTTGCGTCAAGTGAAGATGGACGCGCTGAAGGAATCCGCTCACCGACAGATCATGATGCTATTTGCAGTTACCGGTCAGCGCAGCGCGGCGATTGAGCAATACGAGATTTGCCGCCGTGGACTGGCTGACGAGTTAGGGATCGAGCCAGAGCCAGAAACCATCGCGCTGTTCCAGCAGATCAGAGCCGGGAAGATCACAAAAAGCGAGGAAGATGTGTACAACGCCAGCAAGGGCTAAGGCTTTAACGCCCATGAAAATGGCCTAGATGTGTTCGTCCATTACACCCCGATTCAGAACAAGTGCTTCCGTAATCCCGAGGAGGACCCAAAAAAGAGCCAGTTTTGTTACCCTGGCTCTTTTGATGCACGTATATCTCAGGCACCTTTCTTCCTCGGCCAGACCCATCCCACCAGCCCGTAGAGAATGCCAAACAGGATCAGAGCGAACTTGAAGCTGGCGCACCAAAAAGCGATGCCAGTCCACGGTGCACTGACCGGGCCGAGCAGCGAGTTCCACAGGCCGATGTTCTCAACCGCGTCGAAGAGCGCGGCCAGGAACGCGCCCCATCCTAGCCACGCGCCGATCTTGGCGAACGCGCCCGGATGCCGTCCTGCCGCTAGCAGACAGGCCAGGGCAATCGTAAAGGCGTAGGAGGGCATGAAGAAATAATCGAAACCCAAGCCAAAGGCAGCAAAGAGTTGAGCGCGGGCGTCCCACGAGGCGACCATCGCTTGCGCGTTGGCGGGCGTGCGCGCCAGCTCGAACGAGACGATACCCGAGGGCGCGGCGGATGTCGTCAGCGGGGCGCCAAGCGGACGAAAAATGGCGAACAGGATCAGGGTCCAGATGAGCAGAACAACAAAGAGGGGTTTGCGGGAGGCGTTGGGGATGAAGTCTAGCGGATTTTCGATGGACATGGCTCTTTTCCTTTCATTGCAGGTTTGATTTGGATACCCATAGTATATAACAACTCGTCGAAGAAGCCTTTTTTGGAGACACCTAAAAACAGTTGACAATTCGCTATATCTATTCTATACTATTACAAACTGACCGGTCAGTCAGTTATCAAAGGAAAAATATGTCGCCTCGCCCGGATGTCAGTGAAGAAAGGAAGTACCAGATTCTGAATGCCGCCGAACAGGTCTTCAGCAGAAAAGGTTTCGATGAAGCGCGCATGGACGACATCGCTGAACAAACCGGTCTGAGCAAAGGCACGCTCTACCTGTACTTCAAGAGCAAAGAGGACTTGGTCATCGCGATCCTCGATCGCGTTTTCAGAGGTGTATTCGAACAACTTGAGGCTCGAAAGAGCAACGAATTGAGCGCGACCGAGGCTATCTGGCGGTTTACAGACAAAGCCGCCCGAGATTACCAAAGAATGCTGCACATCATGCCCATCGCCTACGAGTTCCTGGCGCTGGCTTTTCGCAATACGATCGTGCAGAAGGCCTTGAAACAATATTTCAACTTTTATATGGATGCCCTGGTACCAATCATTCAACGTGGCATTGACTCGGGTGAATTCCGCCAAGTGGACGCCAACGAGGTTGCACTGGCAGCTGGCGCCATTTTCGAAGGGACGATTTTGCTTTGGGTTTATGACAGGTCCCGAGTCGATCCTGCAAAGCATATTCGTTCCAGCATAAAACTTATGATGGAAGGTATCTTGGCGCCTGTGGGAGGACCTGGAACAACCACAGAAAGGAGTTCAACATGATCGCCTGGATCAATTTCGCCGTTCTCTTGCTGGCTACTTTCCTGACGGTGGTCTATTATGTCAAAAGCGCAGGACCTGCCGCGCTGGAGCAGAAGATCGGTTCGGCAGCCTATGCCAAGTGCACACGTTACCGCATCCTTTCCGCAGTTTTTATGACCGTGGCGGGCATTAATTACGTGGTGTACGCTTTTTACCCCATACCCCTGCCCCTGCTGCGTGTTTTTCCGTGGCCCTACTGGGTCTCAGGTCTGATCGCGGTTGTCATTGCCATCCCCTCCGGCATCCTGTTTGCACGGGGTATGAAAGACGCTGGCGAAGAAACCATGCTGGTCAAGAAAGAACACAAGCTCTACGGTGGCATCTACAAGAAAATCCGCCATCCGCAGGCCGCCGGAGAAGTGTGGTACTGGTGGGTGTTCGCCTTCCTTTGTCATTCTCCTTTTCTCGCTATTTACTCCGTCCTTTGGCTGCCACTCTTTCATCTGATGAGCATAGCAGAGGAACGCGACCTGCTCATCCGCTATGGCAAGGACTACCGAATCTACATGGAAAGCACCGGCATGTACTTTCCAAAGCATCGATGAGGTATGGCAGCAGGAACTTCCCTCGCATCTCCAAAGCCGTGCCATGGCAAAAAGATGTAGGCAACTTGTATCGTCTCGGTGATCAAAGGAAGATGGGGGTGTGCGGACGGCGTACCGCCGGCACACCCCACCCCCACTTTTTTGGGATGATATGGCAACTTTACCGAAAGGAGACTGAAATGCAAATCGTTATCTTGATCGTCGCAATGATCATTGTGGGCCTGATCATCGGCGCGGTCGCCGGTCCAATCTGGAAGGGGAACCGTCCCATCGGCGTGACGGGCGATTACGTGGCGGCCGTGATCTCAGCAATCGCCATTGGTTTGATTGACTGGTTCGTAATCCCTGCCATGGGCTTCAGCGACACAATGAAGTACCTGGGCGTTGGGATGGAGCCTGCGCTGGGTGCGCTGCTCGTGTTGTGGATCATTCGCGTCGCGAAGAAATGAGTGAGCGAAGTTAGCAAGAAGGAAAAAGCATGGGTGAAGAAAATCCCATCATCCAAACCCGAGGCCTGACGCGTGACTTCAAAAAGAACCGCGCCGTAGACTCGCTCGACCTGTCCATTCGGCGGGGCGAGCTTTTCGGCTTGGTGGGACCAGACGGCGCGGGGAAGACCACTACGCTGCGCTTGCTTGCCGGCTTACTCAATGTTAACGCCGGTGAGGCGATAGTCGCCGGCTTCGACCTGAAAACCCAAGCCGAGGCGATCAAGCCCCACGTAGGTTACATGGCACAGCAGTTCAGTCTGTATGCCGAACTGTCCGTTCTGGAGAATCTGCAATTCTTCGCCGAAGTGTACGACGTACGTCCGGCCGACCTCGCTGCCCGTACCGAGCGCCTGCTGTCCTTTGCAGGCTTGACGGAGTTCAAGGACCGCCGCGCTGCCCACCTTTCGGGCGGGATGCAAAAGAAGCTAGCGCTGGCCTGCACCCTCGTCCACCAGCCGGAAATTCTCCTGCTGGACGAACCCACCACAGGCGTTGATCCTATCTCGCGGCGCGAATTCTGGGACATCCTGACCGGCCTCTACCTGGATGGAACGACCATTCTCGTCAGCACGCCCTACATGGACGAAGCAGATCGCTGCTCATGGGTAGGATTGATGTACGCCGGCCGCATGGTGATCTGCGATACGCCCCAGCGGATACGAGACCGGCTCGAGTCGGAAGTCATCGAGCTGTTTCCACGAGACTGGCAGGCTGTTCAGGGTTTTGCCGCGAGCCTGCCTGGGGTCCGGGAAGTACAAACCTACGGCGAAGCCATCCACCTGCTGGTCGATTCCGGGAAGAAACGCCTGCCCGAAATCGAGTCTGCCTTGAAGCAACACAAGATTGGCTACCGCAGCGCGCGCATTGCCCCAGCGCGCATGGAGGAAGCCTTCATTTCGTTGATCCGAGGCATGGAGGGCTAAGTGTCGCTCCGTCACATTTTGGCCGTCACGCGTAAAGAGTTCCATCACATTTTTCGGGATAGGAGCACGCTAGTCTTGGTCCTGCTTACCCCCACGCTTTTACTCTTGCTGATGGCCTACGCCCTGACCGTTGACATCAAGCACGTCCCCATCGCGGTGCTGGATTATGACCGCAGCCCAACTTCCACTACCTTTGTACAGCAAATCACCGCTGGAGAGGACCTAGACATTTACACATACGCCACCTCTATGAGTGAAGTGGAAAGCCTGTTGATGCGCGGCAAGATCAAGGCTGCTTTGATCATCAGCCCAGGATTCGGGCGCGATCTGCTCAACCTGAAAGGGATCCCCATCCAGGTCATCATTGACGGCACCGAGCCTGAGAGCGGCAACTTTGCCGTGGATCACATTGCCAGGCGGGCGGAGGAATTCGTCAACCAGGCGCTGGCAAGTCAGATGCAGGCCATGGGACTCCAGCTCGAATCGCTGCAACCGCTGGATTTGCGCGTGCGCACCTGGTACAACCCGGACCTGAAGCCGCGTAACGACCTGATCCCCGGCTTGATCTCGATGGTACTGGGATTACCAGCCCTCTCCGTGGCACTGACTCTGGCCCACGAACGTGAGCACGGTACGCTCGAACAACTCATGGCCACCCCGATCGGCCGCGCTGAGCTTTTGCTGGGCAAGATGATCCCTTACATCATCGTCGGGCTGATCAACGTGATTGCCATCCCGGCCCTGGCAGGAGCCTGGTTTCACGTCCCATTCAACGGCAACTTCCTCCTGTTCTTTGGGCTGTCGGCGATCTTCCTCTTCGCCATCCTGAGCATGGGCATTATCGTCGGCGTGTTCATGCGCACCCAGGCGGCTGCGCTGGCGCTGTCCTTCCTGGTGGTCTTTTTCCCCGGCTTTTTCCTGACCGGTATTTTCTTCCCGCTGGCATCCATGCCGGAGGAAATGCGCATGGAAGCCTTGATGCTGCCAGGCACGCATTATGCGGTCATCACGCGCGGGGTCTATCTCCCCGGCGTGGGGCTGGACGTGCTTTGGCCTTATGCCGTAATGCTGATCTTCTTGGGCGTTGTTTTCACAGGAGTGGCAGCTCTTTTCTTCAGGAAGAAATTGGGATAGTTCCGCGAGGAACGAGAGCACGCTACAATGTTAAGACGAATCTGGTCCCTGGTTATCAAAGAATTCATTCACCTGCGTCACGATTGGTGGATGCCGGCGTTCATGCTGCTTGGCGGCGCCATGGAACTGCTGCTGGTTGGCTGGGCCACTTCGCGTCCGATCACCAACCTACCTCTGATGGTGCTGGATCAGGATAAAAGCGCAGCCAGCCGTTCGATCATCACTGCGCTGGAAAACACGGGGACTTTCCGACTTCAGCAGCAGGCCGATGACACGCGAACGATTCAGGCTGCTCTGGAACGCGGCAAGATCAACGCCGCAATCGTCATCCCGCCAGGGTTCAGCGAACAAATGATCTCTGCTACGGGGCATCCTTCGCTATTGGTCATCCTGAACGGCGCGGAGAGCATCCCGGCGACGGCTGCTTTGCGCGCCATCGAAGGCATGGCGCGTGACGTTGACCAGCGGATCATCTTGCAACGCCTGGGCATGGATGCCAGCCAATTCGCGGGTTTCGATCCCAGCCTGCGGGTGTGGTTCAACGAAGCCTTGAGCGAAGCGCTCTACACCACGCCGGCCGAGCTGGGGCTGATGCTGGAATTCACCGTGCTGCTCTTTGCAGCGTTGGCATTTTCGCGCGAGCGTGAGTTGGGCACGCTGGAACAATTGCTGGTCATGCCCTTCTCGTCGCTGGAAATCATCATCGGCAAATCCATTCCTGTCGTCATCGTCGGCTTTGCCGACTTCGCCCTCATGTTGGGCATGGTGCATTTCGCCTTTGGCGTGCCGGTGCGCGGCTCGCTTCCCCTATTGCCCATCCTGGCCCTCGGCTACATTCTGGTGGAGCTGAGCAAGGGCATGGTCGTCTCGGTCATCTCTCGGACACAGCACCAGGCGTTCTTACTGGTAATGCTGGTGGGCATGGCCGATTTCATGTTCACCGGTTACGCCGCGCCGGTCGAAAGCATGCCCAAGGTGCTACAGTACCTCGCCAACCTGATCCCGGCTTATCACTGGCTGGCGATCATGCGCGGGCTTTTGCTCAAAGGGGCAGGATTGGATGTGCTCTGGCCCAACGTTTTGGCCCTGCTCCTCCTGGGGCTGGGCATCGGCACGTTCTCCTGGCGCTACGTCCGCCGGGCGTTGGATTAGTGAGCTGCAAGTCATGAGTAACGAAAGCACACCTGCCATTTCCGCACGCGGATTGACCAAGAAATTCGGCGATTTCACCGCGGTAGATAACGTAGATTTCAATGTCAACCGGGGTGAGATCTTCGGCTTCCTAGGGCCGAACGGCTCCGGCAAGACGACCACCATCCGCATGATGCTTGGACTTTTGCAGCCCAGCGCCGGGTCCGTAGAAGTTCTCGGAATGCCAGATGACGGCGATACGCGCAGCATCCGGCCGCGTGTCGGTTACATGTCGCAACGATTCAGCCTATATAACGATCTGACAGTCCTGCAAAACTTGCGTTTCTACGGCACAGCTTACGGGCTAGGCAATACCGAGCTAGAAAATCGCATCCAGGAGGCGTTGGGCATGGCCGGGCTGGTGGGGCGCGAAGGCATTCGCACCAAGGAATTATCCGGTGGGTGGCGGCAGCGACTGGCGCTCAGCGCAGCCATCTTGCATCGGCCAGAAGTCATCTTCCTGGACGAGCCAACTGCCGGGGTAGACCCCCTCTCCCGTCGGGCATTCTGGAACCTGCTCTACAAGCTGGCTGCTCAAGAAGTGACCATCTTTGTCACCACGCACTACATGGATGAGGCCGAGCATTGCCACCGCCTGGCATTCATCCAGCACGGCAAGATCATCGCCCATGGCTCGCCCGGACAGATCAAGTCCGAGATGATGTGCGGCGAGGTGCTGGAGATGCTCCCTTCGGATACGGCCGAGGCCGTCAAGGTGCTACGCGCTGCCCAGGAGTCGGGTCGGCTGCCCATCAAAGAAGTGGAGCTTTACGGTTCGCTGGTGCATATCGTTGCTCTTGAGGTCCGGAAGTTGCAAAGTGCGATTGCCGCCGAGTTGCGCGCAGCCAGCATCCAGCCCGGACAGATGGCGATCATCGAACCTTCGTTGGAAGATGTATTCATTGCATGCATGAGAGCTTAATGTAGATTTGGAGGCTGTTATGAAAACCTTGTTGAAACCCACAGATGTCATCTTGAGCTTGCTGTTGCTCGTCTCGATAGCTGGCTGCGGCTCCCTCAGCGCCAGCCAGAGTCAGACGCTGACTGCTTCGGGCGTGATCGAAGCGACCCAGATCACCGTATCTCCCGAACTGGGGGGAAGCGTGATCGAAATCCTGGTGAACGAGGGCGACCCGGTCAAGGCTGGGGCCGTTCTCTTTCGCATGGACGATTCCCTGCTCCAGGCGCAACGCAAGCTGGCTGCCGCGACCCTCGACTCGGCGCGCGCTTCCAAGCAAATTGCGGCCGCCGCGCTGGCGGCCGCGCAAGCCCAATACGACCTAGCGCGCATGGCCGCTCACGTGGAAGAGCAGCCCGCGCGGGCTGCGAATTGGCAGACAGCCACGACCAAGGAATTCGACCAACCGAACTGGTTCTTCAATCACGATGAGCAACTCGCCGCTGCACAGGCGGGGGTCGAGGCTGCACGGCAGTCGCTCGACGAGGCCCGAGCGCACGCCGTGGCTATCGAGAAACAGGCTGCCAGCGCCGACTTCCTGGCCGCCGAGGAGAAGCTGGCCGAGGCACGCATCGCCCTCCAGGCCGCCAATGACGTGCTGGCGCGCGCCAAAAAAGGGGACGGAACGGACCTGCAACAGGCTGCCCAGGATGCCTACGACAGTGCCAAGCAAGACTTGGATAACGCCCAAAAGGATTATGATGATTTGTTTACTACGGATGCCGCCAAGGACGTTCTGAAAGTGCGCGCCAGGCTTGCCATAGCTCGGGAACGCTACGATACCGCGCTGGATCAACTATACGCCTTGCAGACCGGCGATCAGTCCCCGCGGGTGACGGCGGCACAGAAGGCACTCGAACAGGCTGAAGCGGTCGCCGCGCAGGCAGATAGCGCCATTGCTCAAGCAGAAGCGCAATTGGGTCTGGTTGACGCTCAGATCCAAAAGTTGACCGTGCGCGCCCCAATTGACGGCGTGGTGCTGACCCGCAGCGTACAGAAAGGCGAAGTGCTCCAGCCTGGTTCGGCTGCCATGACGATCGCTCAACTGGATAAGCTTACTGTTACCGTCTACATCCCCGAAGATCGTTATGGCGAGATCAACCTTGGGGGTCATGCCAGCCTGAAGGGGGACTCCTTCCCCGGAGAGACCTTCGATGCGGTCGTATCGCGCATCGCTGACCAGGCCGAGTACACGCCGCGCAACGTTCAAACGACAGAAGGTCGCCAGACGACGGTTTATGCCATCGAATTATCGGTGGCCAATCCGGACGGGAAGCTGAAGCCCGGCATGCCTGTGGATGTGGAATTCCAGAAGTAAGCCAATTACGGTTTCTGTCTCCGCCAATGCAAAAACAGAAATTCGATACTTCACGAAAAGACTTCGTAGTGGCGACTTTCGTCGCTCTTCTTGCTGAACGACTGCCTGTCCTGTCTGCACCTGTGGCGCAGACACAGGTGGCGGGCAGGCCAGGGAAATCGTTACTACGGTTTTGTGAAGTGCTGATATCTATATCAGTGGCTTCTGTCAGAGAGTTGTTTACACCCTACGACGATACACGCGGTGGTTCTTGTATTCCACGCCGTTCAGGTTCTTCAAGTCAGCGCGCATCTGCTTCGTGGTCTCGGCAACCTGGGTCATTTCGACGAATTCGAACTGCTTGAAGTCGAACATCGTTTTGCCCATTTCGTAGTAAAGCAGGGCATTGCCGCCAGTACCCTGAAACTCAGGCATGACCCCCATGCCATTGGCGGAGACAGTCTTGGTGCGTTTCATTTCGAGCAGGATGTCCACGATGCCAAAGGGGAACAGGCGTCCTTTGGCGCGCTGGAGGGCCGCTGAAACGTCCGGGAAGGCGAAGAGGAAACCGACGATATCCTCGCCATGCATGATGATTTTGATCAGGCGAGGGTCAGCAACCATGAAAACGTTGTCTACGGCGTATTTGATGTCACCCTGGGAAAAAGGATAATATTCCCAATTATGGATAAAGGTATTGTTATAAGTTTCGCCGATGCGCGGCGCCCACTGGACGAGTTCGCGCTTGCTCTTGAATTTCTTGACGTGCAGGTTGCCGCGCGCCTGCACGCGTTGGGCGATGCGTTCGACGCGTTCGGGGATTTTGAAGGCTTCCGATGACAGGTAGCAGGAGACGAAATCCACTTCTTTCTCGAAGCCTAGCGCCTCGACTAGCTTGGGGTAGTAAGCGTAGTTATAGTTCATCATGGTCATCATCTGGCGTTGCTCGAAACCCTCGATCAGGATGCCGTAGCCATCGAAGGGAGAGAGTCCTTTCGGCCCGATGAGGGTATCTAGGCCGCGCGCCCGCGCCCAGTCAAAGACGGTATCGAAGAGCGCCCGGGCGACCTCCAGGTCGTCAACAGCGTCGAAGAAGTAAAACTGCGCCTTCTTGGTTTTGTGGTACTCATTGAAGGGCTTGTTTTCTCCGGCGCAGATACGTCCCACCACTTCGCCATCCCGCACGGTCAGGAAGAAATCTGCTTCGGAGTGCTCGAAGAAGGGGTGTTTCTTTCGATTCAGCGGGAGATAAGCATCCATGTACAACGGCGGGACCCATTGCGGGCAATCTTTGTAGAGCTTGTAGTAGAATTCGACGAAGCGCTTGGCTTGAGATTTATCGGTCGTGTCTATTTTTTCGACGGTAAGCATGGGAGGCTCCTTGGGGAGAGGATGAGTTCTTGACTATAGTATATAACACATCCGCGAGGAGATGTCGCGCTTTGCAGGGTAGACTCTGAACTAGGTGGTTGATACTCAGAAATAAGTTCGGACATCCTTTTCCCTTTGCCAAGTAGTGATTATATGAAAACGCTGCCCCACCTGCTACACTAAGAGTGCTTGAAAATCTCTCATGGTCAACAGGAAAGGAGCAGCAGTCATGAACTATATCATAGGTTGCGATGCCCATAAACACTATTCTCAATTCGCGGTCTACGAAAAGAAAAGCAAGAAAATTAAACAGGTACGAGTGAACCACGAACCTGGTGCTATCCGCGATTTCCTGGCCGAATATCCAGAAGGAACGCCGGTCGCCCTGGAAAGCATCGGGAACTGGTACTGGATCGTGGATGAGATCGAGCAAGCTGGCTGCCAGGCCTTGATGGCGCATGCTGCCAAAGCGAAAGCAATGATGGGAAATGTGAACAAGACCGACAAACTGGATGCTCGCGGGTTGGTCGCCTTACTGCAGAATGGGACGTTGCCGACGGTCTGGATCGCGCCCGGGGAAGTCAGGGATGAACGCGAACTGCCGCGCACCCGGATGGCATTGTGCAAGATCCGGGTGGCTCTCAAGAACCGCATCCATGCGACCCTGGCGAAGTACAACCTCTCCCTGGAGACGGATAGTGACATCTTCGCTGATAAATGGTCCAAGGATATACAAGATGCAATGCAATCGTTACCTGCTGAAACCAAGAAGTGTGTTGAGCAGGAAATGGAACTCCTGGCTAGATTGAAAGAACAGATCTGGTGCATGGAAAAACGGATGCGTGAGCGTATTTCCATTACTCCGACCATTCAGCTGCTCAAAACCATCCCTGGAGTGGGTGACATCTTAAGCATTGTGATCGCCTGTGAGATCGGATCGATCGAACGCTTTGCCAGTGCCGAGCAACTGGCCAGCTATGCTGGGACGGTGCCCACTGTGAAGAGCAGTGGAGGAAAAACCCGTTATGGCCATCTGCCCCCGCAATCCAACCATTATCTCAAATGGGCTTTCATTGAAGCTGCCAATGCAACTGCTCGTTGTTACAGGTATCCAAACTGGCAATCTAGACATGTAACCAGGCTCTATCAACGTGTACGCAGACGCAGAGAGCACACGATCGCTGTTGGCGCAGTAGCGCGTCATCTGGCTGAAGCAACATTTTGGATGATGACAAAAAAACAGTCATACCAGGAGCCTACTTCCAGGAAGGTCTTACCAAGACAGGAGTAAGCGCGGTAGTTTACTGTATCCTCCGAGATACGAGTAGTGATTGCGACACTCTTGTTGAACATACTCTTGCTGCCTGGACAGCGAATAGATGTATCCGGTAGGACCGGATCGAGTTAACCAAACCTTGGAATATTCTGTCTGTTTGATGTTCTCATGAAGGAACACCACTCGTCTTTATGCCGCTGAACCGCTTCCGGCGGGTAATTGTCCTCCCTCCGGCCACCCCGTCAAGGGTGCTCCGCATCCCTGCGGGACGGCTACGCCGCCCTTGACTGGGCCCCGGCCTCCGGGACGAGCTCCCGCCTATGAAGCGCTTCAGCCTATTTGACAGTTCACTTTTCAATTTCAAATAACCACAGATGAAGTAACCCTTGACAAGAACAGCGTT
>Ga0163210_1001036_pt1 | contig 11952 bp, 9 predicted proteins | sample Kivu_220m_FD_113536 | JGI IMG/M metagenome (GOLD analysis project Ga0163210, IMG submission 113536) | Freshwater microbial communities from Lake Kivu, Western Province, Rwanda to study Microbial Dark Matter (Phase II) - Kivu_220m | ecosystem: Environmental > Aquatic > Freshwater > Lake ... | reverse complement strand
GTGTCTGGCAAATCCTCCGGCGGTACGGTACGCCAGTCATCGCGGCGGCAATTGGAATGTATCTCGCCGTGCGCGTCTTTGGCGCGGCGCTGGAAGTTTCGGTGGCGGCGGCGCTCGGGCTGCTCGTCATTGCAGCCGCGGTGGCGCTGTTCGTCGGCAGTAAACCGATTTCAGAGGAAAACCATGGCAAATAGATTAGCGTTGCTCGGCGCGTATGGGCACCCGGATGATGAACAGGGTGTCAGCGGGCTGATGCACAAGTACGCGAGCGCAGGGGGCGACGTGACGCTGGTGTGCGCGACGCGCGGCGAAGTCGGCGAGATCGCGCCGGGCGTGGCCGCGACGCCGCAGACGCTGGGACAGGTGCGCGAGGAAGAACTACGCTGCGCGGCGGAGAAGATCGGCCTCCACAATCTGTATTTTCTCGATTACCGCGACTCGGGCATGATCGGGACGCCGGAAAACAGCGACCCGCGCTGCCTGTGGCAAGCCAACTTGATGGAGGTCGCCGGCAGACTGGTGCGCCTAGTCCGGCGTCACAGGCCGCAGGTGATGCTGACGTTCGATCCGAACGGCGGCTACGGGCATCCCGATCACATCAAGATCCACCAGGCGGCGATGATCGCGTATTTCGTCGCCGGCGACGCGCGGATCTTCCCGGAGCAGATCACGCAGGAAGGATTGCAGCCGTGGACGCCGCTCAAGTTGTACTGGGGCGCGTTTCCGCGCAGCCGGTTCCAGAGGTTCGCCGAGATGGCGGAAAAGAACGGCGTCGTCATCCCGGAGCAGTTCAAAGAGATCATCAAGCGCAGCGCGCCGGACGAGGTCATCACCACGCGCATCGACGTGGCCGACTATGTCGATTTGAAGCTCAACGCGCTCTTCTGCCACGCCTCGCAGATGGACCCGAATAGCATCTGGTCGAAGATCCCGGAGCAAATCCGGAAAGAGGGGATGAGGGTCGAGACGCTCATCCGCGCGGAATCGCGCGTCGCGCCGGGCGAGGGCGTTGAAGAGGACGTGTTCGCGGGAATCCAGTAATTGTAGATTGCAGATTTATGATTGCAGATTGAAAAATCTGAGAATCTGAAATCTGAAATCTGAAATCCGGTTATGGTTTACTCAATCGGCGATAAAAGCGGGATTTACTGCATCGACAGCGCGGGACAGGCGCGCGTTTATTTCGTCGGCGCGCCGGACTATACGCTGATCGACGCGGGGATGCCGGGCAAGGCGGACCGAATCCTCTCGGCGCTCGCGCAGATCGGCATCCAGCCGCTGCAGGTGAAACACATCATCCTCACGCACCACCACTGGGACCACGTGGGCAGTTTATGGGAGCTCAAGCGGCGCACCGGCGCGGAGATCGCCGCGCACCCGCGCGACGCGGAGTACATCAGCGGCCGGCGCCCGCGCCGCGCGCCGCGCCGCCTGCCCGCCCGATTGATGTACACGCTGTTCGGCCTGTTCGGCGCGCGCAACCTGACCGGGATCGAAGTCGATCACCCGGTCAACGACGGCGACGCCATCGGATCGTTTCGCGTGGTCCATACGCCGGGGCACACGCCGGGGCACATCTGCCTGCTGCGGGGCGATTCGCTGTTCAGCGGCGATTTGCTGATGGCGACTTCGCCGGCGTTCCGCGAGACGCCGCACATCTTCACCGCCGACGTGCCCACCTCGCGGCTGAGCATCCGCAAGGTGGCCGGGCTGGAATTTCAAGCGATCCTGTCGTCCCACAGTCCGCCGTACGTTTTCCGCGCGGCCGAGCGCGTGCGCGCGTTGGCAAGCAAATTGGGAGATCCGTTGGATTCGTGATGCGAAGAAACACGCAATTGGCGCTGGGCCTGCTGGCGATTGGTGTGGGAGCCGCCGCAGCGGCGGTTGCCTTCACGCGCTTGGGCAACCGGCGCGTCGACGAGTGGGAGACGCTGACGCCGGCAGACGCGGGCGAAGGCGATTTCGTCGAGCTGTCGGACGGCACGCGGATGCACTATATCGCGCGGCGGCCGGCGCCTGGGCGTTCCGCTCAGGCCGGCTCAGCCACGCTTTCGCACCCTTGTCCCAGTGAAAGGAATGAGCGTGGGTCTGGTCGTTTGGCTGTGTCTGTTGGTTTACCCAGCGTGCAGGTGCGAAATCCTGGCTCAGTCCAGGACGTGGTCCTGATTCACGGCGTGATGGACTCGGCGTTTCACTGGCACAAGAATATCGATGCGCTGGCGGATCATCACCGCGTCTGGGCGATCGACCTGGTGGGGTTTGGTTTTTCGTCCCGGCCGACGGAGCCGAACTACTCGCTCAAAAGGTACGCCCGACACGTGCGCGAGTTCATGGACGCGCAAGGGATCGCGCGTGCGAGCATCGTGGGCCATTCGCTCGGCGGCGCGGTGGCGCTGGAGTTCGCGCACGATGCGCCCGAGCGGGTAGACAAGTTGATTCTGATCGCCCCAGCGACCTTCTTGCTGCAATTCCGTCCGCAGGTGAAGCTGGCGGCGCGCCTGCCGGCCGTATCGCGCGCGATCGTCGGTTATGCCGTCACGAGCGGGCGCGCGCACATGGCGGCCTGGCGCGGCGCGGTCGGCGATCCATCCCGCGTCGACCTGGAAGAATCCGAGATGCGCTTGCGGCCCCGGCGCGTGAAAGGGAGCGCCGCCGCGCTCATCGCGATGCTCGGTTCGCCGCACCTCAGCGATCTGCCGGCCGGGCTGGACCGCATCCAGGCGCCCGCGTTGATCTTGTGGGGTGAGAACGATCGCGCGGTGCCGCTGCGGCACGGCGGATATCACGCGCGCGATTTGCCGAACGGGGAGTTGGTCGTTCTGGAAGGTGCGGGGCACATCCCGCAAAACGAGTCTCCGCAGGTGGTCAATCGGTTGATGGTCGATTTTCTGGCGCGGGGAGAACCGCGCTAGAGGGCAGCACGTAATGTGTGGTGGAGGGCTGGTTATCGTGGTGATTGCACACAAGTGCTGTAACGCGGGCTGCCAGCCCGCAGGCGAGCCGCCTGTGCCACAGAGATGTGTACAATCACCCGTGGTTATCGCCTTTTCCTTTTGATTGAATTCTGGTATAATAGTTAGCGAGAAGCGTGGCGGACGTGTCACGCACCGCGTTAGAAAGTTAGGTGGAGAACGAATGACTTCGAATCAATGGTTTCGCAACGGGTTTATTTACCTGCTGATATTGGTGGCCGTCGCGGCGCTGTTTTTCAACTTCTTCCAACAGCCGAAACAGCCCAACTCGATCCCCATCAGCAAGTTAGCCCAAAGCGTTCAAGCTGGCACGGTTAAGAAAATCTCCGCGAACGGCACGACGCTGACGATCACATACAAAGACACCAGCACGACCGAGATCACGACGAAATCCGGCACCGCGAGCGTCGAGGAAACCCTCAAGAACCTGGGTGTGCCTTCCGACAAGATCGCGGCGGTCGATATCGTCTACGAGTCGCCGACGCAGTGGGGCGACGTCCTGACGATCCTCAGCGGATTCCTGCCGCTGATCTTCGTCGGCGCGCTCTTCTTCTTCTTGATGCGGCAGGCGCAGAGCGGCAACAATCAGGCGATGTCGTTCGGCAAGTCGCGCGCGCGGATGTTCTCGGGCGACAAGCCGACGGTGACGTTCGCGGACGTGGCCGGCGTGGACGAGGCGAAGCAGGAACTGCAGGAAGTGGTCGAGTTCCTGAAAGAGCCGGACAAGTTCACCGCGCTCGGCGCGCGCATCCCGAAGGGCGTGCTGCTCGTCGGACCGCCCGGCACCGGCAAGACGCTGATGGCGCGCGCGGTCGCCGGCGAGGCGAACGTGCCGTTCTTTTCGATCAGCGGCTCGGAATTCGTCGAGATGTTCGTCGGCGTCGGCGCGTCGCGCGTGCGCGATCTGTTCGATACCGCCAAGCGCAACTCGCCGTGCATCGTCTTCGTCGACGAGATCGACGCGGTGGGCCGCCACCGCGGCGCGGGTTTGGGCGGCTCGCACGACGAGCGCGAGCAGACGCTCAACCAAATCCTGGTCGAGATGGACGGCTTTGACACGGACACGAACGTCATCATCGTCGCGGCGACCAACCGCCCGGACATTCTGGACCCGGCGCTCATGCGCCCCGGCCGCTTCGACCGGCGCGTGATCCTGGACCGGCCGGACATGAACGGGCGCAAGCAGATTTTGCAGGTGCACGTCAAGGGCAAGCCGATAGCCGAAGAGGTGGACTATGGCGCGATTGCCAAGCAGACGCCCGGCTTTTCCGGCGCGGACATCGAGAACCTGGTGAACGAAGCCGCGATCCTCGCGGCGCGCCGGAACAAAAAGACCATCGGCATGCCGGAGCTGCAGGAATCGATTGAGAAGGTGATCGCAGGCCCGGAGCGCAAGAGCCGCTTGATCAACGAAGAAGAGAAACGCATCATCGCCTACCACGAAGCCGGGCACGCGCTGGTGATGCGGATGCTGCCCAACTGCGATCCGGTCTACAAGGTCTCGATCATCTCGCGCGGCATGGCGCTCGGTTACACGATGCACCTGCCCGAGGACGACCGCTACCTGCAGCGCAAATCGAAATTCATGGACGACCTCGCCGGCGTGCTGGGCGGGCGCGCGGCGGAAGACATCGTCTTCCACGACATCACGACCGGCGCGTCGAACGACCTGGAGCGCGCGACAGATCTGGCGCGCGCGATGGTGACGCGCTACGGGATGAGCGACATCCTGGGGCCGCGCACGTTCGGCAACCGCGAGGAACTGGTCTTTTTGGGCCGCGAGATCTCCGAGCAGCGCAACTATAGCGAAGAGGTCGCGGAGCAGATCGACAGCGAGGTCAAGCGGATCATCAGCAACGCGTACGGGCGGGCGAAAGAAATCCTGACGACCTACCGCGAGAAGCTGGACGCCATCTCGAATCGGCTGATCCACGAAGAGACCATCGAGGGGCCGGACTTTGAGGCGATGTTCGACCAACTGCCCAAGATCGCCAGCAACGTGCCATCGCCAGCGCCGGCGTAGACCGTCCGCCATGCCAATACCTTCCGTTTGATCGGCAGCCATAACCAGCGGCTGGGCGACGCAAGTCGCCTAGCCGTTTCGCGTTCGAAAGAGTAATGACTTGACACCAGAACAATCCGCGAACCCTGGCACTTGCCGATGGCACGTGCTGGGGCGTCCATAAGGCGGCGCTTGACGCCGCACGATTGACGCCCCAGCATAACTCGATGCTTTGCATCGAATCAAGGACGTGCCATCGCCGCCAGGGCAAGTGTAACGCGAATTGCGCGAATAAAAAATAGATTAGCGGGGATTAGCGTAATTCGCGGATAAAAAAGTGGAGTGAATTGATGGACGCACTCAAACCCGGCTTGGTTGGCGAGTCCGACGGAATCGTGACGGACCAGTTGACCGCGGCCGCGTTCGGCAGCGGGCTGGTGCCCGCGTTCGCGACGCCGGCGATGATCGCGCTGATGGAACACGCGAGCGTCGCCGCGATCCAAAAGCATCTGGACGCCGGACAGACTTCGGTCGGCATCGAGGTGAACGTCAAGCACCTCGCCGCGACGCCGGTCGGAATGCGCGTCCGCACGCGCGCGGAGGTGACGGCGGTGGATGGACGGCGCGTGTCGTTCAAGGTGGAGGCGTGGGACGACCGCGAGCGGATCGGCGAAGGGACGCACACGCGGATGATCGTGGACGAGGCGCGGTTCAAGGAAAGGATCGCAAAGAAAACGTAGAGACGTTCCGCCGGAACGTTTTGGGTAGAGACGTTCCGCCGGAATATCTTGGTAGAGACGTTCCGCCGGAACGTCTCTTCGAGGGGGCATGATGAAGGATCTGACCGGACGGGCGTTGAATATCGCGCAGGTGCGCGGCGCGGCGTATGCCGATGTCCGCATCGTCGAGCGCGTGACGCAGCATATTACGGTGAAGAATGGACAGGTCGAAGCGTTGGAGCAAGACGAGTCGCTGGGATTTGGCGTCCGCGTCATCGTCAACGGCGCGTGGGGCTTTGCGTCCAGCTCGCGGCTGGAGGGGCAGGAGATCGAGCGGGTGGTCTCCCAGGCGATCGCGATCGCCAAGGCGAGCGCGCTCACGAAAATCAAAGACGTGAATATCGGCGCGCCGGTGGTCTCCAAAGGCGTGTACGAAACGCCGATCAAGGTCAATCCCTTTACGATTTCGCTGGACGAGAAGATCGGCCTGTTGATGAAGGCGGACGCAGAGATGCGGCGCGTCAAGGGGGTCAAGGTGGCGCGCGGCGAGCTGGCGTTCGTGCGTGAGAATAAGGAATTCGCATCGACCGAAGGGAGCGCGATCAGGCAGGAGATCGTCGAAAGCGGCTGCGGCATCGCCGCCATGGCGACCGACCCGCAGACCGGCGAAGTGCAGGTGCGCTCGTACCCGAACGCCAACGGGCGGCACCAGCAGGCGCGCGGGTACGAGTTCGTGCTGGAACAGAAACTCGCGGAGAGCGCCGGGCGCATCGGCGAGGAAGCGGTCGCGCTCTTGTCGGCTGAGCAGTGCCCCAGTGTCGACGCGACGACGGTGATCCTCGACGGCTCGCAAGTGGCGCTGCAGGTGCACGAATCGTGCGGGCATCCCATCGAGCTGGACCGCGTGCTCGGCACGGAAGCCGCGTTCGCCGGCACCTCGTTCCTGACGCCCGACAAGCTCGGCAATTTTCGCTACGGCTCGGAAGCCGTCAACATCACCGCGGACGCGACGATCCCGGGCGGTCTCGGCACGTTCGGGTTCGACGACGAGGGCGTGCCGGCGCAAAAGACCGACATCGTCAAGAATGGTCTGTTCGTCGGCTACATGACGAGCCGCGAGACCGCGCAGGAATTGAAACTCGGCGCGTCGAACGGGACGATGCGCGCGGACGGCTGGAACCGCATCCCGATCATTCGGATGACGAATGTGAACCTGCTGCCGGGGACCTGGGACGTGAAGGAGATGATCGCCTCGACGGACGATGGCATCTGGATGGAAACGAATCGCTCGTGGAGCATCGACGACCGGCGGCTCAATTTCCAATTCGGCACCGAGATGGCGTGGGAGATCAAGGGGGGCAAGAAGACGCGCATGCTCAAGAACGCGACGTATACCGGCATCACGCCGCAATTCTGGGGTTCGTGCGATGCGGTCGGCAACGACGCCGCCTGGGTCGTCTGGGGCACGCCGAACTGCGGCAAGGGGCAGCCGCCGCAGACCGCGCATACCGGGCACGGCGCCGCGCCGGCGCGGTTTCGCAACGTGCGGGTGGGAGTCATCAAGTAGAAACGGAATACGCAACACGCAGCACGTGTTCCGTGTTGCGTGCTCCGTTAGAATGGCTACAGGAGACCAAAATGCTCGGTCCAGACAAAGTCAAAGAGATCACCAGCCAAGCGCTGGCGCTGTCCAAAGCCGATCAGACGGAAGTGATTTTCAGTGGAACGGACTCGGCGCTGACGCGCTTTGCGAACTCGTACATCCACCAGAACGTCGCCGAGACGAATACCGAAGTGCGCGTGCGCTTGGTCTATGGCAAAAAGATCGGCGTCGCGTCCTGTAACGACCTGTCGCCGGAAGCGCTCAAGCGCGCCGTGGACACCGCGCGCGCCATCGCCCAGCGCCAGCCGGAGAATCCCGAGTTCAAATCGCTGCCCGGTCCCCAGCCGATCCAGAAGGTGGAGGCGTTCGTCGAACGCACCGCGAAATTCACGCCGGAGCAGCGCGCGCAGATCGTCAACGTGCTGTGCAAGAAGGCGAAGGAGAAGGGCGTGGTCGCGGCTGGCGCATTCACCACGCTGGGTTACGAGCTGGCGGTCGCGAACTCACTCGGCGTCTTTGCGTACCACCCCGGCACGGTCGCCGATATCAATACGGTGATGACCTCCGACACCGGCACCGGCTATGCGTCGTTCACTCACCCGGACGCCGGGCAGGTGGATGCGGCGGCGCTGGCGGACGAAGCGATCGGCAAGGCGCTCACGGCGCGCAACCCGGGCGCGCTCGAACCGGGCGATTACACGGTGCTCTTGGAAGAGTACGCCGCCATGGACATCCTCGACTTTTTGGCGTACCTCTCCTTCTCCGCGCTCGCGGTGCAAGAAGAGCGCTCGTTCATGCAAGGCAAGATCGGCGAGAAGGTGATGGGGGACGCCGTGACGCTGTGGGACGACGGGCTGGCGCCGGACACGCTCGCGCTGCCGTTCGACTACGAAGGCGTGCCGCGACAGAAGGTCACCTTCGTGGAGAACGGCATCGCGCGCGGCGTGGTGTACGATACGCTGACCGCGCAGCGCGAGGGCAAGACGTCGACCGGGCATTCGCTGCCGGCGCCCAACTCGGCGGGGCCGTACGCCGAGCACATGTTCATGGCGCCGGGCAGTACGCCGAAGAGCGAGATGATCAAATCGGTCGAGCGCGGGGTCTGGGTGTCGCGTTTTTGGTACACGCGGGTCGTGCATCCGACGAAGGTCTTGATCACGGGGATGACGCGCGACGGGACGTTCCTGATCGAGAACGGCGAGGTGACGCGGCCGGTGAAGAATTTCCGGTTCACCACCAGTTACCTCGACGCGTTGAACAACGTGCGCGCGATCAGCCGCGAGACGAAACTCTTCCGCGACGATTGGAGCGGCGCAGCCCGCCGGGTGCCGGCGCTGCTGGTGGATGGGTTCCGGTTTACCGGGGTGACGCAGTAAACGAGAACGGGCGACGCATCCGCTGCGCGGGGTGCGTCGCACGCTTTTCTGGGGACTATTGCCCTGGCATGGGCTTGGCGTCTTTGGGCGCTTGGACGCTGATGGTGGGATTGTTGAAATCCCAAACGTGGATGTTCATCTTGAGCGCGCCCTTGGAGTTTACGTCCTTGGAGTCGTGCCCTTCATAGTCCATCGTGAACTTGTGGACGTAGCCATCGCCGCAGAGCCACACCTTCATTTCCGCTTTGTCGATCGCGGAAAAGTCGGTCTTGTCCTGCGACGACCCGAGCAGGCCCACGAGCGCGTTGTTCTGGAGCGATTTCACGTTGTAGAGATAAACGTCACACGATTGCGCGTCGACGGATTCGCTGCCGATTTTTTGATAATCGGCTGTGTTGCTGCCGGTAAAGTCGCTGAAATAGTCCGGCTTGGTAAAGTCCTGAAAGCCGCTGGTGGTCGAGCTGTCCTTTTGAACGTACCAGACTTGAGGGTCGGTCATGCCAAACATCGAAATGCCCTTCATGTACTCTTTGCCGTCGGCTTGAATGATCTCGATGGTCGAATTGTCGCCGCCCAGCATCGCCAAAAAGCCGCCCTTGGAAACCAGGTGGCTGTTGGGCCCGTCCACCTCGCCGGTGAAATCGAAGAAGGACTGCTCAGAGTACTTGCCGTTCTGCATGCCCCCAAAAATCCAGTTGAACTGGACGCGGTATTTCGACGCAGTCTTGGCTTTGCTCAGCGCATCCGCAAAGGGATTGCCGCCGCTGGACGGCCCAGCCGATGGCTTGGTTGGGACAGCCGTCGCCAGTTTGGATGGGAAAGGCGTTTGCCCGGACGTGTCCGGCTCGGTGGGGACTTGAGCTTCGCTGGGCTGAAGCTGTTGGGTCGTCTGAGCAAGGGTTTGACTGATCTGGTCGCCGAACACCACGAGGGTGACCACCGAGGCGAGACAGACGCAGACCAGCAGCACGGCGCAGCCCCCAAGGATGAGGGCGAGATTTCTGTTCATTTCAACTCCTCCTATTGCACTCTGATTTATTTCAATTTTGCTAGTTTAAAGGAAAAACAGTTTCTTGACAAGCCCCCAACGGTACCAGGTCACCGCGCATCCTTAAGAAAACCGGCGCGCGGCGATCCGCCCCTATGCGCTCGCGAATTTCTGTGCTATAATTGCAGCCGGTTGACCAGCTCTGTGCATTTCACAAGAGTTGTTCATGCGGGATGAACGAACCAAAAGTCGAATGAGAATCGGCGACGCGTCGGACGAATTTCAGATTTGTCCTACATTTTCACCGGAGGAGGACCTCGATGACTGCCGAAGGAAAGCCGCCCAGCCCCAATCGCACCCCATGGATCATCGCGGGTGTGCTGGGATGCTTGGTCGTGTGTCTCTTGATCGTGATTCTTAGCGGAGGAGCGTTCGTTCTTCTCGGTCAGCCGAAGCCAACGCCGGTTGTGCTCGTCGCCCCAACGGTCCCGCCGGTCGTCGTGCCGACCCCGCCGCTCGCGCCGTCGCCCGTGCCGTCGGTCGCTGGGCCGACTCAGCCGCTCGCGCCGTCGCCCGTGCCGTCGGTGGCTGGCCGGGGCGGGCCGCCGCCCACGTCGCCGTCGGTGGGTGGCCCGGGTGTGGTGCTGCCCACGTCGCCGTCAGAAGCTGGCCCGGGCGTGGTGCTGCCCACGCTGCCGGCGGTGGTCCTGCCGACGCTTGCCCCGGTGGCGCAGCCGACCGTCACGCCAACGACCGTGCCCAAAGGAGGCGCGCCGACCGGCCGTCTGGCATTCACCGTGCGACGCGGCGATCGTCCAGAGGACAACTATGTCTGGATCATGAACGCGGATGGCAGCGGGGCAAAACAAATCTTGACCAGAGCATCCGAACCCAGTTTCTCACCTGACGGTACCAAGATTGCTTTCTACCAATGGCGCGATGGCATCTTCGTCGCCAATGCGGATGGGACAGATCCCAAAAAGGTCCTCGGTGAGGGCCAATCGGGCTATCTGTCCTGGTCCCACGATGGACGATGGATCGCCTTCTCGGTCCGCCCCGGCTCAGCAGGCAATATCGTTACCGATGCGATTGCTCCGGATGGGTCGGCGCGTCATCCCGTCGGAGTTGGCTGGAGTCCCTACTGGACGCCCGACGACACTCAAATCGTCTTCGTCACTTGTCGCGGCTCTGCTTGCGGCATCTACAAGGTTGCCTCGGGCGGAGGCGATGCAGTTCCAATCATCACCGACGACGGTGGACTCCCGGCGGTCTCGCCCGATGGAAACAGAATCGTCTACCAGAAAGATATTGACGGTCAGAAGCAACTGTTCACCGTCAACGCCGATGGATCCGGCAAGCGGCAGCTCACGTCTGGTGCGGCGCTGCACGTGTGCGCCAACTGGTCGCCGGATGGCAACTTTATTTTCTATCGCTCACCCGAAGGCGGCCAGTGGGGCATCTGGAGAATGAACGCGGATGGCAGTAACCCAGTGAAAATCGCCAACGACATGCCGCCCGGGGATTGGCCGTACGACAGAATTGCGGTCAGCAAGTAAATTTGCAGAACGGGGCTTTTGCCCTACGGCAAGCCCGTTTCGGATTGGGAGGTGTATCAAGATGCGGATTAATCTTCTAAAGATGTTTACCAGGCAACGCACTCTAGTCGGTGCAGTATTGATCGGAATGGTCTTGATTGCCGCGGCGTGCAGCTCCCCCCTCGCGCCAGCCCCTGCGTCTCCGACGCTTGCCGCGCTGGCGCAGCCGGAGAACGGCTCGCCGACGGCTCCGCCTACGGCGACCGGTTTCGCCGGCGCCGAGCCGACCATTTCACCCCTGCCCGCGGTCGGCACGCCGGGCGCGCCCGTGACCGCCACGCTCGCGGTAACCCGGACGGCCACAGCGGCGGCTCCGCCGGCCAAGCCGGCGGCCACGCCCGTCCCGCCGGTCAAGCCCGGGACGCTCAGCGGAAAGATCGCGTACGACGTTTACGGCGGAGAGGACTATAACTATCGCACGATCCATACCGCCCTGGTGACCTCGAAAGCCGGCGGGCAGATCATCGCGCGCGCGGCGTGGCCGGCGTATTCGCCGGACGGAGGGCGCATCGCCTACTTCCACTGGACGGATGGGTTGTACATCGCGAATGCGGATGGCGGCGCCCCCATCGGCCCCCTGTACATCAGCCCGGGGGTGTGCTGCATCAACTGGTCGCGCGACGGCAACTGGATCGTCTTCGCCGATTCGCCGCGTGCGAGTCAGCCCGGCGGCCCCATCAAGATGCTCAAGGTGGAC
>Ga0163210_1001034_pt1 | contig 11979 bp, 11 predicted proteins | sample Kivu_220m_FD_113536 | JGI IMG/M metagenome (GOLD analysis project Ga0163210, IMG submission 113536) | Freshwater microbial communities from Lake Kivu, Western Province, Rwanda to study Microbial Dark Matter (Phase II) - Kivu_220m | ecosystem: Environmental > Aquatic > Freshwater > Lake ... | reverse complement strand
CTTCGCGAAGTCAAAGTTCCGTCTGATGACCTGAAACTCAGTCCCCGCCGCAAGAATCGCCGTCGAGCGGCAGCTTCGCTGCCGCTCCCAGATATTCAGATTCCCAGAGGAACAGATTCTCAGATTCCGTTCTTCTGGCGCACTGCGTACAGCGTATGGCGTAAGGCTACCTCCCCCCGGCACAACGGAAACCCAGATTGCAGTTCCGGGTCGAAGGGACGTCCCAGTACCGATTGGCGCAGCGCATGAGCCTGGCATTGCTGAGCCAGGACCCGCCACGATTCACGCGGCTCGAGCCAGAAGACGGGCCCGTGGGATTGCTGCCTGGACTCCGGCCATAGTAGCTTATGTCGTACCAGTCCGCGCACCACTCCCATACGTTGCCTGCCATGTCCATGCAGCCATAGGGTGACGCGCCGTCTTGGTAGTTGCCTACTGGCGCCGTATAGGCGTGGCCGTCATTCCAGCTCTTGTCACTCCAGGAGTAGTCGGTGCTCTTGTCGGCGAAGTTGCAGGTCCTGCCGGTGAGCTCGCTGTTGCCCCAAGGGTACTTTCGCGAGTCAGTGCCCCGCGCCGCTTTCTCCCATTCCGCCTCGGTCGGAAGGCGCTTGCCCGCCCACGTGCAGTAAGCCGCCGCATCGTCCCACGATACGTTCACTACCGGGTAATCCGAGTAGTTGGAGAAGTAACCGCTCATGCCGCTGAACCCGGGGTCGCTAGGATAGCTCCTGCCGGTCGCATCGCAGAACTGCTTGTACTGCCGGTTGGTCACCTCGTACTTGTCAATGTAGTACTCATCGAGATGCACCTGGTGCACCGGCTTCTCGTCCGTGTTCTCAGTCGAGCCCATCGTGAACGTGCCCGCCGGTATCTTGATGACCGTCGAGCCATCTTTCTCCCACCGGTACTCCTCATACCCCTGGCTGTTCGTCTTTAGAAACGTCATCCCGCTCGGCACTGTGTGGCTGGGGGCTGTCGGCTGTGGGCTGTCGGCTGTAGGCTTCCTTGCGATTCTCCCATCATCCGCCTTCACCCGCACGACCACATCGTCGCTCCGCAGCTTCCCGCAGTCGCCCAGAGCATCCCAGGTTATCTTCTTTCCCTTGCCTGCCTTCACCCCCGAACCCGCCGCGCCGGACCACCGCTCGGGCTTGATAGACCAGGTACTCCCGCCGTCGGTCGAGACGTCAAAGGTAACAGCGAATTCGCTGTCGCCGTCGGCATCCGTCAGGTCGTAGTAGATGTCAACGAGATTCGAGTTCGCCCGCTGCTCGAAGCGGACGTTCGTAACGACAGGAGGAGAAGCAAGGGCAGGAAGCAAGAGGAGCAATACGCTGTACGCTATACGCATTACGCCATACGCTCTACACTCTACGCTATTCGGACTGCGCCGGAATTGAGTCGGGCGTGAAGCGTATCGCGTAAGGCGTAAAGCATCACCGTCTCTCCAATCGCCTCCGCAGGTTGCGCAGCTTCGCCTCAATCTGGTCACAGGACTCACACAGCTCATTGACTTGCTCCTCACTCAGCAGTCCGAGATACCGGCACATCTTCAGACATGCGACCACCTCGACGAGTGACTTGAGGGCGATACCGAGATAGCGTCTGAACTCGGCATCGGAATCCGCCGCCCGCCCCTCAGCGATGTTGAGCCCAACCGAGACCGCAGCCCGTCTGACCTGGTCACCCAGAGCATACAGCTCCGACTTCGGCAGACTCCTCGCCGCAGTATACACCTTGCCGGTCAACTCCAGCGCCAACCGCCACACCTCGAGCTTCTCGAACTGGTATGACCGGTCGCGCGCAGGCCGTTCACTCATTCGCTATTGCGTCCGGCATTCTGCGTATGGCGTACAGCGTCTGGCGTATTGCCTTCTTCCCTTCATTTGCTCTTCGCCACTCTCCAACCGGCTCCGGTCTTCTCGAATCCCTCCGGCAGCAGGGTCGGGTTCTGGGGCTTGTCCAGCTTGTCCGCCGCCTCTTCTGAAACGTTGGCCCGGACGTACTCAGTGAGTTCCTTCATCGTCACCCAGCCGTCGGTGTCGGTGTCGGCCTCGCCCTTGAGCGCCTTGAGCAGGTAGTAAGTAAAGAGCCCGTGCTTCACTTCCGGCAGGTCTTGCGCCGCCTCGTCCGCGCTGGATGCAGTGAGCACGGCACACTTGGTCCCGGCCACTTCGTCGAGGTTCGGCCTTACCGCCGGACGTTCGCCTTCCTTGTAGACCACGCGGTCGCCGCCGGCAAAGCAGGCATCGAGCATAACCAGGGTTCGCTTCGCGGCCCAGTTGTCCGCGGTGCGCACCAGGTCCGCAACCGGGTAGAGCTTAGTTTCGTTCCCCGGGGTCGCGTCCCACGGCACCAGCATCGGCCGCCCCTCTTTGCCCACCGGCGTACCGTGGCCCGCGAAGTAGATGTACACGGTGCTGCCCGGCTTCACCGCCTTTGGCAGTCGGGCCTCGAACAGCTCCCGCAGGTCGCCACTCCCGGCCCGGTTGCCGTACAAGGCGAACAGGTTGCTTGCCTTGACCCCGCAGACGTTACGCAGGTAGCGTTCCACCGCCCGGGCATCGCGCTCAGCGTTGGCGATGACCGGCACGCCGTCCTCGCGGTAGGTGCTGACACCGATGACTGCGGCGACCGCGCTTGCGTCCTCGTGGCGCGGTTCCGGCACGAGGTCAACGTCCACATATGTTACCTTGGTTTCGCTCGTTCCCTTCTGCGGCTGCACCGCAATCGTGAAGGACTTCTGGTCCAGTGGACTCCACTCCTCACGGGCCTCCTTGACCTTGACGACGAGGGTCTTGTCGGTTTCGGCCGACACGCCCGGCGGCAGGACTATTCTCAGCGTCTCGGTCACGCCTGCCCCGGGCTCCAGCGTACCGACAATTCGCTCGCGGCCGAACCGGTCCACGAGCCCGGACGTACCTGAAAGCGCGACCCGCACGCCCTGCGCCCCGCCCTGGCCGTCGTTTCTCACGGTCACCACCAGCGAGATGGCCTCGCCGCCCTGACAGATGCCGTCGCCGCCGGCGTCGTGCAGGTCGGCGTCGAACGTAAGACTCGGCGGCGCTTCTGCCCGCGGCCGGATGTCCAGCGGCCCCTTGGGGCTGGTGCCGGAGCCGGTTTCGGCAAGGCAGAGGCCGAGGACCAGCAATACGCTGTACGCTATGCGCATTACGCCGAAAGGACTGCGCATCAAGTCGATTGCACTCATGTTACCTCCAGTATGCGCGTATCACTTCATAGTCCGCACGAGCTTTTCTGTCGCCTGCTCCAACGCGTACTCGGCTGCGGCGATAGCAGAGACCGGGTTGGCGGAACGGGCGGTCCCGCTATAGACCGTGGTGGTGGTGCCCACGTCCAGCACGTCTACGGTCGCCGAGATGACCGAGTCTCGCTCGATGCTCACCTCGGCAAGGCAGACGAGTTGGGCGCCAAGCTCCCGGCCGATCTCACGGGCCTTTGCCGGCGAGACCGCACCCTGTTGACCGTATTCCTGCAATCCGACCGCACGCTCAACCGTCGGCCTGTCCATCGGTCTGAGCTTGCCGGTTTCCATCAGCCGACGCAGCAGAAAGCCGTACGCCCGGTCTCGCTCAAACGAGCCCGGGGTCACCAGAGGCCCGCGCACGAGCAACGGCATTATCGCAACGCTGTAGGTCCGCCTGGTGTCGAAGCCGGGGTCGATGACCGAGTGCCCAATGTACTTCTGCGAGCACGAGCCGAGCAGGATGCAGAAAGCAGGGAGCAGGACGCAGATAGCACGGTGCATCCAGCGTCCGGCGTCTGGCGTACTGCGTAGCGCGTATGGCGTATGGCGCAAAGCGTATCGTCTCATCCTTCCTCCTACTTCATCCCGGGCGCCTGCAGGCCCCGCTCGGCGGTCGGCACATGCACCCCCGGCAATGCGAAGTTGACCTGGTTCTTGAAGAACCCGACAACGTCAATCGCAGCCAGCTCCGGTATCTTCTCAGAGTAGTCCAGCGTGGCATCAGCCAAATCGTCCGCGGCACCCTTGAATGTCAGGTCAAACTGGCTGTAGTCCTTGGCCGAAACAATCTCCATCTCTCCGCCGAACCGCGGGTCTACCTTCAGGGCATCCTTCAGCTTGCGCAGGGTCTTGTAAGATGAGATGCCGTAGAATCTGAGCAGGTAGGCCTTGCCGTTAAGTAGCCAATCGCCGAGCTTCTTGTTCATCTGGTAGAGAAGCTGGTCGCAGGCCTGCTCCATCGCCTTGTCGATAGCGACGCGGGTGGCGTCGCCGCCACTGTACTCGGCAGCGGGCTCGCCCTTGTAGTTGGCAACACCCATACCCTCTGCTGTGTAGGTATCGTAAGCCTTCACGTCGACGGTTGCCTCTGCCGAAACGACGCCGCCTGCGCCCATATCCCGTTCCGTGACCACGACCCGGGACAGGTCCCAGAACACCGGCACGTTGGCATCCACCGCCATTTGCTGCGCGACCGTCAACGGCTGTGTGGTATCCGGGAACAGCTTCCGTGCTTCTTCCTTCAGCCGGTCGAAGACGGTACGCTCGACGTAGCGCAGCCGGTTGCGGGACAGGAACTCGTTCGCGCGGTCGTAGGCGTAGTCGTAATTCTCGACTGCCGCTGCCGAGGTCACCTTGCGAAAGTCGTACCAGGTCATTATTCGGAAGCCGCCCAAGGCACTCTGCAGGCTCTTGGCGTCGGCCTGCAAAGGCGACTTGGTAACGTTAGCCGTTATCTTCACTTCCACCCGGTCGGGGTACTTGACCTCATCGGTAACCGTGTAGTTTGCCACGTACCCATCAGCCCGACTCTGGACGAGGTCCTTGATGACCTCGAAGTTCCGCATCTCCGTGACACCAGACACCACGGCCCCCAGCGCCTGCTCGACCGCATTGCGCTTGGCGTCCTCGATAGCCTGGGTCCGGTCCGGCCCGGTTCCCTTCACCTCGATAGGCACCAGGTCCTGTGCCAGTGTCAGGCAACCGAGCGCCAGCAAGAAGGCCACAATTCGTTTCATTACATCTCCTCTTTCACTCCAGCGTATGGCGTAAGGCGTATAGCGTACAGCGTTTGGCGTCCTCTACAGAAACATCGCCACCGTCTTGCCGACTTTGAGGATGACCTCCAGTGCCTTGTCCAGCCAGCTCACCTTCTGCACATCCTCGCGTGCGACGACCCAACCTTTCTCCACCGCCTCGATTATCTTCACAACAGTGGGGTTGGTTCGGAGTTCCTCATCGCCCAGGATATCGGACATGGCCTTAACGTACTTGAACTTCTTGAACGCTTCCGGCCCGAGCAACTTGTACATCTCGGCCATGTCAAGCAGCGTATTGCCGCTCGAATCCAGCAGCGCCGGGAACATCTGCGGGTCAACATTCACCCCGGTCAGGTCAAACACGACGCCCGAAAGACTCTGAGCGGTGACCATGTCCTCGCTGCTCAACTGCCCCTTTGTCGTGGGCGGCTTCACCTTGCCATAGAGCTTGTCGGCAATCGGCGGTGCGATGCCGCCCGCGTCGTAAATCGGCACCTCCATCATCACTTCGACGCGGCCATCCTTGGTCTCATGCGGCTCACCGACCATCTTCGCGCCCTTGATTACGCCGTCGATCTTCGTGTATACGTAATCACCCTTTGTCATCAGGTCCTCGACCCGGGTCTCGGATACCACGCGTACGCCCTTAACGGTCTCCAGTAGATTCCGCTGGGCGTCAACCTTTGCGCCTCTTATCGCCAGGGCCAGGGCCTGCGCCTTCGGCTTCGCCGGGTCAATCACGCTCATGCCGGTTGCCTGTATCGACTGATACGACCAGTCAACCTGACCCGGCCCGACCGGCTGTACTACCGGCATCGTGATTGGCTTCTCGCCCACCGGTATCGCGGCCGGCGCCTGCTCAACCGGCACCGGAACAGTAGTTCCAGTCTGAGCGACTACCGCCAGAACCACACACATCAGCAGCTCAAACATCTTACCTCCTTATTAACCAGGGCACTAAACAGGTTGCATCGCTCCTCACCCCAACCCTCTCCTCGGAAAGGAGAGGGAGACGTAATTCCCTCTCCCTTGAACGGGAGAGGGCAAGGGTGAGGGTGAAGAGTGAATGCAAGGTATTTGGTGACCCCATTAGTATGTAGTGTCTGTTCCACTAACCACCTGCAGCCTACTCACTTATGTAGTACCCAAAGGTAGCCGAACCCCAGTGCTCCGGCCCCAATTCCCGAATCTTCGCCACGAGCGCGTTCTGCGCCCCGGGGTTTTCAACCAGATTGACACCGGTTGACCGCAGCCCGATGTCGTCTGCCGTGGCCACGACCTTCACGACGTTGCTGCCGGGCGGTGGAACAGCCTGTATCCAGCCGGTCCCGGGCAGGACGAAGTCGCCTGCGCCGGTGCGCGGGCTTTCGCCCTTATCGGGAAACAGGACGCTCAGGTACCCGTTCGTCTGGTCCCAGCCCAGCACGTACAGGAAGCACTTCCGCTTGACCTTGACCATCACCCGGTACTCGGTATTGGCCCTCACCGTGCCGTTGGCCGGGACAATCGTGCCGCTCCTTGTCCTGAGCCCGGTGACCTCCACCGCGTCCAGCCCGCCATCTGAAAAGAAGAAGGTGGTCATCGAGTCCGAAGCGGAAGAAAGCGGCAGCTTGTCCGCCTGCTCCCAGCGATAGAACCGCTCATCGCTCACCGCCGCTTCGCAGCACTCGGCGAACCGAAGCTCAGCGCCCATCGTCTCCACCGCCCGCAGGTCGAGCCTGATTCCCGGCCCGCTCCGGTCCATGGCATAGCTCCCACACACGGCATAGTCGGCACGGAACCGCTCCAGCAACTCTCTCGGGTTCATCCGGTCAATCACAAACTGCATCTCCTGGTGTGCGGCCTGCGAACCCGCGCTTCGGTCAACCACGACAACCCGATTCCCGGCCCGGCGCGACTCCTGCCAGAGCGCCGCGCTGAATTGCCGCGCCAGCACCACGCCCAACTGCGACACGCTTCCGCCCGCGGCCCGCGTGAAGTTCGCAACCACTACCCGCTTTCCGGCAGGAATCTCCCTCACCGCCACGGCCGCGGCGGCCCGCATCCGTGACTCAAGACCGTCCGCTGCCGCCTTCACCGGACCCACCTGCGCGGTACGGCAGGACAGAGCCAGCAGAAGCAATGCGCTGTACGCCTTACGCTCTACGCTGTACGCCAGATGCTGGAGCCTGAGGTGACGCGTCTTCCGTCCTTCACAGCTCATATTGAAATCCGGAGAACAGATATTCAGATTCCCAGAGGAACAGATTCTCAGATTCCATCCGTCTGGCGTACTGCGTACAGCGTATAGCGTATGGCCTCAACTACCGACCCCCGGCACAACGGAAACCCAGAAAGCTGATCCGGTACGATGGTACGAGCCTGCCCCGATGGGCGCAGCGCATGCTCCCGGCATAGTTGTTCCAGGACCCGCCACGACCCACGCGGTCCGAGCCAGAAGACGGGCCTGACGGGTTGTTGCTGGAGCTTTTCCCGTAGTAGTCCTTCGAGTACCAGTCCGAACACCACTCCCAGACGTTCCCCGCCATGTCAAGACAACCGTATGGTGACGCGCCAGAAGGAAACGTACCAACCGGCGCCGTATTCACGTAGCCGTCGTCATAGCCGTTGATGATAGTCCAGTCTGCGTAACGCCGCTTCGCGCTCTCATCCGCGAAGTTGCCGTTGCGGCTGGAACCCGGTGCGCTGTTGCCCCACGGGTACTTACGTGAATCCGTACCCCGCGCCGCCTTTTCCCATTCCGCCTCGGTCGGTAGGCGCTTGCCCGCCCACCTGCAGTACGCGGTCGCATCATCCCAACTGACGTTGACCACCGGGTAGTCCGGGAAGTTGGTGAAGTAGTTGGTCATGCCAAGGAAGTCCGGGTCGGAAGGGTTGCTACGGCCGGTCGCATCGCAGAACTGCTTGTACTGCCGGTTGGTCACTTCGTGCTTGTCAATGTAGTACTCATCGAGGTACACCAGGTGCACCGGCTTCTCGTCGTCACCGTCGTTCGACCCCATCGTGAACGTCCCGGCCGGAATCTTGATGACCGTCGAGCCGTCTTTCTCCCACCGGTACTCCTCATACCCCTGGCTGTTCGTCTTCAGAAACGTCATCCCCGCCCGTGCGTCCGACGTAGGGCGTACAGCGTATTGCGTATCACGTATGACCGGCGGCGCGGCGACTCCGTCGTCTGCGCTCACGCGGCAGACAAATTGACCCCGCAGGTTCGGGTAGTCTCGGCCCGCGTCCCAGATGACGTGCCGCCGCGTCCCCGCGCGCTGGCCCGGGCCGATGTTACCCGAGGTTGTCCGGGGCGCAATGGAGAACGTTTTGCCTTCATCGGCCGACAGGAGCACCGTGACCGTGAACCGGTCCTCGCCGTCCGGGTCCGATACATCGTACCAGATGTCTACCAGATTGGAGTTGGCCCTCTGGGCGAACCAGACGTTCTTCACCTCCGGCGGCGCAGCCGACAGAATGCCGACCCAAAGCAGAAGGGCCGCCAGAACAGCACGATACAGGGCTGGATATGCCCGCCTCATCAACCGGGAATATACCCGGCTGCGTTCGCATGTCAACGCGTGCGCGTCCTCACCTGACGCTGACTGAGGATAAGGGCGGCCGCGAGGCCGCCCATGAGTCTGTGGAAACTTAGCTCAGACCGCCAGCTCTTTCCGCCCCTTGCAGCCACCTGCCACCTGAGAGTCATCCAGGCCGCGTGGGCGGCTTCGTCGCGGAGCCACGCTCCCCGTTCTCGCCTCTACTCAGTTTGACTCAGGGCCAACCGCCGCTAAGCTTGATGCCGTCCTGTGTTGACGGCCACTTGCTTCGTTTTCGCCGCGCTCGTGGGACTGATGCCGCCGGCATCAGTCTCGGCCTCCGACACGCCCAATGACCAGGGCCAATCCATTACCGTTACCTGGGTCGGACAGGTACAACCCATCGAATCCGCCGGACAGGTACAGCCACCGTTTTCCTCGGCGGAAAACAGTGGCAGTCCCTTCGGCTATCTGATACTACGTTCGACCAGCCCGGACTCCGGGTTTGCCGTCGTCGGCAATGAACCCGCGGTCAGTACCGAGTACACGGACACCGACGTACAGAACGGTGTGAGGTACTGGTACCAGGTCGCGACCGTCGCAGATACGGACACAGCCCGCAGCGCCGTAGCTGGCCCGGTCGTCAGCAAAGCCCAGTGGTTCAACACCGCCCGCGTGAACATCCTCGTGGTCACGGTCATCATCTGCGCCCTGTTCATGTTCTACCTGCAGCGCGCGCGCAAAGGCGTGAAGATGTACGTGCGGAAGATCGCCGGGCTCGACGCGATTGACGACGCGCTCGGCCGCGCCACCGAGATGGGCAAGCCGATACTCTTCAGCTTCGGCCTCGGCTACATCACCGACATGGAGGTCATCGCGGCCCTGCCGTTGTTGCGGAAGATAGCCAAGAAGTCGGCCGAGTACTCGACCCGGCTCATTGTGCCCAACTCGGACCCGATTGTGATGACCGCGGCGCAGGAGACGGTGAAGGAGGCCTACACCGAGATGGGCCGGCCGGATTTCTACAACCCGGACAATGTGACGTTCCTGACCTCGGACCAGTTCGGCTACGCTGCGGGCGTGGACGGCATCATCCTGCGCGAGAAGCCGGGCGCCATCTTCTGGCTCGGCTACTTCTACGCCGAGTCGCTGATTATGGCCGAAACCGGCCACTCGGTCGGCGCTATCCAGCTTGCCGGCACGACCGAGACGACCCAGCTACCGTTCTTCGTCGCGGCCTGTGACTATACGATGATCGGCGAGGAGATCTACGCGGCGTCGTGCTACCTGCGGCCCGAGCCGGTGCTCCTCGGCACACTCAAGGGTGAGGACTTCATCCGGTTCTGGCTGATAGTGCTGACCACTGCCACGGTCGTGCTGGGCACGGTCGGAGCGGTGCTCGCCAAGCAGGCGCCGGTGCTGAACAAGATATTCGAAACCGTGGTCCGCTGGGCGACCCCTGCGTACTAGGGAGAGGAACATCAACCACAAAGACACCAAGAGCACCAAGAGGATGGAGTCCGGAATCCGGTGCCTGACCTTTGTGCCTTTGTGTCTTGGTGGTGAGAATCCGGTCCGATGAAGCGTAGCGTCCCGCTGATACTCGTCTTCACGACCGCGATAATGCTCATCGTGGCGTTCTTCATCCCCCACAAGCCGTTCGGCGACCTCGAATCGCGGTTCCTGAACTGGTACACCATCGTGTCAGGGTTCACGTTCCTGCTCGGTCTCGACTCGCTGACCCGGCATCACCTGACCCGGGTCTTCCGCCGCGGCGGAGGATGGGGCTACAGCTTCGTGCTGGTGCTCTCGCTCTTCGCTACGATGGGACTCGGCTTCTACTCGTGGTTCAAGTTCCAGAGCCCGTTCGCCCTGCGCGCGCCGTTCATGTGGCTCTACACCTTCATGATTATCCCGCTCCAGTCCACGATGTTCGCGAGCCTCGCGTTCTTCATCGTCTCGGCCGCGTACCGTGCGTTCCGCATCCGCAACTTCGCCGCCACGCTGCTGCTGGTGGCGGCGGTGCTGGTGATGATCGGTAACGTACCGCTGGGTGGCTCGATCTGGCGGAGCATCGGCGCCCTAGTCCATGCGATAGTACCGGCGGTGGACCTGGTGAAGTTCGGCCGGCTGGAAGCGTTTGCGGCAATCAAGGACTGGTTGATGTCCATCGCCACTGCTTCGGCGGTGCGCGGCATCGGCATCGGCCTCGCCCTCGGCGGCATCGCGATGTCGCTCCGCATCATCCTCGGCATCGAACGGACCTATATGTCATGAGGAGAAGGACAGAGTGGTAAGTACAAAGGACAAACTCCGGTTCTTCACTTTGTCATTTCCCCTTCGTACTTCATACTCTCCCTGGATATGAGATTCTGGGACCGCCTCTCCTCTGTCGATAGCCGCATCCTCTACCTGCTGCTGGCCATGGCCGTTGCCCTGCCGCTGGTCATCAAGCCGAAGATCAACATCCGCGTGTCCGAACCGGTGCGCACCGCCTTCGAAGCAGTGGACAAACTCAAGCCGGGTTCGGTCATCATGATTTCCATCGACTTCGACCCGTCGTCCGCGCCCGAGGTCCAGCCGATGCTCATCGGCATCCTCCGCCATGCGTTCAAGAAGGACCTGAAGGTCATCGTCATGGGTCAACTCGCGCTCGGGCTGCCGCTGGCCGAGATCGCGCTCAATCAGGTCGCGCCCGAGATGAACAAGACCTACGGCAAGGACTACGTGAACATCGGCTACCGGCCCGGGTATTCGGCAATGATGGTCGGGATCGGCCGGGAAATCCGCGACTACTTCCGCACTGACTATCGCGGCGTCCCGGTCGACTCGTTCGAGTTCATGCGCCGCGTGCACAACTACAAGGACATCGGCCTGCTCGTGGTACTCGCCCACGGTGCGACCGCCGACGCGTGGATCCAATTCGTGGGCGGACGCTACAACGAACCCATCATCGTCGGCTGCACCGGCGTCAATGCTCCCAACCTGTACCAGTACCTGCACGCGGGCCAGATCAAAGGACTCGTCGGCGGACTGCAGGGCGCGGCCGAGTACGAGACCCTCATCGACAAACCCGGCTCGGCCACGCTCGGGATGCCGGCTCAATCCTGGGGCCACGGCCTGATAATTCTGCTGCTCATCATCGGCAATGCCGGGTTCCTGCTGTCGCGCAAGAACAAAGGGAAGACCCCGCCTCCCAAGTAGATGGCTACGAAGTCACGAAACCGGAAGGACCGAAAGCATGGGTCCCACTCTCCATCACTTCGTGTCCTTCGAGCTTTCGTGGCTTCTCTGCCGGTCAGGAAGAAGAGGAATAGATGCTGCTGAACGTCATCGGCACCTGGGTCGCCGCCACCCTGACCCTCGCCATTCTCTCCTTCCTGTACAAGGACAACCCATTCTACAAGGTCGCCGAGCACATCTATGTCGG
>Ga0163210_1001031_pt1 | contig 11993 bp, 12 predicted proteins | sample Kivu_220m_FD_113536 | JGI IMG/M metagenome (GOLD analysis project Ga0163210, IMG submission 113536) | Freshwater microbial communities from Lake Kivu, Western Province, Rwanda to study Microbial Dark Matter (Phase II) - Kivu_220m | ecosystem: Environmental > Aquatic > Freshwater > Lake ... | reverse complement strand
TTCCTTCGAACCCGATCAAGCATCCCGCTTCTGGGGATGATAAATCCTTTGTACCTCATATGAGTACCAATTCTACCTCTCATAGACATTCATATGTGTGCGGGATCTATCTGAACTTGAACAGCTGTTAACTTACCCGCCGCTTCCCAACGGAAACCAATAACAGTATAATAAAAACTATGTTCACGAAGTTTTACCTAATTAGACACGGAGATGCTTATCCGGATACCTTAGACAATATCCAGCTTCCGAATACTCCTCTAAACGAAAGAGGAAAAGTTGAAGCAGAAAAATTAAGAAGCCGAGTAAATAAAATCCAAAGCGAGTCCCTCATCGTCCTATGTAGCACTCATCAAAGGGCCAAAGAAACTATGGAAATATCCACAAAAAATCTGGATGTAAAACCTATCTTTATGAAAGAGCTTGTGGAGATTGGGGCCGATTTTTGGCCGAACCCAGAAAAATTACACACCAGAACAACCTTGGAACCGCCCTCCTACAAAGAGGAAGAAAGAAAGGTCAGAATAATTTTTGAAGATCTATGGAAAAAATATAACGGCAAAACCGTTCTCATATTTACTCACGGAAACTGGATAAGGGCTCTCATATCAAATCTTATGGGCGCCGGATGGGCTGGATTTAACAAACTAGTAATTAATTTAACATCTCTAACAATCCTGGATGAAAGTGAGGATGGAATACCTTTAATTTCAAGCGTTTCTGAAACCGCCCATTTAATATAAATATAAACTTCAACCTCACCTAAGCAGGTACACCACCAAAACCAAGGTTGCTAAAATAAGCCGATACCATATGAAAATCCCAAACCCGTGTTTTTTCATATAATCTATCAAAAACTTTATAGACGCAAAACCCACAATAAAAGCCATCATAAAGCCAAGCAGAAAGCTTAAATCAACAAAGCATAAGGTGTGGTTTAATTTATAGCTTTTGAGTAGGCTAAAAAGCCCAGCCCCAACCACAATCGGAGCCGCCAGGTAAAAGGAAAATTTAACGCTCAAGTCTTTCTCTATCCTCCTAAAAAACCCGCCAGATATAGTCATTCCGCTCCGGGACATACCGGGGGCTAAAGCCAAAATCTGCATAAAACCAATAAACAAGGAATCTTTAGCAGAAATACCTTTTTGGACCGATTTTAGTGAATTCAGATATTTGACTGATATTTCCATCACGGCAGTGCCTAAAACTAAAGCAAAAGCTATTAAAAGCGGCGATCTGAACTGTTCTTCTATATAATCACCAAACAAAACTCCAAAAATCCCGGCAGGAATCACCCCAATAATAACCAAAGCTAACGTCTTTCTGTTTTTGATCATATCCAACCAGTCTCTCCAAAAATACAAAACTATCGCTAAAGCCGTTCCTAAATGGAGGGACGTGTCAAAGACTAAAGGATGAGGCTGCCAGCCCAAAAAATAAGGAAACAAGATTAGATGAGCAGAGGAAGACACCGGAAGAAACTCCGTTAATCCCTGTACTATACCTAAAACTGCTGCCTGGTATAGAATCATGCCCCAAATCGGCCTGCCTGCGCAGGCAGGGACAATCCCGAATCGGGATAATCCCGGTTAAATGCTTTTACTACGGCAAAACCAACTAAAATCCCAAAAACTATTCCTCCCGCAATATCTATTGGATAATGGACTTTTATTACAACTCTCAAATACCCAACCATAAGACCAATCAAAAATGAAAATATTGAAAGGCGCTTACTTCTGCTCCACAAAACCGTACCAAGAACAAAAAGGCTTGCCGTATGACCTGAAAAAAAGGAGCCGGTATTTAGCGTTATTATGCCAGGGCTAAATCCTGCACCAATGTACGGTCTTTGCTCCGGAATTAGAGTTTGGGCTATCATTGACAACACATTCACAAAAGCTACACCTAGCACAATTTGTACAAAAGTCCCCCTATCCTTCTTTAAAAACAAATACAAGGCGGCAAATATGAACGGCGCTAAAATTAGAAACCGCGCCAGAAAAATTGTAACCTGACTTATTTCCTGCATATAAACAAAACGTTCCCGCTCCCCCCAAAATCATTCACACATACATAATAGACACGGGAAAAATATTTGCAAAGGCATAATTTGGCTTTCTCTATAACATCTCTAGGCTCTATCTCCAAGATACGGTTAAAGATGGCGACTCCCCCTTCGTTCAGGGACTTATGCACACGATCAATAAATCTTCCGCTCCAAAATTTGGGGGGAAATCCGCCTCCGCAGTAAACGTCAGTTATAATAATGTCATAGGCAGCTTTGGGAAAGTTATAGGCATCCCCCTTAAGTACCTCGAGGTTCCTAAGCGCCTTTAGATTAAAACACTTATAGGCCACTTCAATAATTCTAGGATCTATTTCTACAGCACAAATCTTAAGGGATGGCTTAACTGAGAGTAAAAGTCCAGCAACAGTACCGCCGCCAAGTCCCAGTAAAAGAACAATTTTAGCCTCTGGACACTCCTCCAAAGCAAAACGAACAATTTGCCCCCAAACCCTCTCACCCACTCCGGGACAGTCGAAATTTACGGATTGAACATATCCGTCTACAACCAACCTTCGCTCTTTTCCTATCTGGATTACTTCAACCTCCCCTTGGACGCTGGAAAGGATTCTGCATATTACTTTTGGCTTTGGGAAAATATTACTTAGCAATTTAGGTACTCTTTGAAAGTTTTTCTTTGCCGACAAACTCTCTTAAAACTTCTGGGACGATCACGCTTCCATCCCCTTCTTGATAATTCTCTAGAATCGCAACGATAGTTCTGCCTACAGCAAAAGCTGTTGCATCGTTCATATAGGCAAATTCCGTGTTCCCATTTTTCCTATGCACCGCTGTATTAAGCCTTCGCGCTTGATAATCACCAATTAAATCGGCCGTGTGCGTTTCTCTGTACTTGTTTTGCCCGGGCATAAAACATTCTATATCTATCTGACGACTGTCTGGGCCCCCCATATCCCCGGTACATATCATAACCACTTGATGAGGAATGCCTAAACCCCGCACTAGCTTTTCCTGCAGAGAGACTATAAAATCCTGCTCTTTAGCAGCATTTTCTTTAACGGTAAACGACTCCATCTCAAGTTTATCAAATTGATGGACTCTAAAAATTCCTCTCGTGTCTCTGCCGTAAGAACCCGCCTCCCTCCTAAAAGAAGTAGAAAATCCTACGTACCTAAGCGGTAGGTCTTTCTCACTTAGGACCTCGCCCATATGCATAGGTCCCAAAGTATGCTCAGCACTTCCCACCAAGTATAAATTGTCCTTGGGCAAGAAATAGCGCTCCTCCTCCTGTCCGGGATCAAGCCGCGCCATTTTTGCAAAAACCTCCGGTTTTATCATTACCGGAGGAACAACGGGCACAAAACCCTCCCTCGTTAAAACCTTTAGAGCATAAGCGATTAGCGAAAATTCCAAAAGCGCGCCATCGCCTTTTAAATAAGAGAACCTCGAACCAGAAACTTTACTTGAGGTTTCAACATCTATGATCCCAAGGTTTTGCCCAAGTTCTAGGTGATCTTTGGGAGTAAAGCCGAAATTCTGAACTTTTCCCCACTTCCTAATAACCACATTTTCGCCTGCGTCTTTACCAACCGGAACATCACCCGCAGGAATATTTGGAATTAAGTACATTAGGTCATTTAAGTTTTTTTGGACACCCAAGAGGGATTGCTCGGTTTCTACAATGCTTAACTTTATCGCTTTTGCCTCATTTAGGTCCTCTCCCGAAGGCTTTCCCCCGCGCGATATTTTGTTTAGCTTAGCCCGCAAATTATCTACCTTACTTTGCAGAGACTTTCTTTCGTCATCCAAAGCAATAGCCTTATCAACCAGCTCCGGGTTGGCCTTCTTATTTTTTACCCCCCGCTCCACAAGCTCTTTATTTTCTCTAATAAAATTAATATCCAGCATTTTTCTCCTCCGGCCTAAGAAGCGGGAAAAGCACAGCTTCCCTAACAGGCTTCCCCTCAAGAAACGCAAATAATCTCTCGCTAACGCCAAATCCGGTAACAGGGGGCATACCATACTCCAATGCTCTGACAAAATCAAAATCGTACATTTGAGCTTCCTTATCACCTTTTTCCCGCATCTTTTGCTGCTCCTCAAACCTCTTTCTCTGATCTATAGGATCATTAAGCTCCGAATACCCATTCCCAAGCTCACTGCCCGCTATGATAACCTGATACCTTTCAACAAAACCGAGTCTGCCTTCCATTCTTTTTGCCAGAGGAGAAACCTCAACAGGATGACCAACTAAAAAAGCTGGGCCCGTTACTTCTTTTCTAGCCTGCTTCCAAAGCAAATCCAACATACGGCCTTTTCCTATGACATCCAACGTGGGCATATCAAGTTCCTTGAGTAACTTGCGAAGGGACGCCTCGGTTTCCGTAGCTACATTAATTTTGAACTTTCGCCGTAGGATAGTACTATAGTCCAAACGCTCCCACTTCTTGCTTAAATCAACTTCTCGGTTTCCTATATTAAACTTCAAAGTTCCATAAACCTCCTCAGCAATTTTCTTGTACATTTCCTCAACAAGCCTCATCGAATCCTCATAATCAGCATACGCCCAATAAAACTCCATTTGCGTGTAATCCTGCAAATGCTCTTTGCTTATCCCCTCGTTTCTAAACTGCCGACCTATTTCAAAAGTTTTCTCAAATCCCGCTACCATAAGACGCTTCTGCCAAAGCTCACCCATAGAAATCCTCAAATACAAATCAATATTCAAGGCATTATGATGGGTAACAAACGGGTTGGCATCAGCACCCCCTGCCGTTACCTCAAGAACTGGGGTCTCCACCTCTAAAAATCCCCTGTCCACCAAAAACCTTCTGACAGTGCTCCAAAAGAGAGCTTTCCTCCTAAATGTCTCCTTTAGATCCTCGTTTAAGAACAGATCAACGTACCTCTGCCTATATCTTTCTTCCTCATCTTTTAGACCGTATTTGGCGCTGGGAATCGGACGTATGCTCTTTGTAAGAAGTTCATACTCGGAAACCAAAATTGTTAGCTCACCTGCTTTTGTGTTAAAAAGTGTGCCTGTTACCCACAGGAAGTCACCAATATCTAAAAGCGCAAGGAGATCCCATAATTTTCTTGTTAAAACATCCTGCTTAAAAGCAAGCTGTATTTGGCCGCTTTCGTCTTTTAAATCAACAAAAGAAATCTTGCCGTGAGATCTAAATGACACTGCCCGCCCAGCTACATTCACTTCCGTATTGATTATAGAGTCACGAGCCTTTTCAACTGGGATCTTATCAGGAACTCCGCTTGGATAGGGATTTACACCGAGCCTTTTTATCTTCTCTAATTTTCCTATACGTATTTTTCTTAGGTCATCTACAGGACGCGCGGCATTTTCCATACTGGAAATATATCATCAAAACCCCTCACCATAAAGAGGCTGGTGAGGCTATTAACTTACAGAAAGGATGTGAATCTTCAATTTCCCCACAGGAGCTTCAACTTCAACAACATCTCCGGCTTTTTTGCCAAGGAGTGCCTGGCCAAGCGGAGATTCGTGGGATATTTTTCTCTCTTGAGGATTGGCTTCCGGAGCTCCTACTATAAAATATTCCGTTTCCGCGCCATCCATATGAACTTTCACGCGAGACCCAACACCCACGGCACCATTGGATCTTTTTCCTTCCTTCACTACCTCGACACCTCTTAATATCTCCTCAATTTCCTGAATCCTGCCTTCAATGAATGCCTGCTCCTCTCTAGCAGCGTCATATTCAGCGTTCTCCGACACATCGCCGTGTTCCCGCGCTTTTTTAATCTTCTCGGCCACCGCCGGCCTTTTGACGTTTACCAAATCGTCATGTTCACTTTTTATCTTTTCCAAGCCATCCTTGGTTACAAATACCTTTCCTTTTCTCATACTAATCCTACAAGAAATGGATAAAAACACGGCTCTACAGGTAAAGAATCTACCTAGGGCTGTTAAATCTTTCCATTTTTACCTAAGCTTACAGAGACTAAAACAAAGAGTCACACTTGCCTTATGATTGAAAGTCTACATTAAACAAAAGTTAGTGTCAAGTACGTGTGCTGGACACCTAGATACCGTACACTTTATCCTTAACTAATTTGGAGCTCCTTAGCTCCTCTAAATATTCCATTGGCGTCCTGTACCCTAATATCTGATGATACCTCCTGGTATTATACATCATGTTAAATTCCTCACATCTCTCCTTTAACATACAAATATCATCTATGAGGCCTTCCTCCCAATTAAAGTATTCATATACCATAGTTTGTATGAATCTTTCTACTCTACCGTTCGTAATATCCGTTTCTGGAGTTTGGAGTTCCATATCCCGAAGGATCATATTTATCGTATCCTAAAAGAGCAGTTCTTTCTCCCTCCATAAGACTCTCCATCATTAACTTAAACATTCTTTTTATCAGCTTATCTTTATCGGGCAGCTGATTAGACCCGCTATGTAGCTTATCCATAACCGTTAGTATATCGGTTTGGAGGACAATTTACACAATTTAATTTACACTACCAGAAACTCCTCGGCGCTCACTCAAACGCAGCTTAGTTTGTGACCCTACCGAGGAGCGTTATGTTTTGTGTGCGTTTCTGTTGAATAGGTTAAATATAATGAGTATAAATCCGAATATGCCTCCAAAGGTTATCAAGGTTAAAATTTTGCCTTTGTCAGAATATAAAAGGGCTAAAGTTCCAAGTACGAAGGTTACTACCCAGTAAAATATGGCAATTTGCGGCATAGTCCATCTCATATCGAGCAGTTTGTGGTGAAAATGTTCTCTGTCCCCGAAAAATGGAGATTTTTTTCTGGATATTCTTCTTATTATTGCAAATAGGGCGTCCAGGAATGGTACAAGGAGGACTAGAGACGCTACAGCAACTTTAGATACAGATAGTATGGATATGGAGGCAAGGACTAATCCAACTGCTGTAGCTCCAAACCCCCACATAATTTTCATAGGGTACCATGTATAAGGAGTTAGACCAAAAACGGCCCCTGCCGTGATGATGGCCAGTGTCGCCACATTTATGTTCTCGCTATTTGTTGGGGCAAATCTCAATGAAAGAAGGGCTATTGTTAAGGCTGTAATTCCGGCTATGCCTGCAAATTGTCCATCGATCCCGTTTGACCAAGATATCGTGTTCATAACCCAAATTATCCACACTATAGAAAATATTACTGCTATTGGGAATATCTTATGTATGGAACCTGCAACTTCGATCTGCAAAGGTATGATATCTAATTTTAAAGCCCCGCCGAAAGGATTGTTTAGGTAGAATGTCAAAACTCCAAACAGGCTTGTAACTGCGGCAATCCCCGATAGCAGAATAAGCCTTAAGTACCTATTTATATCCTTAAATTTATCATCAAGAATTCCTAATATTATTGCTAAAGTCGTGCCCACATAAATGCCAATAAATTTTTTGCTATTTAGAGGTAAGAACAGCAGCGAGGTGGCGATGAATCCTATATAGAAGGCAAGTGCCCCTGCCCGAGGAACCGTTCTATTTATTAGCATGGCCGGATGTGTATCCGTTTGCGGGTTTGTAACAATGTCAAATTTTTTGGCTAGTTTTATTACGAATTTACCGCTAATTAGGCTTATCAAAAGACTTAAGAGGAATGGTGGTACCAGTTGCAGAAATCTGGGATCTATTATGCTAAATGGGAAGAATGTGGTGATAGATAATATTCTAAGTAGGAATGCAAATAGACTTAAGTTTGTAAAGGTCCCAAGATAAGAAAAGACCCCAACGTACTCATTCCTCCTTTTGTTGATTGAATAATTCATTACCAAGCTGTTTATTAGTGTGAAAATTATTTGTAAAAGAGGGATAGTGTATAGGAACAATCTCTCCGCCGTTTGTTCCCTTCCCCATGGTTTTGTGTACCAAATCGGGACATCGTTCGGTACTTTGTTGAACAGGTATTTGATTAAGAGGATGGAAAATATAGCGAGCCCAATAGATAGGTTTAGCGATATCAGAAACTTTTGGTTTTCTTTAATGTTCAGCGGCAGGTTATTTATAAGGTTTTTCATCTTAGTTTAGGCGTGTAGTATGTATTTTTAAATTTTTTTCCAAGCATCATTTTGGTCTCTGCTTCTAAAAATGGAATAAATGAGTATGTTAATAAGTTTATCATAATTAAAGGCCCTTCTAGGTATACCGTGAACCTTCGCCATATCGGCCAATCGTTTGGTATTTGTTTGGTAATTTTCATCCTAAAATATGTAACGGGAATTATTAAGACTAGAGCCGCGGAAAGCATTATGCTTATTATTTCTGGCAGCCTGTAAACTGCGGCGGAGTGTCTTATATCTTTGCTGGCAATAGTTAAAAGTCCAAATCCAAAAGTTATTAAGAAAGCTATAGTCCTCCATATTAAATGCCTTTCTATTTTGCTAAACGTCCAAAGTAACTTTGCCGTTTTGGGTATGCCTTTGTTTTTTAGGAATCCGTACATAGCAATAGGAAAGACTATACTTCCCCACCCCCAGCGAACTAGTTGTTTGTACAAACTGATATGCGCCTTTAAAAAAGTCTCCCCGGACACGGCGTCATTGGAGACTGGGATGAAGAAGCACCTTCCCTCAAAGCGTCCGTTTCGGGCGAAGAAGGCCCGCCAAAAGAATACACTATCGTCTATGGTTGTAACGTCCCAGAAGTTTGCGTCTATAAGCGTTTGGAGTGCTGTGCTGTAGCAGGAAAAGGTTTCCCTTACCCCGCTTTCTAGAACCCAACTTGACAAAGTTCCTAGCGTAACGCTATTGGCTTCGATTCTCATAAGTAGCGGCACATTCCATATATTGTTGTTGAATAGGAACAAAGCGGTGCTGAAGAACTTACTTAACCTATGCTCTGACGTTAGGTACTCATAGGTTACTCTTGGCAGAAATTCTTTGTGTAGTACGGTATCCGCGTCGAAAGTTGAGAAGATAAACTCTTTTATGTCGTACCCTTTCTTTGTTAGCCCTGCTACGCCATGTTTTGCCCCCCACGTTCTGTTTGGAGATCCCACGCCTATCACCTCTCCGGGAATCCCTTGAGGATGGACGTAAGCGTACAAATGTTCAAACGGATATTTCTCTTTTATCCTTTTGATTGATTTTTTTACTACCTCCTCTCCCTTTTTTTCAATGGAGACCACGATGAACAGATTCTTTGTTGGAAAGTTATTTTCGTATATGGATTTGAATGTAGGCTCCAAAACCTCGAAGCTCTCGTTTACTGTGGGTATTAGTATAAAATGTTTAATGTTGGATAATTTATTTGGTATCTCCTCCTTATTTGGCAGATCTTCAAAGTTAAGTCCTTTGCATTTTCTCAGCCAATCAATTCTTGCCTCTTTACGATATATTCTGAGGCCTTTAAGTACGCCGTACGTATGGATTATCGCCCTGTATATCCAGTAAATTGACAAAAATGTCAAAAAGAACATAGCGAGTTTCGGGACAATGATCCCAAGCCATAGCGGGGATAAAAGGGTAACCCAGGTTAGAAGGCCTGGTATAAATTCAAGAAATCTGAAAAGCAGCTTGTGATCTTTTTCTATCTCTATGTAGGTTCTATGTATGTCACTTATATTTTTTCCGTTTTGCATATTGAACCATTAAACCGTTAGACCATTTAGCCACTTAACAATTCCTTTTTTATAACCTTGGGAATATCGGCCCTCCCAGCTTCACCACCTTCCCGCCGAAGGTTTCGTTGATCTTTTTTGCTGTTTTTGGCATAAAAGGTTCTAGCAAGTCCGCTAGGACCAATAAGTCATATAGGACAGACGTGAGAATTTCTGCTTTTTCCTCCTCACCCTTCTCCCAGGGTTTATTGTCCTGCACATATTTGTTTAAGCGATTTAGCTCAAGCTGTATTTCCTGCAGTGCCAAATCTGGACGGAATGTCTCTATGTATTCTTTTACAGCCCCTTCTAACTTTTTTTGTTTGATTCTTGACTTTCGATTTTTAACTTCAGCGCTCTGGTTTTCCAGCAATTTTGCCACCCTTGACACCAGATTTCCAAGGTTATTTGCCAGCTCACTGTTATAGACCTCTTTCAGCTTTTCCAAAGATATATCTGTGTCATCGAGAAGAGGTCCGTACTTTAATAGGTAGTAGCGGACGGCATCGCTTCCGAATTTTTCTGTGAGTTCCGTTGGTCTAACCACATTCCCAAGGCTTTTGCTTACCTTTTTACCATTCAAAAACAAAAAGGAGTTTACGTATATAGTATTTGGTATTCTGTACCCTGCCGCCTTTAGCATTGCCGGCCAAAGAAGCGAATGCCACCTTGCGTTATCTTTGCCTAAGAAATGGATTATGTACGTACCCCCATCCCAGAATCTTAAAGGGCTGGCGTACGAAAAATAATTTATTAGAGCATCAAACCAAACATAGATGGTGTGTGTCTTGTCGATAGGTACTGGTATGCCCCATTTGACCCCTGGACGGGAAATTGGTATGTCGGACAAACCATGTTCAAGAAAGGTTTTCATTTCGTTGTATTTGGAAGATGGAAGAACGAAGCTGGGATTTTTCTCAAAAAAGTCTTTCAAAAAATCTTCAAAGGCAGTCCATTTAAAGAAATAATTTTCTTCGGATAGTTTTTTTATTTCTTTTGTTGGGTGCAGAGGACATTTGCCGTTAACAAGTTCTTTTTCCGTTCTGAAACTTTCGCACCCTTCGCAATAGTATCCGGTGTAAGTTCCTTTATATATATAACCGGCATCATACACCTTTTTAAAAAAAGCGCTTGCGGTTTTTTTATGGTCTTCGTCGGTGGTTCTAATAAACCTATCGTAGGAAATATTTAGAGAACCTTGTTCTTCCTTATCTAGTTGAGAGATTTCGTCTACATAGTCCTTTGGCTCTTTGTTGTGTTCCAGTGCTGCCCTTTCTATGTTTTGGCCGTGCTCATCAGTTCCAGTCAAAAATCTGACGTTGTCCTTGCCATAGACTTTGCGGAAATAGCGAGCGTAGCAGTCGGCTAGAACCTTTTGGTAGGCATGCCCAATATGGATTATGTCGTTGGTGTAATCAATGGCGGTGGTTATAAGGATCTTTTGCTTACTATTCTCCATGCCGACATTATAGCATGAACCTAAAACGCATTGCGTTTTAGACTACTTCTTCTTCCCTCCCCCACTGCCGCCGAACATGAGCTCAACACCTAAAGCTTCATCAACTAGTTTTGGTACCTTTCCGACCTGATATAGAATCCATATCGCGATAATAGGTGCAGTCAAAAAACCCACGATAGGTGCGCCATGTAGGGCGGCCGCGATGGGATGGGCGTAGTAATAGGAAAGTATTTTTACGCCAAGGTACATAACAAACCATATGGCTGGAAGCTGTAACGCTAAAGAGAGCAAGCTTTTTACCCAATTAAAAATGGATTTCTCGTTTCCCGGAAGTGCCCCTACTAGTAAAATAAACGGGGCAGCAAGGGTTAAGAATATGAGCTTTCCGATTCGCGTAAGCCATGTCCATCCAATATATATATAAGCAAATATTAATGCGAATCCCAATACTACAAACAGTACAGCGACGGCAATCCCTAGTATGGGGCTTCCTACTACTGTGGATAGCGCTACTCCTACTAGGATCCCCACTAAAATAAGTAAGAGAGATGCTAGTATAGCACCTGTCATTGTAGCAAAATTCAAATCTGGGAAAAACTGTGCCTTTACGAAGTCGGATAGTGGGGTGCTTAAATTAAATATCAAGGCGGCAATAGGGTAGCTGAAAGTTATTAGTATTAGGGCTATTACAATGCGGGGCAAGGAGTTTTGTATTGTGACAACGGTTTGAGGATCCACCTTTTTCCTAAACATAATCATAAACCCCACGGCCACAAATACTAATATGAAGAATACGTATGTCGCATTTCTTACTTGTTTCCATACGTCTAGGATGGCATTTATTGCCCAGTAGTTTTCATTTTCTGCAGCCATAGCTCCTTTATAG
>Ga0163210_1001030_pt1 | contig 11993 bp, 4 predicted proteins | sample Kivu_220m_FD_113536 | JGI IMG/M metagenome (GOLD analysis project Ga0163210, IMG submission 113536) | Freshwater microbial communities from Lake Kivu, Western Province, Rwanda to study Microbial Dark Matter (Phase II) - Kivu_220m | ecosystem: Environmental > Aquatic > Freshwater > Lake ... | reverse complement strand
GAAAAATGACGACTAAAAGGGTGTGCGCTTTCAGCGCACACCCTTTTTTGTTGTTACATATCTCCTATTCGCCGACCACGTCAACCAACACTGCCTGGACAACAGTCCGCCAGCGATAATAGCCGCTGGTTTCGTTGTATCCCTTGCAGGTGATGAGCGTTATCCAGTCGTAATCTTTATGGCCCAAAACAGTTGAATCGTTCGGATCAACCCACTCGTTCTTGTAATGCACATTGTAGACATATTGCTGCCCCCAGGCATGGATGATGATCTTGTCATCCCAGAACAGCTTGCCCAGGTCCACGAACGGCCCAGGGCTGCCATCCGAGAGATAGACGTGTCCAGTAAGCACCGTGTTACCTGGCAGGGTGGGAAAAGCCGTTCCCATCAAATATCCCACGTCGTTCGCACCCAGCCAATCCAAATTCCAATTGTTTCCATCTTTTGGCACCCCGATGATGGAGAATGTCTTGCCAAGCTTGGGAATTTCCAGGGTCAGCTCTTTGTACGATTGATACTCAAGTTGAGCGGGTTGCGCTGACACGCTGGTTTTGACGTGAGGAGCAAACCCGGTCGAGGGGAGCGCTCCAATGGAGATTTGCCACAGTTCGATGCCCGTGCTGCCGTCAGTCGCAGTGAAATAGATTGTCCAGCCCATGCGAATGGCATTCGCCAGAGTTCCCGTATACCCGCCCAACGCGTGCGTTGGAGCCGAACCATTGATGCCAGGGTTGATATCCTTCAGTAGATGCGCGCCTGTGTAGGGAAACTCGGAGAACCATAGCTCTTCGCCATGCGCGCCATCGTCCGCTGTGAAGAAAAGTGTAGTGCCCAATCTTTCAACAGTCTTGGGATCAGAACTCTCCTCGCCTGGATAGATATCAGAGACCTGAACGGCATACTTGTAGGGAGGCTCGGTTTTCCATAGCTCAGTCCCGGTGGCACCATCCTTGGCGCTAAAGAACATCACCCAGCCGATACTACCGATGGCGGCCGGGTCGGAATCCTTTGTACCATCGTTGATGTCAGCAAGTAGATAAGCGCCGTATTGCAGATCGTAACGCCACAATTCATTCCCGTACTCTGTCGTCTCGGCCGGGAAGAATGTCATGGAGTCGCCCAGCCGGTTGGACCATCCCGGGTTCGAATCATCAATTCCTGGTGCGATGTCTTTGACCATCCTCGTGGTGGCACCGCTGCCGTAACTACGCCAGAGCTCCCGGCCGTGCACGCCGTCGTCCGCGCTGAAGACGAACATGTAGCCAAGCAAATTGAAACTCAACGGATCTGACCCGTTGGCTCCTTGATAAATATCCTTGACCATGAAAGTGCCTTCGGGACTGCCATCGCTGCGCCATATTTCTTTCCCATGCGTTCCATCGTCTGCGGTGAAAAACAGTATATTGCCAAGGCCGAACAGGTATTCCGGGTCTGAGTCGCCCAGCGGATTGATATCCTTCACCAGACGGACTTTCCCGGTTTGAGGAACATAAGCATATAGTTCTCTGCCATCTCCAGACATGGCGTTGAAATACAGCGTAGGGCCGACAAACTCAAGCCACTTCGGATCGGAGCCAAGCGGATAATTGCCCAGGTCTACGACCAGCTTGGTGGTTCCGGCAGCGGTATCGTACATCCAGAGCTGGCGTCCATGCGCTGCATCGGCGGCGACGAGGTAGATGTCGTTCCCGTAGACCGTCAGCCACTCCGGATTCGAGCCATCGCCGCCGGCATTGATATCGCTTGCCAGGGTTGTTTCTCCTGTGAGGGGAGAATATTTCCACAGTTCGGCGCCGTTTGCTCCATCATTCGCCTGGAAGTACAGCATCCCATTTACGTCGGTGAACCAGGATGGATCTGAACTGTCAGCCCCGGCGTTGATATCCGCCACCTGCTCGACGTAGTATGGCGCGACGTAATCGTCGGTCTTGACCTGCGAGGGGGGGCTGCTGCCGATCGTCGTGAAAATGAGCAAGACGATCCCGATCCATTTCCATGCTTTCCGTGCGCGATGATCAATGGTCATGTAACGATCTCCACATCTCATTGACCAGGAAGGGAACAGATGAGTATGTTATCATACCAAATTTGTCCCCGGCGGCTCTGGAACTCTATCCATCCTTGTGTAAACGGATCTTCATCCACAACCTGGAGCACGTTCGCGCCGTCCATGGAAATAGTGATCTGGTCTCCGCTGGCGGAAATGACGAGGTCGTGCCAGATCAGATCCTTGATGACCTGGTCGGCGCGCGCCAGATTGGTCCCCGGCGGTTCTTTGGACAGCAGTCCACTCTCGGTGCTGAAATAATAGCCATAAGTCTCATCTGGGTATTGTTTGTTGCGGAAAATGGAATAGAGTTCTGAATCTATCTCTCTCATTCTCATGCGAAAGAATACCACATAATTATACGGCGGAGAGCCTGTCCACGCGGCGCGGGCATCATTACTACCCACCCAGACATGATTTCCACTCCCATCATCCACTATCGGCCAGGCCTCGCTGGGGTTCAGCAATTCATTCCGGAAAGACCAGCCTGCATCCACCCGCTGGTCTTCAAAATTCTCGTAGAGCTTCTCTGTCATTCCGGCTTCGCAAACAAGTCTGACGGTGAAAGAAATTTCAGCAAAATCATCAAGCATAACTGTACCCGAATTGACGCCTACGAAGAAAGTCCAATCCAACCCAGACCATCCCGGTATAGGCCTGTAGTCAAATTCCGAATATTTTGACGGGTCATCTCGATCCCAGATATATACGCGGAATTCGGCATTACTGTCCAGCGCCATTAGAACATAATACCAACGTCTGGCTTGTGGCGCGAGAACGCCGCTATTATCTTCAAAGCCTTTCTCTATATCAATGCCTTCTCTCATGTAAAGGAGCCAATCCTTATTGATCGCCAGTTGCTTGAAACTGGCTGTTTGCCACTCGCCGCTTTGGATGCCGACAATATATTCCGTAGCTGGTTCGAACGTCATCAAGAGCAACACAGCTCGAGACTCGTGCAGAGGCTGACTCCATTGTATCTGGCTGGCGAATGGCGACTGGCCTTGGATCTCCAATTTGCCATCCGAGGATCGGGCCAAATCTTCCTGATAATTCCAGGTATTGGAGGAAATCTTGCTGAAATCATCAACGAAAAGAACCTCCGCGCCAGATAAAACGGTTGAAACGAAATCGGGAAGAGTGTATTGCTGAACCGCTTGTGCTGCTTCCGTGTTTGTTTCTCCTGTTGACTGCGTGGCCAAAGATTGGGAGCTCTCTGTGCTCGGGGCCTGACCGGTGGGGATTATTTCGTAAACCTTCAGATTATCAATCAAAATCTCGCTTTCACCATAGGTAGTGATCCACAGGTCGCCGCCGGTGGTGAAGGGCTCGTTATTGTCAGTGTAATCAATGTAATTTTCACCGTCAATAAGAACCTGGATGCGGTTGCCGATGAACACGTATTGGAGAGTGTGCCACATTTCCGGGTCAATATTCTTGTCGCTCTCGGATAGTTGCGAGGATCCTCCTTGCCGGCAGAAATTCTTGGATAACCGTAACATATCTGCAGAGATAACAGCCATGTACGATTGAGTTGATTGGATGGTGGGAGGGCAATCGGTAAACTGGCCCTGGAGTTCGAAGTAATAGTCGCCGAACTGGTCCGGTTTCAGGAATCGAAAATCGAATTGAACCGCATAATTATCCCAGGTGGTCGGCTTAATCTCGGCGGTGCTACTGTCCCCCGGCGGGTTGGCTGGCAGCGAATGCATCACTGTACGACCATCATATACAATGGCTTCCCAAGGGACCATACCTGGACCGGACGTGAAGGCCCAACGGTTCGAAATCTGGCCTTCGAAATCATCCTGGAACAGGATCGAACCCAGCGCGCCCTCGGTGATCATCGGCGCGGGAACGCTCGTCGCGGCCCCGCCGCCAAAGGTCGGCAGTTTATAGGGCGAACCCTCGCACCAGGGCGGCTGCGGCCACGGCCCGACAGGCGGGCAGATATCGAACACGCCCATCAGGATCACGCCGAGGAGACACAAGCCAACGATTCCACCGAGCGCGGCCAAAGCAGTTTTGAGAATTCGCTTTGCGGCGAGGAATTTCTCCGCTGGCGCCAAGGCTAGCTTGGCACGCTTGGGTCTCGCTTCTTCAACGACCTCGGCCGGCTTTGCAGCGGACAACTGATTCAGTGACCGCTCCATCGCCGTGGCCATATCCTCAGCCTTCTGATAGCGGTCATCCGGGCTTTTCGCTGTCGCTTTCAGGATGACCGTCTCGACATCCTCGGGGATATCCGGGTTGACCTGCCTGGGCATGGGCATCGGCGCGGTCAGGTGCTTTATAACGATCGCCATTGGCGTATCGGCGCGGAAAGGTACGTCCCCCGTTACCAACTCGTAGAGCATGATGCCCAGGGAATAGATGTCGGTACGGTGATCCACCTTTGTACCCTGACCCTGCTCCGGCGACATGTACATCGGCGTGCCTACGCCCACGCCGGTGCCTGTCAACCGCCCCGAAGCCTCCGCCATCTGCGCCAGGCCGAAGTCCGCCAGCACCGGCCAGTCGCCCTCCGCTAGCAGCACGTTGCTGGGCTTGATGTCACGATGGACGATACCGCGCGCGTGGGCATATCCCAAGGCGCGCGCGATGGGTAAGAGCAATCTCAACGCTTCTTCGGAGCTATACACCTGTCCGCGCTCATGTTTCAGCGTGCCGCCCTCCACAAACTGCATGGCGATGTAGGTGATCCCGCTCTCTTCCCCATAACTGTAGATCGGCACGATATTGGGGTGGTTCAACTGCGCCACCGCCTTGGCCTCGCGGCGAAAGCGCTGGGCGAAGTTGGGATCGCTGGCGAAGAACTGCGGCAGTACCTTGACCGCCACGTAGCGGTCGAGTGCAGCTTCGTATGCCTTATAGACGGTCGCCATGCCGCCCTGGCCCAGTCGTTCCACCAAGCGGTAGGCGCCCAGTGTCTGGCCGACCAGCGAATCTTCCATGCCCAGGATGGTATCCTTGGTACCGACTTCCATCCCGCGGCGGATTTCTTCGACTTTGTTCAGGAACTCGGCCGCGCTCTGAATACGCTTGGCAGGGTTGGGATGCAGACACTTGGCGACCAGCTCGTCCCATTCGGGAGAAATGCCTATGCGGAAACGGCTGGGATAGAAATCTTCGATCAATGACTGCTCGACGGCTGCCGGCGCGCCCGGCTCTTTGCCGGTCAGCGCCTGGAACAGGATCGCGCCCAGCGAGTAGAAATCCGTGCGCACATCGCCCTGCTCGCCGCGCAGCAGTTCGGGGGCGTGACAGGCCGCAGCTTTGAGCTTGCCTTTGGACAGCAGCTCGCCGATGTTCAGTCCCTGCGCCAAACCCAGGTTCAGCACCCGTATTTCGCTCTCGGCGGATAGCAATATATTCTCTGGATCGAACACATCTTGGATAATGCCACATTTATGGAGCGCATCCAGGTATTCCCCCAACTGCAGGGCAATATCCAGTGCCAGATCGAGCGGCAAGCCGTTCCCGCCAGCGATCATGGCGGCAAGGGTTTTACCTTCGATACCCTCTTGAACGACGACCGCCTGCCCCTCCACTTCGCTAGACTCCACCACTTTGACGGTGTGAGGGGAATCTACTTTGGAAATCAATTTCCTCAACGGGTCGAAACGGGCGAGAAAATCCCCCGCAGCAACTTTCTTGGGCTTGACCGCGGTCGCTATCACTGCCTGATTTGTCTGTGTATCCTTTCCCCGGTATACGACGAGCAAATCGTTTTCGTTGACCTGCTCGGAAATGAGGTATTTATCGAGGATCGTTGTATTCAGCATGGCATCACCCTTCGCTCAGACCGAATTGCGTTTATTTTACCCTGTCTTTTGCCCGCTCGCGGTTGCCGGGCAGGAAAGTTGTTCACTGTTCTTCCACTTTGATGTTGACAAAGATATTTTGTTTGAGGAAATATTCTCCCCTACTGGTGTACATGTTCCAAATTCCAATAAATGTGCCAGTTTTGAAAGGAGCGACCATGGGGACAGATAGCATCGTCTGCGATCCAGGGAGAACGGCCTCGGAAAGTGTCAGTGTCGTCCCGCCCATGGCTTCACCACCGATAAAAACGAATTTGAAACCCGCCTCCCATGTGCAAGTCCCATTGTTTTCCACAAGCCAGGTCTTGTCGAATGTCTGACCGGGTTTCATGATCGTACCATCCGGGATTGACATATCCGCTTTGAACCCCAAGCTGTAACAGGGATCCGCTGGGATTCCACCTGCCCCTGGTGAAGCAAATGGAACGGGAAGGGCAGTCCACGTGGGGACGGGGGTACTTCCTGGGAGAGGAGCGTTCGAAATCTCAGACTCAAGCTGAAATACGCCATACGGCGTGGCGGCGTAGACCTTGCTCTGCGGGTCCACCACAATCGAATACACCACCGTCGCGCCGAGCAGCCCATCGTTGATCTCGCCCCAGGCCTGTCCACCATCGAAGGAGATGTACGCGCCGCCGTCCGTGCCGGCGTAGATTGTATCCGGGTTGTTGGGGTCAATGGCGAGGGCATTGACGAACAGGCTGCCGAGTCCGTTTTTTGCGGATGTCCAGGATTGACAGTGATCCTGGCTTTTGAACACGCCTCGGCCGATAACCGCCAGGTAAACCTGATTACTATCGTGCGGGTCAATCGCGAAGCGATACTTGCCGGGAGAGGACCAATAGGATTCGGCGCATAACCTCCATGATGCCTTGCCTTCTTCCGATGAATAGAAGGATTGATACCAGGGGATCATATAGACCACCCGTCCTTGACCAAAGAAGAAATCTGCTTGTCCCAGATCAGAACCCAAATCTACACGTGGAGCCGGCCATGCCCAGGGATATTCCTCCCAATGCAAGCCACCATCTGCGGAGGCGAAGATATGACCGGGGTTTTCATAGGCGAGGTAGATTACTCCGCTCATGGTCGGATGCGCCGACACCCGGTAGCCGCGGTTACCAGCTGTGCTCAGCGGGAGAGTGATCTGATTCCAGGTTTTTCCCCCGTCAGGTGAGGCCTTCAGGTAATCGGCCTCGGTCCGATAGAGCATGCCGTCTGCGCCAACCGCCAAGCCGTCTCCGCCATCATAGATCTTTTCCCAATTGTGCCCGCCATCCAAAGAGCGATGGAGATAACCGCTCACCTCATCCAGGAGAATTGCACCAGACGGGGCAAGTGACAACTCCGCACGAAATGCACCCAACCCGCTGGCCCTTTCCGACCAGGATAGGCCGCCGTCTGAGGATACGAAGAGCTGGTGTTTGCCGCCATAGATGACCTGCGAGGACTGCGGGGACACCGCCAGCACGGTGCCGTCGGCGGTCGAGTCTTCGCTCAACACTTCCCAGGTTTCCCCACCATCAGTAGTCTTGACCAATTTACCGCTGCAATAAGCCACCACGCCACCATGAGGGTCTGTGGCGAGCGTGTTGCATGACCTCTGTGATATTGGCTTCCATGAAGCCCCCTCATCGGCTGAGACATAGGTCAGCCCCTCACCAGCATTGACGTATATGAACTCCTTCCTCTGCAATGTGATTTCTACCAGGAAAGGAGGCTGTACTTCATCGCCCTTGAGAGCGGTGAGATTCCAGGTTTTGCCCCCATCCACGGATGTATACATTCCACGTTCGCTGTTGCAGCTTCCCAGCGCAAAGACCCTTTGAGCATCTAGAGGGGAAATCACAAGTGAATTGAAATAACAATCGGGACTGTCGTTAATGAGATTCCAGGATTCTCCGCCATTCTTCGACTCGACGAATAACGACCATCCATCGCTAAACAACAAATGCAGCGGATCCTGAGAGTCCATGGCCAGTGCACTTGACTGGTCGGCAGTCTGCTCAACCCCTGGTTCGAGAGTCTGCCACGAAATGCCTCCATCGGTGGTCTTATAGAGTTTTCCCGAGGAGGCGCCGGCATACAAGGTTTGAGGGTTTTGAGGATCAATCAGCAAGGCATTGATCGGGGCGCGGCCAAGTCCATTGTGGACAGGCTGCCAGGAAAGACCGCCGTCAATGGATTTGTAGACCCCAGCATTCTGCGTGCCTACGTAGAGCACTTCCGGGTCGCTGGGATCGAGCGCAATGGCAGTGAGTTGATCGCGCAAGAGGAATTGCCCCGAACTCAACCTGCTCCAGGCGAGCGGAATGGCCGTCGGCACAGAGGTTGGGGGGTTGGTGGCAGTAGGCGCGGCCAGCGTGAACGTGGGCGTTACAGCCCCCTTCGCCCCCAGGCTGGCGATCCACCGCGGCCCAAAGACTCCACCCAGGATGAGCAGCACCACCGCCAACGGGGCGAGGATGTACACCAGCTTCAGACGGAAGGCCGGTTTCGCAACACGGATTTTCTCCTTCTTGGCAGGCTTTTCGACCCTGATCTTCTCCTTGGCAGGCGCTTTCTCCTTCGGCGCAGGTTTTTCTTTCGGCATGGCAACCCGGTTCAGCGCCCTATCCATGGCTGTCGCCATCTCTTCGGCAGTCTGGTAGCGGCCATCGGGGTCCTTGGCCGTCGCTTTGAGGATAATCTCCTCGATCTCCTTCGGGATGGCTGGATTGACCTGGCGCGGCAGCGGCATCGGCGCGGTCAGATGCTTGATGACAATGGCCATGGGTGTATCCGCCTTGAACGGCACATCCCCAGTCACCATCTCATAGAACATGATGCCCAGTGAGTAAATATCCGTGCGCGCGTCCACCGTGGCCCCCTGTCCCTGCTCGGGCGACATGTAAGCGGGCGTTCCCAGGCCAACGCCGGTGCCGGTCAGCTTGGCGGAGGCCTCGGCCATCTGCACCAGGCCGAAGTCAGCCAGCACCGGCCACTTGTCCCCGGTCAGCAGCACGTTGCTGGGCTTGATGTCGCGGTGGACAACACCGCGCTGGTGGGCATATTCGAGGGCGCGCGCGATCGGCAGCAGCAGGCGCAAGGCGTCTTTCCAATCGTAGACCTGACCGCGCTCGCGCTTCAGCGCGCCACCCTCCATGAGCTGCATGACGATGTAGGTAATGCCCCCCTCTTCACCGAAGTTGTAGATGGGGACAATGTTGGGATGGCTCAACTGGGCCACTGCCTTGGCTTCGCGGCGGAAGCGGTGACTGAAAGAAGGATCATTGGCGAAGAACTGCGGCAGCACCTTGACCGCCACGTAGCGGTCGAGGCCTGGCTCGTAAGCCTTGTAGACGGTGGCCATTCCACCCTGACCGAGGCGTTCCACCAGTTGGTAGGTGCCGAGGGTCTGACCGACCAGGGAGTCTTCCATGCCCAGCAAAGTGTCACGGCCACCAGCTTCCATGCCGCGCTGGACCTCCTTGAGTTTGTTCCTGAACTCGGCGACGCTCTGGATGCGCTTGGATGGATTAGGGTGCAGACATTTGGCGACCAGCTCGTCCAACTCGGGCGGCGATCCGGGGCACAGGCGACTGGGGTAGAAATCTGCCAACGTGGGCGTCTTGCCAGCCAGTGCCTTGGCGTCTGGTTCTTTGCCGGTCAAGGCGGTGAACAAGAGGACACCCACTGAGAAGAAATCAGTACGATTATCGGCGGGCTCGCCGCGCAGCAGTTCGGGGGCGTGATAGGGGCCGGCTTTGACCTTGCCTTTGGACAGCAGCACGCCGATGTTCAATCCCTGCGCAAGACCCAAATCCATTACCCTCAGAACGCTCTCTGCAGAGAGAAAAATCTCTTCCGGGTTGAACACCATCTGGAGGATGCCCTGTCTGTGAAGCGCATCCAGGTATTCCCCCAACTGACGGGCAATGTTCACGGCTAGATCAATCGCCAGGCCATTACCCCCCGCGATCAGGTCAGCCAGTGATTGGCCTTCGATATGCTCGCGTACGACCACAGCCTGTCCTTCGGCCTCGCCAGACATAATCACCGGAACAGCGTGGGGTGATTTCAACCGGGCGATTGTGCTCACGAGCGGCTCGAAGCGTGACAGAAAGTCAGCCGCAGAGACGATCTTTGGCTTGATCGCAGTGACTTTCACCCTCTGGTCGGTCTGTGTATCCCGACCGTGATATTCGAGGAGCAGGTCACTTTCCCCGGCTTGCTCATCAAGCGCGTATCTGTCGAAAATGGTTTTTTCCAACATAGAAATCCTCTTTACTTGGAGGCAAGTCGAAAGATCCCATACGGCGTGGCGGCGTAGATAGCATCGGGCTTATTGGGAGCGAGAGCGACGGGGTTTATCATTGGGCTAGCCGTTCCAGCATTGCTAAACAGCGCCGATTGACAGCCAACCGTGCTGATTTCAATTCCTTCGCCGGAAAATGCGATCACCAGGCGTTGACTGTCGCTCGGGTTAAGAATGGGATTGCCGAAGGTGAAGGGGTTGACGGTCATAGGTTTGTCTTTGAGGTGACGGTCACTTTTTGCGAAAACTGGCTTTTCTCTGTTCTCAAGTTAGAAATCTACTCCATTTAGATTCCAGAATTTGAAATTATCGAGTTTGAGTTGTCTTTGAGATTCTTGAGCAGTTGCAACCAGGAGGTTATAGATACCTGAAAAATCAAGATCATTTGCTTCGGAAATCAGATTACCGTTGACGAAAATTGCCAGGTTTTTTTGTTTGGCGATGACCAGGAAGGTGTTGAATGTATATGGATCGAACACGAATGTCCCCCCTCCAAGTTCGGTGACCGTGGCGCCATCATCTTGGGTCAGTCTCCACCCCCCATCTGAAGAGGTGAATAGAATTTTGTAATTGGCATCCAGGTTGGAAGATGCTCGGAAGTATAAGCCAAACCCATCCAGTTGATTTCCACTCACAAACGCGGCATCATATTGTACGGCGAAATCTGTGGCATTGAAATCTCCAAGATTCGGGAAGGTCATTTCGACGTTTGGCTCATTTTTTTTGACTAACCTGTAACCATTCTCGAGCCACATATCTCCAACACTGGTGGGGGACCAAATACCGCCTTTATCATCTAAGCAAATACCCTGTGAGTAGATACAATTATCCGGGGTTGCCATATCATCCTTGAAGGCAGTATGTCCTTCTGCCAGATAGGCCAGGATGGGTTCGTAGAAGGCCGTCGCCGGTTCGGGTGTGGAGGTGGTTGTCATGGCTGAGAAATCCACCCCAACCAGGTTCCAGAATTTGATGTTATCGAATCTCCACCATCTGTCCTGTGGCGTCCCTTTTGCCATAATCCTGTTGGATGTGCCCAAAAGCTCAATGTTATCAGCAGCGTAGAGCAGTTTACCATTCAAGTACACTGCCAGGCTTTGATTTTGAACGATCAAAAGCAGGGTGTTGTAGGTGTCTCGTAACGAACCGGTACCGCCTGATATGGTGGAAATAGTGCCATCATTCTTGGTCAGAGACCAACTCCCTTCCCCAAAAACACTAATTTCATAATATGTGGTTTGAGCCGCATTGGATCGGAAACGTATGCCCACAAGGGTTCCCCCCCCTGTGTTATTAAACTTAAAATCGTATTGCAGCGCAAAATCTGCAGCATTGAATAGCGGGTTAGTCGGGAAAGTTATCCCCGGGACTCCATGATCAGCTAGCATGCCCTCACCAACATCCACCATTTTGTCTTCGATTTCCAGGAACCCTCCATCTTCCCGATGCCAAAATGAGTTGAGAATATTATGCCCTTCACTTGTACCCCCCCACTCACTTTTGGGAGTAGAAAAATCATCTTCGAAAGTCGGCAGCTTTTCGGCCATGTAAGCGAGGATGGGATCATAGAAGGCGGCGGTTGGTTCAGGCGTTGCGGTCGGTGTGGGGGTTGGGGTCTTGGCGGCGGGGGGGATTGTTGCAGTGGCAGACGCAGTAACAGTTGCTGTGGAAGTCGGCGCAGGCGCACGGCTGGCGATCAGCCGCGGCGCGAACACTCCAGCCAATACCGCCAGGATCACCACCAACGCAATCGCCGCGAGAGGCAGCGGCTTGAGCCGTAAGGCTGGTTTCTCAACTTTGACTTTTTCCTTCCAGGCAGGCTTTT
>Ga0163210_1001028_pt1 | contig 12028 bp, 10 predicted proteins | sample Kivu_220m_FD_113536 | JGI IMG/M metagenome (GOLD analysis project Ga0163210, IMG submission 113536) | Freshwater microbial communities from Lake Kivu, Western Province, Rwanda to study Microbial Dark Matter (Phase II) - Kivu_220m | ecosystem: Environmental > Aquatic > Freshwater > Lake ... | reverse complement strand
TGGCCGAGCCGTTCAGTGCCGCCACGGTGGGCAGCGGGAACACCATCAGGCGCTTGAGGATGCCGTGGAAGACGTCGATCATCTGCACGACCTTGTCCGGCGTGTGGTCCATGACGTCGACGCCGGCGGAGAACACCTTCTCGCCGGCGGCGGTGATCATCAGCATCTTGGCCGCCTCTTCGCGCGCGGCGATGTCGAGCGCGCGGTTGAGCTCCTCCATCAGGGCGATGTCGAGGACGTTGTGCGGCGGCCGGTTGATGGTGATGGTCGCCAGCGCGTCGGCGACGGTGTAATTCAAAAATTTGAACTCAGGCACGATATATCCCTCAGACAGAAACCTTAACCTCTTTCAACGCAGAGGACACAGAGACGCAGAGATCGCAGAGGAAAACATTTAAATACGAATTCTCTGCGTACTCCGCGTCTCTGCGATCTCTGCGTCGAAAGAGTTTCAAAACAAATCGTCCATCTCGTCGGCGCCGACGCCCTTCGGCATCGACCCGTATTGCTCCATATAGGCCTGCACCAGCTGGTTCTCGCGCTGGCTGAAGAAGGGCGCCTCCTCGAAGACGAAGTACTTCGCCTCGTCGGACTTGCCGACCATGCCCTGCAGGCCCTCGCGCAGGTTCTCCACGCCCTTGATGGCGAGCACCTTCTTGTCGGCGTCGAGCAGCTGGTAGACGCCGGATTCGGTGGTGACGCCGGCGACGTTGCCTTCGTTCAGTTCGAGCCAGGATTCCGGCGGCAGCACCATGTCCTCGATCCTGGCCGCCAGGTTGCACTTCAGACAGCGAGCGGCCTCGGCGCGCGCCGTGGCGTCGTCGAAACCTAGCTCGACTTCGTCCCAGTTGTTGCGCTGATCGGACTCGAGCATGATCGGATGGAGCTTGCGCTGGCGGTTGAAGCCGTCCTCGCGGCCGATGCGCGGATTCGTCTCCCAGCCGTCGCGCAGCAGCGTCTCCTCGATGTCGCCGTCCCCGCCGAGCTGACTATCCATCGCCGCCGCGGCGATGCGGCCCTGGGCGATGGATTCGATCAGCGTCGAGGGGCCGAGCACGCAGTCGCCGCCGGCATACACGCCGGGCCGGCTGGTGAGCATCGAGTCCGCGCGCACCGTGATGCGCCCCTTCTTGTCGACCTGCACGCCGAAGCCGTCGAAGGTCTTCGGATGCTGGCCGACCGCCGCGATGACGAGATCGACGCCCTCGGTGACTTCCTCTCCGGTGTCGACCGGGCGGCGCCGGCCCGAGGCGTCGGGCTCGCCCAGCGCCATGCGCGCATAGGTGATGTTCAGGCGATGGCCGTTGTGGCCGGCCTCGATCTTCTTCGGCGCGAGCAGGTAGCGGATGTTGACGCCTTCCTCGACGCAGCCGTCGAACTCCTCGTCGCGCGCCGGCATTTCCTCCCGGGTGCGACGATAGACCATGTCCACTTCGGCGCCGAAACGGCGCGAGGAGCGGGCATTGTCGGTGGCGACGTTGCCGCCGCCGATGACGGCGACCTTCGTCCCGGTCTGGATGCCGTCGGGAGTGTTCACCAGCCCCATGGTCGCCGCCTTGAGGTAGGTCGGGCTGTCGACCACGCCGGGCAGGTCGTCGCCGGGCACGCCGAGCCTGTCGCCGCCCTGGCAGCCGATGCCGATGAAAACCGCCTCGTAGCCCTGCCCGAACAGCTCGTCGGCGTTCTCGACGCGCGTGTTGTAGCGGAATTCGACGCCGAGCCTGCTGACTTCCGCGACCTCGTTGTCGATGACGTCGAGCGGCACGCGATAGGAGGGAATGCCGTAGCGCGCCATGCCGCCGGCGGCGGGCTGGGCATCGAAGAGGGTGACGCCGTGGCCTTTCTTGGCCAGATAGTAGGCGACGGTGAGGCCGGCGGGTCCCGCCCCGATGACGGCGGCCTTCTTGCCGGTCGGCGACAGCTGCTTGGAGTGCTGGCGCCAGAGGCCGGTGTCGTTGTCGGCGGCGATGCGTTTCAAGGATCGGATCGAGAGCGGATCGTCGAGCTTGTTGCGGCGGCAGGCCGCTTCGCACATGGCGAAGCAGGCGCGGCCGACGATGCCGGGGAAGGGCAGCTTCTCGCGCACCACGGCGATCGCCTCGCCGTACTTGCCCTCGGCGGCGAGCTGGACATAGCGCGGCACGTCGATGCCGGCGGGGCAGGCGGCCTGGCAGGGCACCATGCTCGCCTCGCGCCGGGCCGGGTCGAGCGTACGGTCGGTCAGTGCGCCGGTCGGGCAGACGGTGACGCAGGCCGAGCAGAACTTGCAGCCGGACTCGATCAGCGTCGACGCGATGGTGCCGACCCACTTGCGGCCCTCGGTCTCCTTCACTTCCAGACAGCCGACCCCGCGCACTTCGTTGCAGGCCACCAGGCAGCGGCGGCAGTCGATGCACAGGTTGTAGTCGCGGTCGTAGAAGGGCTCGTCCTTGATGACGGGCAGCTGGATGTGCTTGTAGTTCGGCGTCGTCGCCGGGATGCCGATGTAGTCGGAGACCTTGCGCAGTTCGCAGGTGTGGAAGATCGAGCAGCAGCGCTGCTCGACCGGATTGCCGAAGGAGCAGGTGGTGCGACTGCATCCCTCGCGCTGCGGGCAGGTGAGGCAGTTGTGCGGATGGTTGCCGAGGATTTTCGCGATGCGCTCCTGGCGCAGCTTCTGAATCGCGGGCGACGTGGTGCGCACCGCCATGCCCTCTTCCACGGCGACGGAGCACGAAGTGCGCATGCCGCTGGTCCCTTCGATCTCGACGACGCAGAGATTGCAGCCGCTGTCGCCGGCACCGCGCTGGCACGAGGGTGGCAGATCGGGGTGCGCGCAGAGGGAGGGGATATACACTCCCGCCGCGGTGGCGGCGGACAGCAGCGAGGCGCCGGCGGGCGCCTCGACGGACTTTCCGTCGATGGCGAGCTTCACCAGAGGGCCGGACGCAGTTGCGTTACCGGCCGGTTTCTTCCACCAAACGACTGACTGAAGACTGGTTCCCATGATGTGCTTCCTCGTAGCGACAGCCCGGAACGGGGACGATCATGATTTCCCCTGAAGAGCATGCAATATAAAGCATTACATAAAATCAACAGGTACTAGAATGCATTTGTGTGATTCTAGGTGAGCCACCGGTCGGTTCTATTTGATCTGCGTCAAGCGGGAGCGTAAAAACCTTGTTCCATATACGTGTTTCACGGGTAGGAGGGCCTCATCGATGCGTTGAAGCGATGTCGACCGCGAAGTCTGTCGGCTTTCGAGCGACTCGTGCCCTGTCCAGGCTGGCCGAACCGGATCTGGCGCCGTACCACAGCAACTGACTTTTCCCGCGCTTAATGTCAGCTTATTGTTAACAAACATGAATCATGTTTTAGCGGGATTTCTGGCCGGATGAATTCCTTGCATGAAATGCGGTTTTGGTTGATCTGGATCAAACCTCTACAGCCAAATGGTTTCTAGAATCGCCACAAATGCTTTATCGTGCATCGTCACTTGTAAATAAGCATGATATTGCATGTTATCGAAAACGGCAGCGAGAACCGGCCCGGCTCTCAGCCATAACGGGGGATCGACGATGAGTGGATTGTTCAATCAGTTCAAGGAGTGGTACGAAAAGCGCCACGACTATGCCCGCGCCTGGAAGGCCCGCACCGGCGGCCAGGTGGTGGCGACCATGTGCACCTATACGCCCGAGGAAGTCCTCATCGCCGCCGGCATGCTGCCGGTACGCGTGCTGGGCGCCCACGAGCCGCAGAACGTCACCGAGCCGCACATCTTCGGCATGTTCTGCCCGTTCTGCCGCGATTCGCTCGCCCAGGGACTGCTCGGCCGCTACGAGTACTGCGAGGGCGTGACGCTGACCCAGTCGTGCATCCAGTACCGCCAGGCCTTCAACTCCTGGCGCATGCACGTGCCCACCGTGAAGTGGGACTACTACCTGCCGATGCCCAACGAGGTGCAGTCGCGCTTCGCCCGCACCATGCACTATGCCGAGGTGAAGAAGTTCCGCGAATTCATGGAAGGCGTCGTCGGAAAGAAGATCGCCGACGCCGACCTCAAGCGCGGCATCGAAATCGTCAACGAGAACCGGCGGCTCCTGCGCGAACTGTTCGAGTACCGCAAGGAGACCAACCCGCGCGTCACCGGCGTCGATGCCCTGTATGCCTCGCTCACCGCCCAGTTCGTGGACAAGGAAGAGCACAACAAGGAGCTGAAGCGCGTGCTGGCCGAGCTGCCCAAGCAGCCGAACAACCGCGAGGAAGGCATCCGCTTCATGACCATCGGCTCGGAGAACGACGACGTTTCCTTCATGGCCATGGTCGAGTCGGTCGGCTCCACCATCGTCATCGACGACCAGTGCTCGGGCACGCGCTACTTCTGGAACGAGGCGCGCGTGCAGGACGATCCGATCGCCACCATCGCCGACCGCTACTGCGAGCGCCCGGCCTGCCCGACCAAGGACTACCCGGCGCACACCCGTTTCGACCACGTGCTGAAGCTGGCCAAGGACTACAACGCCAGGGCGGCGGTGTTCCTGCAGCAGAAATTCTGCGACCCGCACGAGGGCGATTATCCGGACCTCAAGCGGCACCTCGAGGCCAACGGCATCCCGACGCTGTTCCTGGAGTTCGATATCACCAACCCGCTCGGCCCCTTCCGCATCCGCATCGAGGCCTTCCTCGAGACGCTGCGCGAAGAAGAACTGTTCTAGGAGATACGCAACATGGCATACCCGACCGAACCGCTGAAGTGCTGGAAGAAGGCCAAGGAGCTGCGCGAGCAGTATTACATCAACTACGCCAAGGCCCACGAGAAGGGCGGCCTGCGCTGGTCCGGTTCCGCCTGGGCGCTCGACGCCATCCCCGCCGGGCTGGGCAATGACGTCTATTCGCTCACCGGCGAGCCTTACGGGGCCACCATCGCGGTGGACAAGAAGTTCAACAAGGAGTGCCAGGACGCGGCCGAGTCCTACGGCTTCGCCCGCGACCTGTGCGCCTACATGCGCACCTACTGGGGCTCGATCATCCTGAACAAGTTTCCTTTCGGCGGCGAATTCCCCAAGCCCGACTTCAACTTCCAGTCGCAGATCTGCTGCTCGCACGCCAAGTGGTACCAGGCGGCCTCGACGCTGGAACACAACACGCCGAGTTTCTTCATCGACGTCTCGGTCGGCCCGCACAAGGATCTGACGGCCGAGCGGCTCGACTTCGTCACCAACCAGGGCCTGGAGGCCTGCGAGTGGCTGGAGAAGACCACCGGCCGCAAGTTCAACGACGAGCTGTTCATCGAGGCGGTGAAGAACGAAATGCGCTCCACCGCGCTGTGGGCCGCCATCTGCTGCGAGAACAAGGCCAAGCCGGCACCGCTCGACGAGAAGACCATGTATTCGCTCTACGTGCTGGCGACCCTGTCGAAGTCCTCGAAATGGTGCGCCGACTTCTACGAGGAGTGCCTGGACGAGGTGAAGGACCGCGTCAAGCGCGGCATCGCCGCCGTGCCCAGCGAGCGCTGCCGCGTCATGAGCGACACGCAGCCGCCCTGGGGCTTCCTCAAGGTGTTCCGCTACCTCGAGGAGTACGGCGCCTGCTCGATCGGCTCGCTGTACACCTTCGGCCTGGAAGGCATCTGGGAGACCAAGCCGGACGGCTCCTGGGGCCCGCGCACCCTGCCCTGGGAGAAGGGCATCGAGATGCGCACCCGCGAGGAAGCGATGCGCCTTTACTGCGACTGGAACCTGTCGAAGCCGCAGTGGCAGCATTTCTACGACCCGCGCCTGAAGACCGAGATGATGAAGACCATCGTCAAGGAATGGCACGTCGATGGCGTCATGCTGCACCTGAACCGCGGCTGCGAGGGCCTCTCGATCGGCATCATGGAAAACCGCCTCGGCCTGGCCGCCGCCGGCATCCCGGTGATGACGTTCGAGGGCAACATGGGCGACGAGCGCGAGTTCGACCTGGTGCGCACGCAGAACCGCGTCGACTCGTTCATGGAAACACTCGGCCTGAAGCGCGAATTCGCGCACGCCTGAGATCACAAGGAGGACTGACAGCATGTACGCAGCTGGAATTGACATGGGCTCCCGCACCGTCAAGGTGGTTTTCGTCGAGGAACTCAAGGTGGACGGCGCGCCGCAACTGAAATGGGGCGTCAAGGGCAAGCACATCATGTTCCCGGAGGACCTCGACGCCGACCAGGCCGCCGACAAGGCCTTCGACGAGGCGCTTGCCGCTGCCGGCCTCGGCCGCGACCAGGTGACGCGCGTCGTCTCCACCGGCGCGGGCCGCAAGCAGGTCAAGTTCGCCACGGGCGATGTCACCGAAGTGTCCGCCGGCGCCAAGGGCGCGGTGTTCATGTGCCCGAACGCGCGCACGGTGATCGACGTCGGCGCCGAAGAGGGCCGCGGCATCAAGGCCGACGGCGACGGCAAGGTGGTGGACTTCGCCGGCAACGAGAAGTGCGCGGCCGGCGCCGGCGCCTTCGCCGAATCGATGTCGCGCGCGCTGCAGCTCTCGCTGAAGGACTTCGGCGAGTCGAGCCTGCGCTCCGACAAGACCATCCCGATGAACGCGCAGTGCACGGTGTTCGCCGAGTCCGAGGTGGTGTCGCTGATCCACTCCTCGACGCCGAAGGAGGACATCGCCAAGGCGGTGCTCGACGCCGTCGCCAGCCGTGTCACGGCGATGGCGCGCCGCGTCGGCATCGAGGGCGAGGTGGCCCTCATCGGCGGCATGGTGCACAACGTCGGCTTCGTGCAGTCCCTCAAGACCGCCCTCGGCGCCGCACTGATCGCGGCCGAGAACAAGGCCTAACCCAAGGAGAGCGCAATGGCTGATACCGCAGGTGAAAAGAAGGAATACTGGCGCTGGCAGGAGAACTGCTGGATCGACGAGTCGAAGGACTGGCGCGCGGCGAAGATCATCACCGCCGGCATCGACGTCGGTTCGGTGAGCTCGCAGGCAGTGATCTGCGTCGACGGTGAGTTGTACGGTTTCAACAGCATGCGCACCGGCAACAACAGCCCGGACTCGGCGAAGAACGCCATCGGCGGCGTGCTGGACAAGGCCGGCATGAAGCTGGAGGACATCAAATACGTCGTCGGCACCGGCTACGGCCGCGTCAACGTGCCCTTCGCGCACAAGGCCATCACCGAGATCGCCTGCCACGCGCGCGGCGCCAACTACATGGGCGGCAACGGCATCCGTACCATCCTCGACATGGGCGGCCAGGACTGCAAGGCCATCCATTGCGATGAAAAGGGCAAGGTCACCAACTTCCTCATGAACGACAAGTGCGCCGCCGGCACCGGGCGCGGCATGGAAGTGATCGCGGACCTGATGCAGATTCCCATCGCCGAGCTGGGCGGGCGTTCCTTCGATGTGGACGAGGAGCCGAACGCGGTGTCTTCGGTGTGCGTGGTGTTCGCCAAGTCCGAGGCGCTCGGCCTGCTCAAGGCCGGCTACTCGAAGAACAAGGTGGTCGCCGCCTACTGCCAGGCGATGGCCGAGCGGGTGGTGTCGCTGCTCGAGCGCATCGGCGTCGAGAAGGATTTCTTCATCACCGGCGGCATCGCCAAGAACCCTGGCGTGGTGAAGCGCATCGAGAAGATTCTCGGCATCCAGGCGGTGCAGACCAAGTACGACAGCCAGATCGCCGGCGCGCTGGGCGCCGCGTTGTTCGGCTACACGCTGATGCAGAAGCAGGGCGCGCCGGCCAAGGCGGCCTAGCCCGGCTTCCACGATCCCGACGCTCCGGCCCGCAAAGTACCCCTCTCCCACTGAGCGGGCCGGAGCCGAGGGATTCACGTTATCGAAAGGGGGATCGACATGATCGCGAACTACGGCTACAAGGACGGATCGGGCGAGTACTACATCAGCATCGACACCGACAAGTGCATCTCGTGCACGGCGGACCGCGCCTGTCTGACGGCCTGCCCGAAGGAGATGTTCGAGATCATCACCGACGACTATGACGATGAGGTGGCGGCGGTGAAGCAGTCCTTGCGCCGCTCGCTGGCCTTCGAATGCACCGTCTGCAAACCTGCCGGCGGCTACGCCAGCCTGCCTTGCATGACGGCCTGCACTCCCGGGGCGATCAAGCATTCCTGGTAGGGCGCGCGGGCATGGTGAGGATTCCGCTCAAGCTGATCAAGGGCGGCAAGGAGGCCGACCTGCTGTCCGAGGGCTGGGTCAAGCAGACCACCATCGGCGAGCCGCGGCTCTCGGAGATCGTCGAGAGCTACCGCAGTCTCGGCTACGAGGTGCACGTGGTCGAGCACCGCGAGGAGTCCGACGGCGGCGGTTGCAATACCTGCTTCACGGCGGGCGCGGAAATGGGCCAGGTGTATGGCGACGTGTACATCCGCAAGGGCAAGGGCGGCAGGCAAGCTGCCGAAGACGAGCTATTTTGATCTGAGGAGAATGCGATGGCGGTACAGGTAAATGTGCGGATGATCCGCAAGAACGATCTCGACGGCGTGGTGGCGATCGACAAGATCATCACCGGCCAGGAGCGGCGCGAGTATTACCAGCGCAAGCTGGGCCAGGCCCTCGACAATGACGTCAATGCCTCGGTCGTGGCCGAGGTGGACGGCAAACTGGTGGGCTTCATGATGGGCGACATCTATTTCGGCGAGTACGGCATCCCCGATGCGACGGCGACCATCGACACGATCGGCGTGCATCCGGATTTCCAGAAGCACGGCGTCGCCTCGGAGCTGATGGACCAGTTCCTCATGAACATGAAGGCCGCCAACGTGAAGAAGATCTACACGCTGGTGAACTGGAACGACTTCGCGCTGGAGGGCTTCTTCTCGCGCCACAAGTTCCAGCCCTCCAAGCGCATCAGCCTGGAACTGCAACTGCCCTGATTTCGACCGATTCGGGGAACAGCGGACGGCGCGCGTTCTCGCGGATGCGCGCCGCATTTTTTGGTAAGTCCCGACATGTGGATCGACTGCCACTGCCACACCAAGCATTCCTACGACAACTGGCTGGAGCCGCGCGACCTGATCCGGCGCGCCAGGGCGGTCGGCCTGGACGGGGTGGTGATCACCGAGCACCACTCCTATGAAGCCTCCGCGCCTGTGGAGGCCGTCGGACGGGAGGAGGGCCTGCTGGTGCTGCGCGGGGTGGAGATCACCACCGACCGCGGCCACCTGCTCGCCTACGGCGTCGAGGACGATGCCTGGAACGTCTGGGGCCGCGACACCTGGCTGCCGCTCGAGGAGGTCATCGAACGCGTCAATGCGCTGGGCGGCATCTGCGTGCCGGCGCATCCCTACCGCGAGTTCGGCGTGTGCAGCCTGCTCGACGGCTTGCTCGAGTTGCAGGGCATCGTTGCCGTGGAGACCCACAACGGCGGCAACATCGAATCGGACAATGCGCTCGCCGTCACCGCGACGCGCCACCTGGCGCTGCCGGCGCTGGGCGGCAGCGACTGCCACAAGGTCGCCGCCGTGGGGCGCTGCGCGACGGAATTCCTGCGGCCGGTGACCGACATGGCGAGCTTTATCGCGGCCGTTCGCGCCGGCGCCTGCCGGGCGGATTATTTCAGCGGATGGCGGTAAAAGTCAGTCGCCGTGCCACGGCGGCTGACTTGTCGGGGATTATGCAGCGAGCACCTCGACCGGCTCGTTCAACACCAGCCAGTAGAGGCCGAGCTGGCCGACGGCCTGGATGAACTTCTCGAAATCGACCGGCTTGCGGATGTAGCTGTTGGCGCCGAGGCTGTAGCCCTCGTAGATGTCCTGCTGCTCCTTCGAGGTGGTGAGGATGACCACCGGCAGCAGGCTGGTGCGCTCGTTGGCGCGGATGCGGCGCAGGACTTCCAACCCGTCGATGCGCGGCAGCTTCAGGTCGAGCAGCACCACGGCGGGCTGGACCGAAAGGTCGCGGCCGGCGTGATGGCCGTTGCCGAACAGGTAGTCGAGCGCCTCGACGCCGTCGCGCGCGACGACGACCGGGTTGCCGATGCGGTTCTTGTTGAAGGCGCGCAGGGTGAGCGCCTCGTCGTCGGGGTTGTCCTCCACCAGCAATATCGGTCGGTCGCTTGCCATTTCCTGGAATCCTGTTACGACAGCGTGAAAAAGAAGGTTGCTCCCCGGTCCGGCGCCGCTTCGGCCCAGATGCGGCCGCCGTGGCGCTGGATGATGCGGTGCACGATGGCCAATCCGATACCAGTGCCCTCGAACTCCTGTAATCGGTGCATGCGCTGGAAGGCGCCGAACAGCTTGCCGGCGTACTGCATGTCGAATCCGGCACCGTCGTCCCTGACAAAATACACCCGTTCGTCGCCCTCGCGCAAGACGCCAAAACCGATGTTGGCGGCCGCATGCCGCGCGGTGAACTTCCAGGCGTTGCGCAGGAGGTTGTCCAGCGCAATGCGGATCAGGTTGGCGTCGGCGATGACGCGTATCTCCGGGGCTACGTGCGTCACGACCCGGCGTTGCGGCTGCGCCTGCCCGAGGTCGGCCAGGATCTGCCCGGCGAGGAGGGAAAGATCGACCTCTTCGCGCCTCATTTCGTCGCGCGTGACGCGCGACAGGGCGAGCATGTCGTCGATGAGTTGCTGCATGCGTTGCGTGCCCTTGCGGATGCGATCGATGTAGCCCTTGCCGCGCGCGTCGACCAGCTTGCCGTAATCCTCCTCGATCATGCGCGAGAAGCCGTCGATGGCGCGCAGCGGCGCCACGAGGTCGTGCGAAACGGAGTAGCTGAAGGCTTCCAATTCCTTGTTGGCGGCGGTCAGTTCTGCGGTGCGCTCGGCGACGCGCTGCTCCAGGCTCTCATTGAGACGGCGGATCTGCGCTTCGGCCTGCTTGCGCTCGCTGATGTCGAGGGCTAGGCCGACCAGCAGCTTGCGCTCGCCGCGCTGGAGCGGCGCGGCATAGAGGAGATGCGGAATCAGGCGGCCATCCGCCGTTTTGAGGGTCGCCTCGCCGTGGGTGACGATGTTGCGCTCGAGGGCGACACGACTGGCCTGCCGCACTCTGTCCGGCTCGGCGAAGAAGTCGGAAACCAGGGTGTTCGCCAGCACATCCGGCGAATATCCGCTCACGATCTCGAAATGGCGGTTCCAGCGCAGCATGCGCATGTCCGCATCGAACAGGGAGAACCCTCCCGGCAGGCTGGCGAGCAGGGCGTCGGAGAGATCCTTCTCCTCCTGCAGGGCGGCCAGGACGCGGCGCTGCTCGGTGATGTCCGAGAACACCCAGATGCTGCCGGCCTGCGTGTCGCGCGGATCGAGGGCGTGGCCGGAAGTGGCGCACCAGAAGCGGCTGCCGTCCTTGCGCACCAGTTCCATGTCCTCGAGGCAGTTCTCGCCGCGCGCCAGGGTTTCATAGACGTGCCGGCCGCGGGACTCGAACATCTCGTCGCTCGGGTAGATGATGCGCACCGAGCGGCCTTTCATTTCCTCCGGGGCATAGCCGAACAGTTCCTCGCAGCGCCGGTTGCAACTGACGATTTTCCGGTCGCGCACCAGCCAGATGCCGACCAGGGCGTTGTCGAGCAGGGCCTGCTGCTCGGCGAGCAGTTGCTGCTGCTGTAGTTCGCTGTCGCACAGTTCATGCATGCCTTTCTCGAGATGCTTCGCCATGGCGTCGAGCGCCCGCGCCACATGGCCGATTTCGTCCTGGCGGCTGTCGCCGATCCGCGTGTCGAGCTTTCCCGCCGCCAGCGCTTCGCTCGCGGCGACCAGGCGCGTCAGCCGCCGCGTCATGCCGAAGGCGAGGAAGACGGAAAGGAAGACGGCCAGCGCCATGCCGGCGGCGCCGGCGGCGACGACCTTGCCGACGAGTTCTTGCCGCTGTTGGCGGGCGTCCTCGAGGGAGAGGCCGAAATGCAGGGTTCCAATCTGCCGCTCGCCGAGCATGACCGGCGCGGCGACGTCGTGGCGCGCATCCCGGGCCAGATCGAACGATGCCCCGGGTTCCGGCAGGGGCAGGGCGGCATCCCGGTTCGCGGCGGCGACGGTCCTGCCCTGCGGGTCGCGCAGCACGGCGTAGTCGATGTCGCGCCCGGCGACCATGTCGCGCAGCAGCTG
>Ga0163210_1001025_pt1 | contig 12039 bp, 4 predicted proteins | sample Kivu_220m_FD_113536 | JGI IMG/M metagenome (GOLD analysis project Ga0163210, IMG submission 113536) | Freshwater microbial communities from Lake Kivu, Western Province, Rwanda to study Microbial Dark Matter (Phase II) - Kivu_220m | ecosystem: Environmental > Aquatic > Freshwater > Lake ... | reverse complement strand
CTGCTGCATGTGCTCGACGTAGGCAACCGGGCGAGTTGGCGCCGCGCAGTGGACCCGCTGAATTGGCAGATTAGGAAGGCAGAAGCCGAAACCTACCTGAACGATTTGACCCTCCGCTTGCAGAAAGCCGGCTTGCCAACCGAGAAGCGCATCCAGGAAGGCCAGGCCGCCGAACAGGTTGTCGAGTTTGCCCGCAACAACGATTTCCATCTCATCATCCTCAGCAGCCACGGACAGAGCGGCCTGAGCGGCTGGAACGTGAGCAGCGTTGTACAGAAGATCATCCTGCGTGCTCACACCTCGATGATGATCGTGCGGGCCTATCAGCCGGCTTCGACTGACGTGACCGGCTTGCGCTATCGTCGGCTACTGCTTCCCATGGATGGATCGCAACGAGCCGAGTGTGTCCTGCCTGTGGCGAGCGCCCTGGCCCGCGCTCACGTGGCTCGAATCTTTTTGGCACATGTCATTCAGCGACCAGCAATGCCCCGGCGCACACTGCCCACACGCGAGGATGTCGAATTGGCGGACCGGATCGTGGAGCGCAATCGGGCGGAGGCGACCCGATACCTCGATGAACTTCAGTCTCGGCTGTCGGGGAAAGTTGAAGTACGCATGCTCGTCAGCGACCAAGCCGCCATGGCGCTGCATGAGTTGGCCGATCAAGAGAAGATAGACCTGATCCTCTTGAGCGCTCATGGCTATTCCGCCGTGACACGATGGCCTTATGGCAGCGTGGTCAGCAGTTTCATTACCTACGGAACTGCCCCCTTACTGATCGTGCAGGACGTCCCCCAGGGCAAGCTAGAGCCTACTGGGGCTGAAGTGGCTGCCAGGGAGCATAAAAGACAATAACGCATGGCGAATAGACCGGTTGATCCGAACTTATCGGCAAATCAAGCACACGTTGGCGATGATGCGGCGAATAACAGCCAGTTAGAGAATCTGGCACGCCAGCATGCCCAGACTCAGGGTATCGCTCAGCATCCCGCTCGCAAGCTCTCGCTCCTCGATCATTTGAGAGAGCGGGAATTGCTTATGCGAGATGCTACCGCGCACTTTAGAGAAGCGTCCGCGAAAGAACCTCTCTCGTATGCCGCGGAGTGGATGCTGGACAATTTCTACCTGGTGCAACAATCTTTGCGCCAAATCCGCGAAGACATGCCGCCCCGCTTCTACCGCCAGCTGCCCAAACTCGCCGCAGACCCCCTGGAGGGCTACCCGCGCATCTATGCCATCGCGCAAGAACTGATTGTGACAAGCGAGGCGCATCTCGACCTGGACCGCGTGAAGCGCTTTGTCCACCTCTATCAAGACATCACGCCGCTGACGATGGGCGAGCTGTGGGCGTTGCCGGCCATGTTGCGCCTGGGCATCCTGGAGTGTCTGGCTCAAGCCGTCGGCCGCATCACAGGCCTTCAAAGAGAAAATTCGTTTCCCGCCATGACCTTGCCCCACACGACGACAGACGAGGAGATTGTCGCCAACTGCATCATCAGCTTGCGGACTCTGGCAATTCAAGACTGGCAAGTCTTCTTTGAAAGCGTCAGCCGGGTGGAGCAGGTACTGCGTGACGATCCGGCGAACGTATACGCCAGAATGGATCGGCAAACGCGCGATCGCTATCGCAAGGTCATCGAGGAATTGGCTCAAGCCACGGGCCGGGATGAGCAACAAGTCGCGCACACCGCGATCGAACTGACTCAGCGTCATGGTGCGACGCGTGTCGCTCTCAAGGACAGCTTGGAAGCGCCGCGCACTGCGCATGTCGGCTACTATCTCTTGGATTTCGGGCGCGCGCTGCTCGAGGAGCAACTAGGTTATCGTATTCCCGCGCGCGCACGCTTGCGCCGCTGGATATTCGATCATCCGACGCTGGCGTACCTGGGCAGCATCGGGTTGTTCACCCTAATCATTTTGCTGGGAGGATTGAGCTATGCCAAGGACGCCGGCGCGACTTTCTTTCAACTAATTGCGACAGGCTCGCTTCTTCTCATACCTGCCATGACCGTGTCCGTCAGCTTAATAAACTGGATAATTTCGCTTGCTATCCCACCGCGTGTATTGCCGAAAATGGATTTTGAAGACTCCATCCCATCCGAATGCAAGACCATGGTGGTCGTCCCGTCGCTTCTGACGAGCACCGCTGAAGTGAAATCATTGCTCGAGGAATTGGAACTGCACTTTTTGCGGAGCCAAGACGAGCATCTGTACTTTGCCCTGCTCACCGATTTGCCCGACACATCCCAACCGCGTCGGCCGGGCGATGACACGTTGGTTGAACAAGCCGCGTCAGGCGTTCGCGCGCTCAACGAGAGATACCCTCGGCAAACCGCCCACCCATTCTACCTTTTCCATCGTGACCCGAAGTGGAATCCGCGCGAAGAGCAATGGATGGGCTGGGAGCGCAAGCGCGGCAAGCTGCACCAGTTGAATCTCTTGTTTCGAGGTGGCGGAGAAGCCGCTTTCAGCGTGCAAACCGGCGACTTGGAATTGTTACGTGAGATCAAGTATGTCATCACCCTGGATGTCGATACGATCATGCCTCGCTCAGCTGCACATCAGTTGGTTGCCACGCTCGCGCATCCGCTGAATCACGCGGAATTCGATCCGCGTAGTGACGCCGTCATCGCCGGTTATACTGTCTTGCAACCGGGGATCGAAATCACGTCGACCAGTGTGAACCTCTCGCTTTTTTCGCGCATCTTCGCCGGGGACGTCGGCTTGGACCTGTACACGCGGGCCGTGTCCAACGCGTACCAGGATTTGTTCGGCGAAGGGGTTTATGTTGGCAAGGGAATCTATGACATCGACGCATTTGAACGCAGTCTGGCGGGAAGGATGCCGGAAAATGCGTTGCTCAGTCACGACTTGATCGAAGGCATCCACGGGCGCGTCGCACTAGTGACTGATGTCGTCCTGTTCGAAGATTATCCGCCGTACTACTTTGTTTACATCCGCCGCTCACGCCGATGGATCCGCGGCGACTGGCAGCTGCTACCCTGGCTTCTTCCGCGGGTGCCTTCCACGGAAAAAGGGACGATTCCGAATGATCTCTCCGCCATTGCCCGGTGGAAAATCCTAGACAACTTGCGCCGTAGCCTGCTGGCGCCGGCTTTGCTCGCTCTATTTGTCTCGGGCTGGCTGTGGCTGCCCGGCTCGCCGTCGGCGTGGATGCTAGCTGGACTGCTGACGCCCGCCGTGCCTGTCCTCACGGGCTTGGTAATCGGTTCAATTCAAGCAGTGAAAGGCAGGTCTTGGCGGCATGTCCTTCACCCACTCCAAAACGGCGCGGTGCGATGGATCTTGGCGCTGGTTTTTATTCTCTATGAAACGGTGGTTACCCTTGGGGGAATTACGACCACGCTCTTTCGGTTGTTGGTCACGCGCAAACGTCTGCTACAATGGACGAGCTACTCGGACACGGTACGGGTGTTTGCCGGCGGAGTGACCTGGCAACAGATGCTCATGGCGATGCTTTCGTCAGTGGCGCTCGCCTTGCTGATCGTCGTGTTCAATCCCGTCGCGCTGTCCGTCGCGATGCCGCTTTTGACCGCGTGGCTGCTTTCACCGGAGATCGCGTACTGGATCAGCCGCCCGATTCGCTACGCGCCCGCGCCGCTTTCCGCTGACGAGCGCCAACGGCTGCGCCGCCTGGCTCGGCGTACCTGGCTTTTTTTTGAGCACTTCGTCGGTCCTGAAGACCACTGGCTGCCCCCGGACCATTTTCAGGAAGCGCCGCGTGGGATTGTCGCGCACAGCACTTCGCCCACGAATTTGGGTCTGCTGCTCCTTTCCACTTCGGCAGCGTATGATCTGGGTTACATTGGCTTGGGGAATCTGTCCGCGCGATTGCGCGCCGCCTTTGAAAGCATAGAGCAGCTCGAAAAATATCAAGGTCACTTTTTGAACTGGTATGATACGCGCAGTCTCGAGCCACTGCTGCCGCGTTACGTATCCACCGTGGACAGCGGCAACCTGGTCGCGTGTCTTCGCACGCTCTGGCAAGGATGTCAAACCCTGCCTCACCAACCCGTCCTGCGCTGGCAGAACTGGGAGGGCTTGCTTGATACGGTGAGTCTCCTAGATGAAATCGTGAGCGATCTTCAAGTGGCCGGCCTCAAGCTAGCCATCGCACCCCTGCGGGCGCACCTTGCCCAAATGCGGCAGCAGGTGCGGTCAGCGCAAAATGACCCCGACGCCTGGACACCGCTACTGAACCGGTTGATCGACGAGGGCTGTAATGAACTCAACCAATTCCTGATGTCGCTGGTCGAATCCAACGCGCCGGCTATGAACGCCGAGACGTTGCGCAGGATAGGCCTCGCCGTCGACCAGGTGCAGAATCACCTGTACGGTATGCTGCGCGAGATTGAGCAATGCTCCCCCTGGCTGTTGTCTTTGAGCCAACTCCCCAAGCTGTTCGCACATCTAGAACTGGCCCCCGCCGTCCACGACGCTTGGCAAGCGTTGCGAGTCGTCTTGCCGACCGCGCCGGGACTTGGAGAACAAAGTCAAGTCTGCAAAGCAGGACTGGCGCAGCTGGCTGAACTGCAACGTCAATTGGACCAAGACGCTCTGCGTGGATCACCTGAACAGGTGCAGGAAGCGCGTGATTGGTGTGCGCATCTTGCCGAAAAATTGAAATCTGCCGCGACGACCACCGACGCTCTGTTGGTCGGCTTTCGAGACATAGGTGAAAGGTGCGAGCAGTATTTCCAAGACATGGATTTTGGCTTCTTGTTCGACCCGCGGCGTCAACTGTTTCACATCGGCTACAACGTCACGACGGAAAAACTGGACAGCAATTATTATGATTTGCTGGCGTCAGAAGCGCGGATCGCCAGCCTTGTGACTATCGCTGAGAATCAGGTTCCCCCAAGCCACTGGCTGCATCTGGGTCGTCCGCTGACTCAAGTGGATGGCGCGCGCGCTCTTTTGTCCTGGGGCGGGACGATGTTTGAATACCTGATGCCCGCTCTGATGATGCGGAGTTATGAGGGGACGTTCTTGCAGCGCAGTTGTCTTGCCGCAGTGGATGTCCAAATCGCTTACGGCAACCAGAAGGACATGCCGTGGGGCATTTCCGAGTCGGGCTACTATGCGTTTGACGCGAACCAGAATTATCAATACCGGTCCTTCGGCGTGCCGGGACTGGGATTCAAGCGTGACCTGGATGAAGATTTGGTTGTTGCGCCCTACGCCTCACTGCTGGCTCTCTCGGTGCGCCCGCGCAAGGTGATGGAGAACATCGTGCGCCTGGTCAAATTGCAGCTACTGGGCACGTATGGCTTGTACGAGTCCGTTGACTTTTCGCCCTCCCGACTCGCGCTGGGAGAGACGCATGCCATTGTGCGTTCGTATATGGCGCACCACCAGGGGATGATCCTGCTGTCGCTCGTCAACTATTTGCACGAAGACGTGATGGTGCGCCGCTTCCACTCTGATCCACAGGTGCGGAGTGTCGAGCTACTCCTGCAAGAGAGGGTGCCATACGATGCGCCGCCCGAGTCCCCGCCGCTGGGGGACGCGCGTGGTGCACAACGTGCTCCGGTCCAACGGCAGAACATCGTTTTCCCCTGGAGTGTGCCTGCGCAGCCGCCTGCGCCCCAGGTTCATTTTCTGTCAAACGGTCGTTACGGCGTGCTGATTACGAGCGCGGGTGCCGGGTATAGTTGTTGGCAGGAGATTGACCTGACGCGTTGGCGCGCCGACACGACGCGCGAAGACTGGGGAACCTGGGTCTATCTTCAGGACAGGATAAGCGGCGACCTGTGGTCAGCCGCCTACCAACCGACTGCCGCCCCGTCCGAAAGCCAGGATGTGCAGTTCTATTCCCACATGGCACAGTTTCGGCGCAGCGATCACGGGATCGGTCTGACAATGGAAATCACCGTGGCGCCGGATGATGATGTCGAGATTCGCCGCATCTCGCTGACCAATCACACGGATCGCGTCCGGCGAATCGCGTTGACGAGCTATGGCGAAGTCATCCTTGCGCCTCAAGCCGCCGACGCGCGTCATCCAGCGTTCAACAAAATGTTCGTCGAAAGCGAGTATCGGCCCGAAACCAACACACTGCTCTTTCGGCGTCGCCCGCGTTCGACGAGCGAAGAAGCCACCTACCTGGCGCACTTGGCGGTTGCCTCGCCGGGGCACAAACCCACGGGCGCGCACGAAACCGACCGCGCCCGATTCTTGGGTCGAGGGCAGACGCTTCGCGCTCCAGCGGCGTTGAACCAGGGTGGCGGAGGACTATCTGGAACCTCCGGAGCGACGCTCGATCCAATTATGGCTCTTGGTCAAGAAATCGAACTACAACCCCACGCGTCGGCGCAGGTTAGTTTTATTACGCTGGCGGCGAGTTCTCGCGAAAAAGCATTAGGGCTAGCGCGCCGCTATCAAGATGGGCGCGTGATCGTGCGCGCGTTTGAGCAAGCCCGCGCTCGCACTAAATCGGAACTGCGCCAACTCGAGCTGACGACGACCGATCTAGAACGCACCCAACAACTCTTGTCGACCCTGCTTTATCCTTATGCCGCGTTGCGCGCCGAACCAGCAACGCTCGCGGCGAATCGCAAGGGACAGCCGGGACTGTGGCCCTTTAGCATCTCGGGCGATCATCCAATCCTTTTAGTGAAGATGGAGAAATCGGAGGACCTGGCGTTGGTACGACAAGCGCTCCAGGCGCACGCGTACTGGCGTAATCGACACATCCAGATTGACCTGGTCATTCTCAACGAGCAAGGGACAACGTACGGCCAGGAATTGCGTGGGCAACTCCACCGCGTCCTCGTCAGCCAGAACAGTGAGGATTGGTTCAACCGGCGCGGTGGCATCTTTTCTCTGTATGCAGATCAACTGAGTGATCCCGACCGAGTGCTGTTGGAAACCGCAGCGCGCGTTGTGCTCGACGGGGCCAAGGGCTCGCTAGCTCAACAGTTGGAAGCGCTGCACAAGCAACCGACTTATCTGCCTCCTTTTGTTTCTGTCCCCCCCGAATCGAGGGCAGAATTCACGCCACCGCTTGCTCGTCCAAGCGATCTGCTCTTTGACAACGGATTAGGCGGATTCAGCGCGGATGGATGCGAGTACGTCATTTATCTTGAGCCGGGTCAGTGGACTCCCGCGCCGTGGATTAACGTCATCGCCAACCCTGAATTTGGATTCATCGTTTCCGAAACCGGCGCGGGCTATACTTGGTTCGGCAATAGCAGTGAAAATCGGCTTACGCCCTGGTCAAACGATCCGGTCACCGATCCGCCGGGCGAGGTGATCTATTTGCGCGACGAGGAGACGGGGGAGGTCTGGTCGCCGACACCTCTGCCGTGCCACGCACCGGCGCCGTACCTGATTCGACACGGCGCGGGTTATTCGATTTTCGAGCACAACAGCCACGGACTCGTACAGCGGCTGCGGCTCTTTGCTGCGCAAGATACGCCGGTCAAGATCGTGCAACTGCGGCTGGAGAACAAGTGGACTCACCCTCGGCGGATCACCGCGACGTTTTATGCCGAATGGGTGTTGGGCGTGACCCGCGACGCCGCGCAACAGTATATCGTATCCGAATTTGATAGCGACCATCAAGCGCTCTTGGCACGCAATTGCTACAACACAGAATTTGGCGAGCGGGTTGCGTTCGTGGCGGCGAGCAAGCGACTTCACGGCTTGACCGCGGATCGCACCGAGTTTTTGGGTCGCATGGGAAATCTCTCCCGTCCCGCCGCGCTGGATCGCATCGGACTGGCGAGCGCCGTGGAGCCGGGACTCGATCCGTGTGCCGCGCTGCAACTTCACATTGATCTAAAACCAGGCGAATCGGAACAAGTCTTTTTCTTGGTCGGCGAGGGCGCGAATCGAGATGAGGCGTTGCGGTTGATTGAGCAACATCAAAATGTGGAACAGATCGAGGCGACCTGGAACCGGGCGAGTGAATCCTGGGATAACTTGTTAGGCGCTGTCCAGGTGCAAACGCCCGACCCGGCGATGAACCTCCTGCTGAACCGTTGGCTGCTCTACCAAACGCTGGCCTGCCGGGTGTGGGCGCGCTCGGCATTCTATCAGTCGTCCGGCGCGTTTGGCTTTCGCGATCAGTTGCAGGACGTGATGGCGCTTGTCCACGCCGCGCCGCACCTCGCGCGCCAACACATCTTGCAAGCCGCGTGCTACCAGTTTGAAGTGGGGGACGTGTTACACTGGTGGCATCCGCCTTCCGGTCGCGGTGTCCGGACGCGCTTCTCCGACGATCTCCTGTGGCTGCCGTTCGTCGTCGCGCACTATGTCGCCGCCACTGGCGATGAGTCCATCCTCGATGAGAAGGTGCCATTTCGCAGAGCCGTGCCCTTGGAACCGGGCGAGGTGGAGCGCTACGGCCAGTATGCGACGACCGCCGAAGCGTACACGCTCTACGAACATTGCCGGCGCGCCCTGGAGAAGGGAACAACCGCCGGGTCGCTCGGCTTGCCACTGATGGGCAGTGGCGACTGGAACGACGGGATGAATCGGGTGGGCATCGGGGGTCGCGGCGAGAGTGTGTGGCTCGGCTGGTTCCTGTGCGCTACATTGACTCGCTTTGTGGAACTATGCAATCGCAGAGACGATAGGGAGCAAGCTGCCATTTATCGGCAACGCGCGGCGGGTTTGAGCAAGGCGATTGAGGCGAACGCCTGGGATGGTACGTGGTATCGACGTGCGTACTACGGTGACGGCACGCCTTTGGGATCGGCGGCGAATCAGGATTGTCAAATCGATTCGATCGCGCAGTCGTGGGCGGTTTTGTCTGAGGCGGGCGACCCGGCGCGAACGACGCAGGCAATGGAATCAGTCGCTCACCGCCTCGTCCGCCCGGTCGACCAGCTCGTGCTGCTCCTCACGCCGCCGTTTGACAAGACCGCGCGCGATCCGGGTTACATCAAAGGGTACCCACCGGGCATCCGCGAGAATGGCGGACAATATACGCACGCCGCATTGTGGGCGGCGTGGGCGTTTGCCCAACTGGGACAAGGAGACCGTGCTGAATCTCTGTTCCATATGCTCAACCCGATCTACCACGGCGATACGCCTGAAAAAATCGCGCGGTACGCGGTAGAGCCATACGTTGTCGCGGCGGATGTTTACAGCGCACCGTCGCACGTCGGTCGCGGCGGCTGGACCTGGTACACCGGCTCAAGCGGTTGGATGTATCGCGTGGGATTGGAGGCGGTCCTGGGAATCCGACGAATGGGCAAGACCTTGCAGATCAATCCATGCATTCCCAGGCATTGGCAGAACTATCGGGTGACGTACTGCGTGGGTGGGACCACTTTTCAGATCCGGGTGGACAATCCGTCGGGCGTCAACCGAGGTGTCAAGCAAGTGAAATTGGATAACAAGCTCTTGCCCGGAAACGAGATTCCGCTGTTGAGCGATGGCGGCCAGCATGAGGTAAATGTCAGAATGGGCTGAGTCTGGAAACTGCGTTTGCTTAGAATGGCAAACTGTGCTATGGTATGAGTGGTTACGACAAGTGAATAGGGTCTATTTACGCCGCCCGAACCAAAAGGCCCGGGCGGCGGATTTTTTCATCCCTCTCGAATGCGTGTCATCCGCCAAAGACGTGGAGTCAGCTTGCACCCCATCTATTCAAATGAATCGTCCATGCCACGTACTGGACTTTTCCAACCCAAAGGAGATTCCAATTGGAATCGAAACTGTACGTCGGCAATCTATCCTACAACGTGACTGAAGATCAACTGCGCGAGTCGTTCAGCCAAGCTGGCGCGATCAAGCAAGTCGCGTTGATTAAGGACCGCGACACACGGCGTCCCAAGGGCTTTGGCTTTGTCGAAATGACAACGGAGGTGGAAGCCCAAAAGGCGATCGAAATGTTCAATGAGCATGAACTGGACGGCCCTATCGTAGTGGTGGCTGGCTATTTCTACTTTTTTCAGCTATCGCGGTCAACAACTGTGATTCCGATCAGCCAACTAGGGCGAGACGTGCAATTGGGCACGGTTAAGAGCATCTCGGTTAACGGCCCGACCCTGAACATTAAGTACAGAGATGGAGCGAGCGCGACTTGGTTCAGTGGAACCATTGACGGCAGCCTCGAGAAGACCTTGAATGACTTGAGCGTGTCTCCCGATCGAATCCTCGCGGTGGACATTACGTACGACAAGTCGTCGCAATGGAGCGATGCCCTGACGATCCTTGTTGGATTCCTGCCGCTGGTCTTTGTCGGCGCGCTGCTCTTTTTCCTGATGCGCCGGGCGCAGGGCGGCAATAATCAAGCTATGTCATTCGGCAAATCGCGCGCCCGCGCGTTTTCCGCGGACAAACCAACGATTCCATTTGCCGACGTCGCTGGCGTGGACGAGGCGAAGCGGGAATTGCAAGAGGTCGTCGAGTTCTTGAAAGAGCCGGACAAGTTCACTTCGCTCGGCGCGCGCACTCCGCGCGGCGTGCTGCTCGTCGGACCGCCCGGCACCGGCAAGACGCTGATGGCGCGCGCGGTCACAGGCGAAGCGAACGTACCATTCTTCGCTTCACGAAATCGAATCTTTGCTTCAAGCGATACATCATGATCAGATACCCGAAAGGAGCGTGTGAGAACCCTCTGATAGCTGGTTCAGATGCGAGCACGAACTTGTGCTTTCGGCCGATGGTATTTTGCGATGGGTTGACAACACCACGCTACGCGTGATTTGGTGAGAGTAACACAAGACGCGGGACCATCTTGGACCCCGCGTCTTCAAACGCAATCAGGCAGGGCTACAAAGCCCTGCCTGATCATTGGCGCATTCACAACTTGCCGCTTGTTTCTCTGAGAGAACAGATTTCTTATTCTTCATTGATAATAGCAGTAGTATCGTGATACCGCATCTCACCTGTGAGGATTAGCTCAACTTGGTGACGTTCGTTGCTTGGGGACCCTTTGGACTCTCTCCGATGGTGAATTCGACTTGGTCACCCTCGTTCAAGTTGCGATAGCCGTTGCCCGCATCCTGAATTTCGGAAAAGTGGACAAACAGGTCCTTGCCGCCCTCGTGGGAGATAAATCCATACCCCTTCGCGGCATTGAACCATTTGACAGTTCCGGTCACTCGATCAGCCATTTACTTGGCTCCTTTCGTGGAAACTTTCCGGAACTAGAATCCTGAGTAAAAGAAAAAGCACCTTGGCGCTGTCGCATTTCCTGACAGGGCCTGGATGCTTTGTTCAGGTTCAGAATTTGCTGTTCCGTACTACCCTCAGTATACTCACATTGCCATTCTTGTCAAATCGAGTTTTGGTTGGGTATTCGTCGTGTCGCCCGCGGTCATAGGTCTGGGAAACTTCTGAATCCCATGAATGAAGAAAGGCAGGCCAACTCGGTTCCCTCTCTCTCTTTTTGTTCGGACTATTTCGCCGTGCTTCTGCTAATGTCAAATCCGCGGACTATAAGGCGTGATACTCTGCACGACCTAGCGCGCCATTCGACTTTTAACTCGTTGATACTGTCTCGTCCAAGCAGCACTCTTTGTTTGGTGACTGTAACCTCAATCTATATCTGCCACTGCTGATAATAATCGCATACATCCGTTAGGGGACATACCTCGCATCTTGGTCTTCGCGCCTTGCAGATGGTGCGCCCATGCTGAATTAGATTAAGGTGGAGCGGATAATAGAGCTCAGCCGGAATCATTTCCTCTAGAATCGTATGCGCCTGTTCCCGAGAGGCACGTTCCGGGATCCACCCCAGCCGCTTGGTGACGCGGAAGATGTGCGTGTCGACCGGGAACGCCGGCTTGCCGAACGTGAAGAGCAGGACGATCGATGCCGTCTTGGGGCCTACCCCCTTGAGCCGCAGCAGGTATGCTTTGGCTTGTTCCACCGGCATCCTGCGCAGAAAATCGAGCGAAAGCGCTCCGCGTTCGCGCGTGAGTTGGCGTAGAATCGCCTGAATGCGCGGCGCTTTGGTGTTTGCCAACCCCGCGGAGCGGATGGCGCGGACGACGGCGCGCGGCGTCGCGTCGCGCAGTGTTTCCCATGTCGGAAACCGGGCGCGCAGGTTGGCGTACG
>Ga0163210_1001024_pt1 | contig 12040 bp, 12 predicted proteins | sample Kivu_220m_FD_113536 | JGI IMG/M metagenome (GOLD analysis project Ga0163210, IMG submission 113536) | Freshwater microbial communities from Lake Kivu, Western Province, Rwanda to study Microbial Dark Matter (Phase II) - Kivu_220m | ecosystem: Environmental > Aquatic > Freshwater > Lake ... | reverse complement strand
GTCCACGGGCGATGTGCAAGCGCTGCTTCATGCCGCGTGAGTAGCCTTCGATGCGCTCGTTGGCGCGGTCCGCCAGCCCAACCAGCTCGAGCAGCTCGGGAATTCGCCGCTTTGATATTTCCGGCGGGACCTTGTACAAGTCGGCGAAGTACTGCAAGTTGTCTTGGCCGGAAAGCCGCCAGTACAGGCCGCGTTCCCCTCCGAACACCAAGCCGATGCGCGGCCGGATCTCCTTGACCGCCTTGACGATATCTAGCCCAAAAACCTGGGCCGTACCGCAGGTGGGCAGGAGCACGGTCGCCAGGATGCGCGTAATGGTGGTCTTACCGGCGCCGTTCGGGCCGAGCAGGCCGAACAACTCGCCGGACTGGATGGATAGGTCCACGCCGTCCAGGGCTACGATTTCCTTGCGTTTCCGGCGGATGACGCCGGTTGTTGTCTGAAAAGTCCGGCGGAGATTCTCAGTATAGATTACGGTCAAGTACTCAACTCCTCCAGCAATTATTATGTCAAGCGTGGCGTAGATTATAGCCGCATAAAATCCATGAGGCAAGCAAGAAAACAAGGTGGTGGTCATCTAAAGTTGACATGCCCCAGCCTGGTGCGCACTTTGCCGCTCTATGCTATATTAAACATCAGGACCAGGAGAAAAAGCTTGAAACCGCTCGATGTGAAAACATCTGCAAATCGCCGCACGCCTTCTGCGTCTGGTGGTTCAAGTAAATTCTGATACAATAGCCGCCTTTGGAGTTTCCATGCCCGATATTCATCGCACCACACTCGCCAATGGTCTGCAAGTGATGCTGAAAGAGATCCACACTGCGCCCATCATCAGCAGTTGGGTCTGGTACCGCGTTGGCTCCAGGGACGAGCCTTCCGGTCGCACGGGTATATCTCACTGGGTTGAGCACATGCAGTTCAAGGGAACGCCCCAATTCCCCGCCTCCATATTGGATAAGATCATCGCCCGCGAGGGCGGCATCTCGAACGCCTTCACCTACCTGGACTGGACAACCTACTTCGAAACCATGCCAGGCGATAAGATCGAACTGGCCTTGTGCCTGGAAGCCGACCGGATGGTCAACAGCACCTTCGACCCCGAAGAGGTCGCCTCCGAACGTACCGTGGTCATCTCCGAACGCGAGGGCAGCGAGAACGAGCCGCTCTTCCTGCTCAGTGAGGCGGTGCAGGCGGCTGCTTTCCGCGTTCACCCGTATCACCACGAGATCATCGGCGACCTGGCCGACCTGAAGACCATGAGCCGCGACGACCTCTACGACCATTATCGCAGCTACTACGCGCCGGGCAACGCGGTTCTAAGTCTGGCGGGGGACTTCGAAACCGAAGCGATGCTGGCGCGCATCTGCCAGCTTTTTGAACCGATCCCGGCGGGATTGACTCCTCCGCGCCTGGCGCGCCCCGAGCCGCCGATGCGCGGCGAACACCGCCTCTCGCTCGAAGGGTCGGGCGGGACGACCTACCTTCAGCTTGCCTACCGCGCCCCGGCCGGCTCTGCCCCGGACTTCTTCCCGTTGACCGTCCTGGACAGCCTGCTAGCCGGCCCAAGCAGCCTGAACATGTTCGGCGGTGGGGGCATTTCCAACAAGACCTCGCGCTTGTATCGCGCCCTGGTGGAAAAGGAGCTGGCTGTGGCCGTGGGCGGCAGCGCCATCACGACCATTGACCCGTTCCTGTATACCTTCACCATCACCGTCCATCCGCAGCGGAAAGCCGAGGAAGTCTTATCGGCCTTCGATGACGAGGTCAAGCGCATCCAGGATGAGATTATCTCGGCGGGAGAGGTAGCTCGCGCCATCAAACAGGCACGCGCCCTGTTCGCCTACGGCAGCGAGAACGTCTCCAACCAGGCTTTTTGGTTGGGTCACGCCGAGATGTTCGCCACCTACGATTGGTTCCTCGATTACCTGGATAAGCTGACGGCTGTCACGCCGGCCGAAGTCCAGCGCGCCGCGCAAAGCATCCTCCGGCCGCAGAACCGGGTGGTTGGCACCTACCTCCCGACCGGCATGGAGGTGGAGCATGAGTAAAACGAAAAACGAAAAGCGTAAAACAAAAAACGTAAAACGTAATTACGTATCACGTATCACGTATCACGTAACATCGTCATTGAGTTCTTCTTTACCCGGCCCCGACGATATCTATCGTGTGCAGTTCCCGAACGGGATTATCCTCCTCAGTCGGGCGAACTTCAACAGCCCGTCGGTCGTGATCAGCGGCTACATTCAGGCTGGCAGCCTTTTCGACACGGATGAGAAACTCGGCTTGGCCGATTTCACTGCCTTAGCTTTGATGCGCGGCAGCGCGCAACGTGACCTCCAACAAATCTACGATGCGCTCGAATCCTGTGGGGCGAGCCTCTCGTTCAGCGCCGGTTTGCACACGGCGGGCTTCAGCGGCCGCTCCCTGGCCGAAGATTTGCCTTTGCTGCTCAACACCCTGGCCGAAGTCCTCTGCCAGCCGATCTTCCCCGATGAACAGGTCGAAAAGCTGCGTACCCAATTGCTGACCGGGTTAGTCATCCGCGCCCAGGATACCGCCGACATGGCCGCTCTGACCTTCGACCAGATTGTTTTCGCCAATCATCCCTATGGCCGCCCGGAAGATGGCTACCCAGAGACGATCCAGGCCATCCGCCGTCAGGATCTGGTAGATTTTCACCGCAGTTTTTACGGGCCGCGCAACATGGTGATCGCCATCGTCGGCGCGGCCGAGCCGCAGGAGGCGATGGAACAGGTACAGCGTGCCCTGGGTGGCTGGGACAATTCCGAACAGCCGGATACCCCGCCTCTGCCCCCGCTGACGCCTCTGCAAGAGACCGTCACCCGGCGCGTGGATATCCCTGGCAAATTCCAATCTGACCTCGTTATTGGCACCTCCGGTCCAGCGCGCCGCGACCCTGAATACCTCCCCGCCTCGTTGGGCAACTCCGTGCTCGGCCAGTTCGGTTTGATGGGCCGCATCGGCGACGTGGTGCGCGAGAAGTCCGGCCTAGCGTATTATGCCTTCTCCTCGCTCAATGCAGGCATCGGTCCCGGCTCGTGGGAGATCAGCGCGGGCGTCAACCCCGATAACGTCACAAAGGCCTCCGACTTGATCCGTCGTGAGATCTCCCGCTTCATCGAGAAAGGGGTTACGGTTGAGGAGCTTTCCGACAGCCAGGCGAACTTCGTCGGACGCCTGCCACTTTCGTTTGAATCCAACGCGGGGGTGGCTGGTGCTTTGCTCAACATCGAACGTTTTGGTCTGGGCCTGGATTACTATTGCCGTTTTGCCGACCTGGTGCGCGCCGTGACGCCGGAGGATGTACTTCAGGCGGCGCGTAAGTATTTCCACCCCGAACGGCTGGCCATAGCGATAGCCGGGCCCTAAATGGTACGCGGACGAGCGCGGATTTACGCTGATAGTTTCCCTGATTCCGCGTTTTCCCGTGTCAATTCGCGTCCTAATTTTCACTGCGAATAATGTATGATGATTCTGCGTACTGGGATTGATTTGATCGAAATCGCTCGCATCCGCGCTGCGATCGAACGTCACGGTGAGCGCTTCTCGAGGCGCATCTTCACCCCGGTCGAGCTCGAAACCTGCGCCGGGAGGCTCGAATCGCTGGCGGTTCGATTCGCGGCCAAAGAGGCGGTCTCGAAGGCATTAAGCACCGGCATCGGGCCGGTTTCCTGGCAGGAGATCGAAATCTGCGGCGGAGAGTACGAGGCACCAGTCATCATCTTACATGATAGGGCGGAAAGAATCGCAAAAGAACTCAGGCTGACCACCTGGTCGGTCAGCCTGAGTCATAGCGAAACGTACGCAATCGCGCTCGTCGTTGCGATGGGAGAAGATGAGTAGCTCTACGAGCTACCATAGTTCTTGTCTTCCACGCCGATCCATAGATGGCCGGGTAGCACCAGCCGGTTCGGGCGGACGGTGACGACAAATTTCTTGCCAGCCTTGCCTGAACCTGTGGGACTGACACAGGTGAGCAGCGGCTCGGCTAACATGCAGGGGTGGACAAGACACAGGTCCGGTACGTGGCCGTATTTTTGACGGTAATAATTTGCGGCGCGCTCAACTTTGGTCGGCAGCGCGGTGCGAGGATCGTTATCGAACCAAAGCATACCAATATTCATAATAATTTCCTATTCAAAAGATGGCAGCCAGAATTGAAGCCAATTCGCATCCTGTTTCAAGCTGAATTGCAGGCCCGGCACCAGGACCGATAAGCCAGCCTGTGGATCGCCTGTCAGCACGTCGGCCAAGGCAGGTTGATGGATGAAGCCGAAGATGTGCGTGGGGAACAACCCCAGCCACGAGCGCAGACGGATGGCACGCACAGTGTTGAGTGTCGCCACCGTCCAGACGTGTCGCTCCGGTCCGCGTACCAGCAGCCAGCGCAAATCCTCTTGAGTTTCGTTACTGGTGCTCACCAGCGAGGCCAGATCGTCCAGCAGCAATACCCGCACCTCTCGTTCCTGGCGTGAGTCATTGGCCCAGGTCACAGCATCGTGGAGGAATTGCTCTGCTGAGCTGTGATGGGCAGGCCAGATGCCAATATTGGCAGGAGAGGTAGAGAACGGCAACCGCCGTTTCCTACCTTCCCATTCCTCGGGGAAGTTGGTCACCACGCCAAACTGAATGTCATCCGACTCTTGAAGGAGATCAGTGGTGCGTGCCAGCAATTGCAAGAGCGCCGTCTTGCCGCTCCTGCCATCTCCCACAATCAGGAGTGGACAGGGGGCTGGGTCGTACAAATCCAGTAGCACTGGCAGACCATCCGAGGCCAGGCCGATCATAAGCGCGCCCGGCGGTGGGGACTCCAGTTGATCAAGCACATCTTCGAGAGTGGGCAAGGCTGGTGGGTGGATAGATTGCCCAGTCTGCTCACTTGTACCTGCGCAAGTGCAGGCAAGCTCAGACTGGAGCTCATGGTAGGCCTGGAGGGCCAATGCGAAAAAATTGGGTGTGGGCATGTTGTACGTTGAATAGTGAGCCATAATTAGAACCTATGTTCTAATTATAAACACAAGCTGGAATTTGTCAAGCGTTTTGGGAAATCTAATGCGCTTTCCTCTTGTCACCCCCTCTTGAGTGCGCTATAATCATGCTCGTCGTATATAAGAAGTTCGAGGAAAGTATGCCTGTTTATACGTATCATTGTGGGACTTGCGGTTTGCAGTTCGACCGCCACCAGAAGTTCAGCGACCAGCCACTGACCCGTTGCCCGGAGTGCGGCAAGAAGAGTCTGCACAAAGTCTATGCACCGGTGGGGATCGTGTTCAAGGGCTCGGGTTTTTATGCTACCGATCATCACTCCCCCTCGGGAGGAGCAAACAAGCATTCCCAAGATGGAAAGGAAGAAAAGAAGGAAAAAGGCGAGGGTAAGGAAACCAAGCCCGAAAAGAGCGCAGAGAAGGCTGAGTAAGCCGTTCCGTTTACCCGAAAGATAAAGCCCTCCCATGAATTGAAGTGGGAGGGCTTTCCTTATTGTTTTTTGAGAAATAGGTTGCGTAATTTGGAGCTCCCAGTATCAATTCTTCCTAACCAACTCGCGCAATAGCAGCCCCAGGCGGGTGATTCCCTCGCGGATGATCTCTGGTGAGGAAAAGGAAAAGTTAAGCCGCATCGTGTTCTCTCCGCCGCCGTTCGGGTGGAACGACCCGCCAGGCACGAAGGCCACCTTCTTCTCGATGGCGACTTTCAGCACCTCGGCCGCGTCCATTCCCTGCGGCAGGATTCCCCACAAGAACATGCCTCCTTGCGGATGCGTCCAGCGCACCTCGGACGGGAAAACCTCGTCCATGGTCTCCAGCATGATGTCACGCCGCTCCGTGTATGTGGCGCGGATGAACTTGACGTGCTCATCCAGGAAGCCACCCTTGCCGACCTCGAAAGCAACGATCTGGTTGAAAGTGGCTGTGTGAAGGTCAGCCGCCTGCTTGGCCATCACCAATTTGCGGATCACTTGCTGCGGCGCGACGACCCAAGCCAGTCGGATGCCAGGTGCAAGCAGTTTCGAGAAGGTGCTCAGGTAGATTACGTTTCCGGTATAAGTGCCATTGTCGCCCCGGTACTGGCTATCGAGCGTGACGACTGAGGGCAGATGTTCCCCCTCGTAACGGAGCTGCCCATAGGGGTCGTCCTCGATGATTGGGACACCGTACTGGTCGGCCAGTTCGACCAGCCTCTTGCGGCGCTCCAAGCTGAGGGTCGAGCCGGCTGGATTCTGGAAGTTCGGCAAAATGTAGATGAATTTAGGTCCCACCCGCAGAGCTTTCTCCAATTCGTCCACGATCATGCCGTTCTCATCGGAAGGGACGGAAACGTATTGCGACCCATAGGCGTTCCAGGCTTGCAGTGCGCCAAGGTAAGTAGGTGATTCGCACACGATATGATCGCCCTGGTTGATGAATACGCGCCCAATGAAATCCAACGCCTGTTGAGAGCCGGAGGTGATCAGGATGTTATCCGGCGTGATGTCAATCCCGAAGCGGGTGGCGTGGCGGGCAATCATCTCCCGCAAAGGACGGTAACCCTCGGTCGTGCTATATTGCAGCGCCTGCGCGCCGAATTCATCCAAAACGGTGTTGCAGGCTTTCTTGAATTCTTCGACCGGGAAGACTTCTGGTGCGGGTAATCCCCCCGCGAACGAGATGATGTCCGGCTGCTCGGTCCATTTGAGCAATTCCCGGATGATGGAACTTCCCATGCGTTGTGTGCGATTGGCATAGCGATACTCCCAAGGTGTCTGCATTCTTTCTCCTCAAATATGAGATGTGATGTGTCTCTGCTCGAGACTAAAAAGGCCTGACAGGTGTGCGTTCACCCGTCAGGCCCTGGCTGACTTTACGGCAAGAGGATGCCGAACATCGCTAGATCTAATAATGCCGGCAGCATAGCCCTATTATAACTGTATTTACGATTTCAGTTTGAGAATTCGGATAAAAGTGAAAAGAGACGAACCGATGAAGGTAAGCAGGATCAGGGCAGTCACTCGCAGGATAGTCCACTCCAGGGAAACATCTGCCTCTCCATGCACGATGTCTGTGAGCGCGAGATGACTAAAAGCCATCGCAATAAGAGACAATGCGCCGAGAGAGAGAGTGACAATGATATTTTGTTTATTCTGATCCATGATATGCCTCCAGCGAGAGTTAACCAGTAACCCAACTGTACTTTATCTAATGGCTGGCGTCAAGCACTTTGGTACGGTGGTTGCCAGCGCCATCATGGTCACCCTCGCCAGCATCCTGATGGGCGCGTTGAGCGATCGCACGCGTGCCCGCTAGGGCAAGCGCAAGCTGTTCATTGTATAATAAACATAGGTGATCTGAGCTTGGAAATGCCCCCTGTGAGGAGTGCTGCATTGCAGCTCGCAGGTCAACCGTTACCATGAAAGAGGTCAGCGTATGCAAAAGATCAAACTGGATTGCGACGCGTGCGGCGCTCCCCTCCAGGATGTTGACCGCCTCGGCCTCTTCAAGTGTCCTTACTGTGGCAGGTCGTACATTTTCGAGAAAAACTTGCGAACCAACGGCGAGGGGCGAAAGAAACAATCATCGAAGGTGAAGGCTGACCAACTTCCTGAAATTCCTACAGATCGGCAAACATCCCCTGCCAGCAAAGAATTGATCGCGCAGATCAGAGCATTATTGGAAAAGAGAATGAAAATCCAGGCAATCCAACTATACCGCGGCGAAACAGGAGCGGGCCTCAAAGAGGCGAAAGATTTCGTGGAAAGCCTCGAAGAGAAAGCGAGGTGACAGCCATGCGTAACTTGTCTGCTGGCAGGGTGCTCAGAATCCTTTGCGGCGTGGCTCTGCTGATCGCCAGTCTCGCCGCGGCTAGTTCTGCACGGGCGCGCCCGTCCGCCAGCGGCGAGGGAAAAACGGCTCCTGGCCCGCGCCCGCAAGAGGGGAATGTCATCGAGATCGCTGGCCAGCCGCTGCGCATCCTGGTCAGCGCGGATGGCAGTTTGCAGGTCTATCACCAAAAATATGCTCAAGGAGCCACGTATGGGACAGCCGGCAGCGGCCTCTTCATCGCGACCGGGCAAACGGTTTATGGGCCTTACTACAGCCCATTCACATCCGTTCGCCAGGAAGGACCGTTCGGCAGCGGCGTATCTGGTAGCCCCTTTCAGGTCGTCACGGAGGAGCAGATCAGCGGCAACGGCCTTGAATTGCAAATCGTCCAGACTGTTTCCTACGTCAATGGGAACAACTACTTCCAACTCGAATGGGAGATCACGAATAAAGGTACAGGCACGAGTTGTTTCAAAGCCTATCACGCCGCTGACATGTATTTTGCCGACGACGACTATGGGTACGGCTATTATGATGCCCAAAGCGGCGCGGTGGGCGGCTTCAACCAGGCGCGTGACTGGTTCATGGTTTTCATCCCAAGTCCGCGCGCAACGCATTACGAAGAGGCCTATTACTCGACCATCTGGGAGCGCGTCAGCTCGGTGGCAGACCTTCAGGATACGATTGACACCTCCTACATAGACAACGGCGCGGCGTTGCAATGGGACGCCTGCCTGCAGGGGGGTCAATCCACGAACATCGGCGATCAGTGGAGCTTCGGCGAATCCGAGGCCGCGGTGATCCATCCCGGCGAGACGACCGTGACAGAACAGCCCGGAGGAACAGTCGAGGGATTCCGCCAAACAGCCCCGCTGACGCCTCAGATCACCACCTACATTCCCACGCCTCTCGACATCTCCATTGACCCGAAGGTGATCGGCGCGAATCTGCTCCTGGCAGCCATTGCCATGATCTTGTTCACGATTGCCTCCGAAATCCTCAATCGCACGCTGGCCAAGAACGAGGCTTTCCTGCAGCGTCTGCTCAGACCTCTGAAGTGGCTGCGCGACCTGGCAGAGCGCGCCAGCCTCGGCAAGCGGCTCGGGCGTCCGGTCTGGTTCGAGTTGCTCAAGCTCATCTTGATCATGCTGATCTATGGTTTCGTTTTCTCGCTGCTCGATCCCACCTGGAAGCCTCTTAGCCTTACAGGCTTGTATCTGTTCGTGACGATGGCTATCGCCTACGGCATCGTCGGTTTGGCCGATGATATTGCCCAATGGGCGGCTGCCCGGCATTGGAAGCTGTTCGCCAGCCTGGACGTGCGCCTCGGCAATCTGCTGCTCATCGTGGCCTCCACGGCCTTTTCAAGAGTCTTCGGTATCTTGCCCGGCATCATGTTCGGTATGCCGGAGGCTTTCGATATTGACGAGGCAGCCCTGAGTAACCGGCGCACCGAGAACGCGCTGCTGCGCGTCGCTGCCGCTATCCTCTTCCTGATCCTTTTCGCGGCTTGGCTGCCTACCGTGCTGACCGCGCTGATCCTGCGCGCAAACGGCCCGCAATTTTTCTTGGTCCTCGTCGGCGGCCTGGAAAGCTTCCTGCTGCTGATCTTCGCCGTTACCGTGCAGAATATCTTCCTGCAAATGCTGGCCTTGCCGAACACGTTCGGGCGGGCGCTGGCGCACTGGAATAAGGTGGTTTGGGCGATTGGCCTGCTAGTGGTCACGTTCCTTTTCCTGCACACCCTGCTCAACCCACGCGGCGACCTAGCCGAGGCGCTGGCCTCTACCGACGTGATTGTCTTTCTCGCCACGATTTTCCTGTTCCTGGTCTTTACCGTGCTGGTCTGGCTGTTCTTCCTGATCGTCACCGCCTTCACGAAGAAACCGGCCGTTTATCCTGCTGCAGCGCCAATAGCGAAGAAGTCGAACCTCTGGATCTGGTGCCTGTTGATCGTGATGATTGCGCTCTGTCTGTGTTTGGTCGTGGTCGCGGTTGTAGTAGTTTTATTCCTGCCAGGGATGACGCCCACCTTCTAGGAGGTTTCCGTTTCGCACTGACTTTCTCGATTTTTCTGTGGTGATCCGCGGAATCGGGAGCAGTGCACTTAAACGTGATCGGCCTTTTTCTGCCACGAATTGACACGAATTGGCACAAAAAATTCGCCTGCCTTGGCAGGCTAGGCCAGTGAGAAATTCGTGACATTTGTGTCTAAGTTTACACAGCGCAGAAGACTCCACAATCTGCTGTTGCGCCGCCCATGAAATCAGTGGCGAAGAATTCAGCAAGATTTTGTCAAACTATCTTTAGCTCAATGAGAGGAGTAAAACCATGACACAAAGCAATCGAGTTTCTCCGGCCGGCCCGGTCAAGTTGAGCCTGGGCTACAAGGTCGTCTGGGGGATCGCCGCTCTAGGCTCTTCGCTGATCTCCGGCATCTTTGCTGCCCTCCTGCCGATCTTTTACCAGGATTACCTGGGTGTGCAGGCAAAATGGATCGCGACGGCTTCAGCCATCTATGCGGTTTGGAACGCGATCAACGACCCGCTGTTTGGCTATATCACCGACAGCACCCGCTTCAAGAGCGGACGCCGCATCCCGTACATGCGCTTCACGGCACCCTTCCTGGCCCTGACCTTCATCATGGTCTGGTTCGCGCCGCCTCAGGCCGGGCAGCAAGCCCTCTTCTGGTGGATGCTGGTCTCCATGCTCCTGTACGACACCACATACACTATGATCGGCCTGGTCTATTCGGCGCTGCTGCCAGAGGTGAGTGAATCGGACGCCGAACGGAACGGCTTGCAGATCTCGTCCTCGCTGTTCGGACTGCTCGGCACGCTCCTGGGCTTCATCATCCCCGACATGCTCCGGCCCAAGGGCACCGAATCGCTTTCCTTCCTGCCGCTGCAAATGTCCATGATCGTGGTGGCAGTGATCGGCGCGGCGCTGATCATCATCACCACACTGGTAGTCAAGGAGCGCCCCGAGTTCACCAAGGTGGACAAGCCGCTGCCGTTGGGTCAACAGATCAAGGCCACCTTCTCTAGCAAGTCGTTCCTGATCCTGGTGGCGGCGAACTTCATGTCCATCCTGATGCAGTCGCTGATCATGGGCGCGATCTTCTACATCGCCGATTATGTGCTCAAGATCAACACTATCATGCTGCTGGCCTGCGTGTTCATCCCGCTGATCATTGGCGTGCCGACCACCAGCCTGATCCGCAAACGGATGGGCGTCGTCAGGGCGCAGCAGTTGCTGCTGGTGATTGCCGGGATCGGGCTGATGCTCATCGTCGTCGTTCCAAATTCGCTGATCCTGGTCTGCCTGGCGCTGGCCGGATTCGGCCTCTCCGGCCCGCAGACGCTGACCAATGTGCTTTTCGCCGAGGTGGCCGACGAGGACGAGCTGCGTTCTGGCGTCCGGCGCGAGGGCGCGTTCTTCGGCGTCAATGCCCTGATCACTAAACCGGCGCAGTCCATTGCCCTGGCGCTCATGCCGTTCATCTTGGAAATCACCCACTTCGTGACGCGACAGCAAAATAATGGGCAGATTTTCCTGAATCAGCCCGGCAGCGCCATCCTGGGCATCAAGATCGTGGCGGGACTGATCCCCGGCGCGGTGTTGATCCTGGGCGCGATCATCCTGGCCTGGTTCCCGCTGAAGGGCGCGCACCTGGAAAAGGTGCAAACGGATGTGCTAAAGCTTCATGCCCAGAAAAAGGCGCAATTGGAGGGATAGCAAAATACAACAGGAACCCGTTTTCTCGGAGAGAACGGGTTCCTGATTATCCTGCTTTTGTGCTAGGGGATGAGCGCCAGCTCCGCCTCGGTCATGCCGGTTTCCGGATTGGTCTGCATGGAAAAACCGAGCCGCTGGCACAGTTTCCGCATGGCGACGTTTTCGGGGGAAATGGTCGCCAGCAAACGCTTGATCTTCTCTGCGCGGCCGATGTGAATGAATCGTTCGAGCAGCTCGCCGCCGATGCCTTGACCCTGGAATTGGTCGCTGACCAACATGGTGACGCGCGCCTCGCTCCCTTCGCCGTGTAGCTTGCTCAAGCGGCCCATGGCAAAGATCTGCCGCTCGCCATTTTGCGCTTCGCCCTCGACGACCAGCGCGATCTCGCGGTCGTAGTCGTTGTGACAGATGCGCGCCATGCGTTCGTGCCTCACGCGCTGGCTGAGCATCATTGGCGATAAGTAACGCAGGTACACGCTGCGGTC